>Mya_p2__coassemble_851_pt1 | contig 22350 bp, 20 predicted proteins | sample Mya_p2__metabat2_high_PE_023 | metagenome-assembled genome bin Mya_p2 | reverse complement strand
TGCTGTGAAAGGAAGAGCGTTGATTTAGTTGTAAAATTTCTGGAAGTTAACAACATAAATCGAACAGATAAGGTGCTGTCTTGACTTGGTTTCGAAAGGTCGGAATCTAGTTATGACAGCACCTTTTTGTTTTTTATTGACAAAACCATATTATACAACATATAATATAGCTATCAAAACAATATTAGAAAATAAGAGAGTCTGAATACAGTATATTGTATTCAGAAATTCTAGAAGGGGTGATTCGATGGTATTTAACACCGGTGCGGCACTTCTGGATGCAATTGTTCTTGCAGTTGTCTCGCGTGAGGAGGATGGAACTTATGGGTATAAGATTACTCAGGATGTGCGAAAAGCAATCGAGGTATCTGAGTCCACATTATATCCTGTATTGCGAAGACTACAGAAGGATGAATGTTTAGAAGTATATGACAAACAGTTTGATGGAAGAAACAGACGATACTACAAGACAACAGAGAAAGGTATGGCACAGTTAAATTTGTATAAGATAGAGTGGAAAAATTATTCAAAAAAAATTCAAGATTTATTTGAAGGAGGTGTGGCTAAATGAATCGCAGCGAGTTTATGAAGAAATTGGAAGAACTTTTAGCCAATATCCCAAAGGAAGAAAGAGAAGAGGCAATGCAATACTATAATGATTATTTTGAAGATGCAGGTCCAGAACATGAAGGAGATGTGATCAGAGAATTGGGAAGTCCGGAGAAAATAGCAGAAACTCTCGGAGCTGTTTCGACCAGTGAAACATCCAGTAGGAAGGAAACTTATAAAAGCAACGAAGGATATGTAAGCATGGATGTGATTGACGGAAGTAAAAATACATCATCTTTCAAAAACTGGTTTTCCGGTAATCCAGGGAAGGTAGTATTCATTATAATTTTGTGTGTTATTTGTGCACCAATTGTACTTCCGATTCTATTTGCTATATGCATGACTATTTTTGGACTGGTTGTTGCAGCAGTTTCCGTCTTTGCGGCACTGGTTATCGCAGCAGGTTCTATTGCAATCGCAGGTGTAGTTACTGTTGTAATGGGATTCCCGATGTTAGTTGTATCTTTTCCAATTGGAATTTTTTCCATTGGAAGTGGATTAATCCTAGGAGTATTGGGAGTAATTGGAGTTGTTGGTGCAGTAAAGCTTTGTACTATTGTATATCCAGCAATCTATCGTTTTGTTACCAATTTATTTCGAAAAATATTTCGGAAAACAAACTAAAAGAAACTGAAGATTAAACGGAGAAAGAGACGTAGTTCGAATACCATATCATAGAAACCTAAGAAAGTTAGAAAGGTGGTTGATACGTTTGAAAAAAGGATGGAAAATATTTTGGGCTATTTGCGGAAGTGTGGCGGCAGTTGGTCTTGTTCTGACAATTGTAGGTGGTGCCTTAGGAGCAAGTTTTACCGGCGCGAGAGCAGCTATGTGGAAGTATGAGAATAAAAAAGAACATGTGGAAGAAATCTTGGAGCAAAAGGAAGAAGCCTTTGATCGTGACCTAGAGGAGAGAGAACGAGGAAAGCAGGCACAAGGCAATTTCGAAGGAAGTAATGCATTAGCGTTGTATGATCAAGCGAAAATTCCAGTGGACACAGCCAATATTTTGGATATCGATCTGCCATGCTTCCAGATTGTGCTAGAAGAGATTGAAACGGATGTCTCTTACATTACCTGTGAACTTTCTGATATGCCAGAGGAATTAGAGGAACAGTTGATCTATGTGCAGGAAGGTAATGAACAGGAAATCATGCTGAAGAATGCAAAAAGATTTCAAAACTATTTTGATGGAGTGAATCCACCACCAACTTTAACATTGCAGATTCCTGCGGGATATATAACACAGTTGGACATTTCAGTTGGAATGGGGGCTTTGGAGGCAAAGAATCTTCATGTAAATCAACTGGATGTGGAGGCTGGTGCAGGGGTTGTTGATCTGGATGGATTTACAACCAATGCGTTAGAGATTGAGGTTGGAACTGGAAAGGTGAATTTAGCAGGGACTGTCCAATCTAAGGCAAGTATTGATTGTAGCATGGGTACCGTTGATTTCCAGGCAACAGGAAGAAAAGAGGATTACAGTTACGACATTGAATGTGAAGTTGGTAAGGTGACCGTTGGAGATGAGACATTTGGCGGATTGGCAATGGAAAAGAAAATTATGAATGGTGGTCCTGTTATGGAAATTGAATGTGCAACAGGAACTGTAAACATTTCATTTGAAAAATAAATAAGAAAAAGATAAAATAACAGATAGGATCCGCTTTTGCGGATCCTATTGTGGATTTTGGAAAGGAGAGAATCACCATGAAACATGAGACACCATCTATGGATCTTTGGATGAAAGAAGCAAAGGCACGGGATTCTTCTAAGCAGTGTGGCATGTATTTGTTTCACAATGGGATTGTAAGGCAAACGGCAAAGGCCATGGCACGAGAAGGTGCAACGGATACAACAGATGTGAAAGCAATGCTGTTTTCTTATGATCAGGAAAAAGTGGATCAGGCAGTTAAACGGGTGCTTAAAATGCCGGGAATTTTTTATGCGAAAGTCTGGTTAAATGAGGGAGAACTGGAAGTTGGAGACGATATTATGCTGGTGCTCATTGGTGGAGATATTCGCCCACGAGTGATCGATGCACTACAATCTTTGGTAGGAGAACTGAAGAATGAATGTGTGATGGAAAAAGAAATCTTTTAAAATCGCTTTCAAAAAGAAGTGATTTAGTGTAATATGGGGGTAACATAAAGCAAAAAAGATGGAGGGACATGGGATGAAAACAGCATTAGTAATTATGGCGGCTGGTATTGGTTCACGTTTTGGCGGTGGCATCAAACAGTTGGAACCAGTAGGACCAAATGGAGAGATTATTATGGATTATTCCATCCATGATGCCGTTGAAGCGGGATTTGAAAAAATCGTGTTTATCATTCGCAAGGACATAGAGGCGGATTTCCGAGAAGTGATTGGAAATCGTATGGAAGAGATGTGCGCAAAGAAAGGAGTGGAGATCTGTTACGCATTTCAGGCATTGGAAGATGTACCGGAAGGGTTCACATTGCCAGAGTGTCGTAAGAAACCTTGGGGAACAGGACAGGCAGTTTTGTCTTGTAAAGGGGTCGTTCAGGAACCATTTGTTGTAATCAATGCAGATGATTATTATGGAAAGGAAGCGTTTGTAAAGATTCATGATTTCTTACAGAACTACACACCAGAGAAGGCAAACGAGTTCTGTATGGCAGGATTTATTTTGAAAAACACATTGAGCGAGAATGGTGGAGTTACAAGAGGAATCTGCCAGGTAGACGATCAGGAGTTCTTAACAGGTGTAGAAGAGACATCTAATATTGTAAAAACAGAAACAGGAGCAGCTGTAGAAGAAGCAGAAGGTCTTCGTGAAGTGGACCCTATGGCACATGTTTCCATGAATATGTGGGGATTGACGCCAGAGTTTATTGACACATTGGAGACTGGTTTTGTCGAGTTCTTCCAGAAATTGGGAGGCAGAGAAGAAAAAGCAGAATATTTGCTTCCTATTTACATTGATGAATTGCTTCAGCAGGGCAAGGTTAGCGTAAAAGTATTGGAAACAAAGGATAAGTGGTTTGGAGTTACTTATAAAGAAGACAAGCCAGTAGTTGTGGATTCTTTCAAAAAACTGATCGAAACAGGTGTATATCAGCCAGACTTATTTGCAGATTGGAAATAAGGAAGAAAATCTTAAGATTCCGTAAACTTCTTGACAAATCAGAACTTCAAAGATATGATAATTCAGTAATTGTTTTATATTTGATAGGTGATGACGAAGAGGAGTACATAAGGACTTCTGCCAGAGAGAGCAGTTCATTGGCTGGAAAGCTGCTTCAGAATAAGCTTTGTGGAAGGTAGCTTCTGAACCAGATATTCGAAGTTTTGAGAGTATCTCGTGGTGGTTTACGTTATAGAACTAAGAGTTGTGTGCAGAGACATCGAAGGTTACAGACTTGATTTTATGGAATGACTGCCACAGAAAAAAAGGTGGTATCGCGGATATATTTCGCCCTTTACATTTATGTAAAGGGCGTTTTTCTTTATGGTTTGTGAACATCCGGTGAACTGCCCTTAAAAAGGTTTGTTTATTTAAAGGAAAAAGAGAAAAAGAAAGGTACAAGGAAAGCACAATGAGCAAAGAATTAGCAAAGACTTACAATCCGAAAGAGATTGAAGAAAAGTTGTATGAGAGATGGTGTGAGAATAAGTATTTTCATGCAGAAGTAGATAGAAGTAAAAAACCATTTACAACTGTAATGCCACCTCCGAACATTACAGGAAAGTTGCACATGGGACATGCTTTGGATAACACATTGCAGGATATTCTGATCCGTTACAAAAGAATGGAAGGTTATAATGCACTTTGGATTCCAGGAACTGACCATGCTGCAATTTCTACAGAAGTAAAGGTTACAAACCAGTTGAAAGCAGAAGGAATCGATAAGAAAGAACTTGGTCGTGAAGGATTCCTTGAGAGAACATGGCAGTGGAAAGAGGAATACGCTGGAACAATTGAAGGACAGTTGAAGAAACTTGGTGTATCTTGTGACTGGGACAGAGAGCGTTTTACAATGGACGAAGGATGCTCTAAAGCAGTAGAGGAAGTATTCATTAAATTATATGAAAAAGGATACATTTACAAAGGATCTAGAATCATCAACTGGTGTCCAGTATGTAAAACTTCTTTGTCTGATGCAGAGGTTGAACATGAGGAACAGGCTGGTAACTTCTGGCACATTAAGTATCCAATCGTAGGAACAGACCGTTTCCTTGAGATTGCTACAACACGTCCAGAAACAATGCTTGGTGACTCAGCAATCGCAGTTCATCCAGATGATGAGAGATACAAAGATATCGTTGGCAAGAATGTATTGCTTCCATTGGTAAATAAAGAGATTCCAATCGTTGCAGATTATTATGTAGATAAAGAGTTTGGGACAGGTGCGGTTAAGATTACACCAGCCCATGATCCAAATGACTTTGAAGTTGGAAAACGTCATAATTTACCAGAAATCAATATCATGAATGATGATGCTACCATCAATGAAAAAGGTGGAAAGTATGCTGGTATGGATCGTTACGAAGCACGTAAAGCAATCGTAGCAGATTTGGAAGAGCAAGGATATCTTGTAAAAATTGAGCCACATTCTCACAATGTTGGTACGCATGATCGTTGTGGTACAACTGTTGAGCCATTGATCAAACAGCAGTGGTTTGTAAAAATGGACGAGCTTGCAAAACCAGCGATCGAGGCATTGAAAACTGGTGAATTGAAATTCGTTCCAGAACGTTTTAACAAGATTTATTTACATTGGTTGGAGAACATCAAAGACTGGTGTATTTCCCGTCAGATCTGGTGGGGACATAGAATTCCAGCATATTACTGCGATGAGTGTGGTGAATTTGTAGTGGCAAGAGAGATGCCAGAGAAGTGTCCACACTGTGGATGTACACATTTTACACAGGATGAAGATACATTGGATACATGGTTCAGTTCTGCATTGTGGCCATTCTCCACACTTGGCTGGCCAGACAAAACAGAGGATCTGGAATATTTCTATCCAACCGATGTTCTTGTAACAGGATATGACATCATCTTCTTCTGGGTAATCCGTATGGTATTCTCCGGATTGGAGCATACAGGAAAGACACCATTCCATACAGTATTAATCCATGGATTGGTTCGTGACTCTCAGGGACGTAAGATGAGTAAATCACTTGGAAATGGTATTGATCCATTGGAAATCATCGATCAGTACGGATGTGATGCACTTCGTCTCACATTGGTAACAGGTAATGCACCTGGTAACGATATGCGTTTCTACAATGAGCGTGTGGAAGCAAGCCGTAACTTTGCAAACAAAGTATGGAATGCATCTCGATTTATTTTAATGAATATGGAAGAAAATGTAATTGATGAGCCAGATCAGTGCCTGTTTACAGCAGCAGACAAATGGATCTTATCAAAAGTAAATACATTGGCAAAAGATGTAACAGAGAACATGGATAAATACGAACTGGGAATTGCAGTCCAGAAAGTTTATGACTTTATCTGGGATGAGTTCTGTGACTGGTATGTGGAGATGGCAAAATTCCGTATTTGGCACAAAGAAGAAAATCCAGCAGAAGCAAACTGCGCACTTTGGACATTGAAAACAGTTCTTGGAAATGCATTGAAATTGCTTCACCCATTTATGCCATTTATTACAGAAGAGATTTATGGAGCATTGGTTCCAGAAGAAGAGTCTTTGATGATGTCTTCTTGGCCAGTATATAAGGAAGAGTGGAACTTCCCAGTAGACGAGGCAATTGTTGAGCATGTAAAAGATATCACACGTGGTATCCGTAACATGAGAGCAGAGATGAATGTACCAAACAATCGTCGTACAAAAGTATTTGTGATCAGCGAAGATCAGGCCCTTCTGAACGGAGTAGATGCATTGAAAAATGCAGCAATGCCATTGATGCTTGCAAATGATCTGGTTGTGAACACAGAGAAGAAAGACATTGCAGAAGATGCAGTTTCTATTGTTGTTCCTGGAGCAACTGTTTACCTCCCATTGGAAGATTTGGTAGACTTTGAACAGGAATTGGAGCGTCTTGGAAAAGAAGAAGAAAAACTGAAAAAAGAGATTGCAAGAGCACAGGGAATGCTTTCTAACGAGAAATTTACAAGCAAAGCTCCAGAAGCAAAAGTACAGGCAGAAAGAGAGAAGTTAGAGAAATACACGCAGATGCTTTCTCAGGTACAGGAACGTATCGCGGGTTTGAGAAAATAAAGAGAGGTTCTGAATGAAACAATTTCATATAAAAAAGCCAGATGTAAAAGGCTTTTTTCAGAAAATCAAAAATTTAAATAAGGAAGACTTAAAAGCTTCCTGGCAGGCAAGAAAAGAAAGAAGAGAGCACATTTTAGAGCAAAGAAGAAATAGCAAGTTTGCGAAAAAGATGCAGCCGGTTTATAAAGTGATGAATATGTTCTCACCTATTTTTCACTTTTTACTGGCTTGTATCCTGAACTTTTTCATTGAGGTGATTTCCCGCCATTCCATTTTTGAAGCATGGGATTACATGGTGGGAACACCATTGCCATTTTTATTCAATGCATTTTTGATTACGGCAACCTTTTCCATTGTATATTTGGTGCGAAGGCGAGTCTTTGCCAGAATCTTACTTAGTGTATTCTGGTTGTTCCTTGGAACTTGTAATGGATACTTGTTGTTAAAGCGAGTGACACCATTCAACGCCCAGGACTTGAAGGTGCTCTCTGATGCACTTTCTTTGACAGGAAATTATTTTTCTACCATGGAATTGATCCTGTTGATCGTTGGTATTGCAGCCTTGATCATTTGGATCGTGTCTATGTGGAAACGTGGTGGCCAGTATACTGGAAAGATGCATCGATTCCTGGCTTTGATCGGGGTTGGATGTTGGATCGGTGCTTATATGATCCTCACCAATATTGCCATTGATAATCGCGTTGTTTCCAATTATTTTGGAAATATCGCATTTGCTTATGAAGACTATGGATTTCCATATTGCTTTACTGCTAGTTTGTTTAATACAGGTATTTCTGAACCGGCAGGTTATAGCAAGGAAACAATGGAATCCATCAACAAGGATGACGCATTGAATGTTTGTGAGACTGACAGAGTTATAGAGGAATTGCCAAACATCGTAGTTGTTCAGTTGGAAACATTTTTTGATCCAACAGAAGTAAAATGGTTACAGTTTTCCGAGGATCCAATTCCAAATCTTCGAAAAATGTATGATGAATTTTCTTCCGGATACTTTAAGGTTCCATCTGTTGGAGCGGGTACTGCCAATACGGAGTTTGAAGTATTGACAGGTATGAATATGCGTTTCTTTGGACCGGGAGAATATCCATACAAAACATATGGAAAAACAAAGGTGATCGAAAGTGCAGCTACTGCATTGAAGGAGCTTGGCTATGGAGCAGAAGCCCTTCACAACAACGGAGGAAACTTCTACAGCCGTGCACAGGTATTTAACCATATGGGCTTTGATCATTTTACAAGTAAGGAATTTATGAACATTTTGCGTACCACACCAAATGGTTGGGCAACCGATGATGTGCTGATTCCGAATATTTTGGAGTCTATGGATACCACAGAAGGACAGGACTTTGTATTTACCATCAGTGTGCAGGGCCATGGAGAATATCCAACGGAGCCGATCATTGAGAATCCAAAGATTGTTGTCAGTGGAGTGGAAGACGAAGGGCGTCGCAATTCTTGGGAATACTATGTGAACCAAGTTTATGAAATGGATAAATTTGCTGGAGATTTGGTTGCAGAACTTCAGAAGCGTGGAGAACCAACAGTTGTTGTGTTCTACGGAGATCATTTGCCAACCTTGGATCTTCAAGCGAAGGATTTGAAGAGCAGTTATTTGTATAATACCAATTATGTCATTTGGGACAACATTGGCCTGGAGAAAAAAGACGGAAATTATCCTGCATACCAGATCATGTCTGAAGTATTGGATCGTCTGGATATTCATGCTGGAACCGTATTCAATTACCACCAGCAGAGACATAAAACCAAGAACTACTTATCAGATCTGGAACTCCTTCAGTACGATATCCTTTATGGAAAACAGTATGTTTACGAGGATACAGGAGCTCCGATTACAGAAGGCCACATGAAGATGGGTGTGAAAGATACATGCATCACAAATCTCATCGAGCAGATGGACGGAGATTACAGTATTTATGGTGAGAACTTTACAAAGCAGACAAAGATCTTCATCAACGATGAAAAACAGCCAACCACATTCTTGAACAACACAAGAGTGGAACTGAAAAAGTCAGAGTTGAAAGATGGAGATATTGTGATGGTTGCACAGGTTGGTTCCAGCAATACAATCTTTAGAACTTCTGTAAAATACGAGTATAAAGAAGGAAAACTTATTGAACTTCCACCAAGTCCAGAGGACATAGAGGTTGGTAGAAATGCATTTATGGACAAAAGTAAAAAAGAAACAAAATAAGACGGGAGACTTATGACATATCAAGAAGCGGAAGCTTATATTTTAAGTATTCCGAAGTTTACAAAGAAAAATAAACCGGAACACACCAAACTGTTTTTACAGTATCTTGGTCATCCGGAACAAACATTTCAAACAATTCATGTGGCAGGTACAAACGGAAAAGGATCTGTTTGTGCCTACCTGGACGCGATGCTACGGGCCCAAGGGAAAACAGTGGGTCTGTTCACATCGCCTCATCTTGTAAAAATAAATGAACGAATCGTCGTGAATGGGAACATGATCTCGGATAATGAGTTTTTGGAGATTTTTGATCAGGTTCAAAATGCAATAGTTCGGATGGCGGAAGATGATCTTCCTCATCCGACCTTTTTTGAATACTTATTTGGTATGGCGGTTTGTGCATTTGCAAAAGCGAAAGTAGATTATGTGGTTTTGGAAACAGGTCTGGGTGGACGTTTGGATGCGACCAATTCCATTTCACATCCAGTATGTTCTGTGATTACATCCATAGGTCTGGACCATACAGAACTTTTGGGGGATACGCTGGAGAAAATTGCTGGAGAAAAAGCGGGGATCATCAAAGAAGGAACCCCTGTTTTTTATGCAGATGGTGCAAAAGAAAGCAATGAAGTTATCGAAAATGTGGCGAGAAATCGGAGTGTTTTCTGTAAGAAAGTTGGAAAAAAGGATTTCAAAATTGTTGGAATTGGGGAGAAAGATATTGCTTTTTCTTGTGCAAATGCGTATTATGAAGGTATTACGTGGAAGCTTCACAACACGGCCATCTATCAGCCGGAGAATGCATGTCTTGCATTAGAAGTGATGCGTATGCTATTTCAGGAAGAAAAAAAGCTTTCTCATTGGCAGAAAGCATTGGCAAATGTTACATGGCAAGGAAGAATGGAAGAAGTACTTCCAGATATTTATATAGATGGAGCGCATAATATTAGTGCAATCCAGCGCTTTTCTGAAAGTGTTCGCTCTCAGGATCAGAGAGCGCCAAAAGAAAAAGTAATTTTATTTTCTGCAGTACAGGACAAGGATTACGAGCAGATGATTCAACATCTTTGTCAACAAGTGGATGCAGAATTGTATGTTGTCACACAGATTACCAATCAAAGGGCGGAAGATGTTACAAAGTTAGCAGACATTTTTCGAAAATATACGAAGAAACCAGTGGTGGAGAAGGCGGAGCTTGCTGAGGCGTGGTCTTATTTGAGAGACCATCAGGATCATCGAAGAGTGTATTGCCTAGGCTCCTTGTATTTGGTTGGTATGATCAAAGAATTGATAGAAAAAGCAGAAAGATGAGCCAGGGGTTTAAAGGAGGATTCGTGATGTTGGATTATGAAGAAGAATTAAAAAAGTTCAAACCGAGTCTGGAAGTGGAAGATATTGAAGATGCTGTTTATCAGGAAGATTTGACAGATATGACAGATTTGCTGAAACAGATGATGGAACAGAATAAGTAGGTGGAGTATTAATGGATTATACGAAGAAAATCATAAACCAGTCCAATTACTGGTATAATGATGGACTAAGGAAAGCTCAGATTCGTGATATGTCTGGAGCCATTGTCTCTCTTCGCAGAAGTTTGCAGTACAATCGCAACAACATTGCTGCCCGCAATTTATTGGGGCTAGTGTACTACGGAAGAGGAGAAGTGGCAGAGGCGTTGGTGGAGTGGATCATTAGTAAAAATCTGCGACCACGAGATAATATTGCGAGTGATTATATAAAGAACATTCAGAATTCTGTAAAAGAACTGGATACGATCAATCAGGCAGTGAAAAAGTATAATCAGTGTCTGGTGTATTGCGAACAAGGTGGAGAAGATATGGCTATCATGCAGTTGAAGAAGGTGATTGCTGTTCATCCAACCTTTGTTAAAGCATATCAGCTGCTTGCACTTTTATATTTGCAAACAGAACAATATGCAAAGGCACAGCCTTTGCTTCGAACCGCTCGAAAACTGGACACTACTAACGAATTGACACTTCGCTATTTGCATGAATTGTCTAATGCGCGTGGAAAGAGTCCAAAGAAACAGGAAAAGAAAAAAGAAAAATCCACAGCAGCAGTGGAATACAATTTGGGGAATGAGACCATCATTCAGCCAACACAAAGTGCAGTCAAGCTGATGGCTGGAAAGGTGACCTTACTGAATATTCTTATCGGAATTTTAATCGGAGCTGCAGTCGTTGGCTTTTTGATTGCGCCGGCCATCGAGGAACGTCGCAATGACAAAGTGAACAAGCAGATGATTCAATCCAGTGAGCGTATCAATGCATTGGAAGCACAGGTTAGCGCTCAGACAAGAGCATTGGATCAGTACCGATCTGCCAATGCAGATTCCGAAGATGCCATTCAAAGCGCAGCTAATACGGCAGATAGTTATGAGAATTTGCTGGCTGCATATGACAGCTTTCAATCAGAAGAGTATTCTGCGGAGACTTTAGCAGATACCCTTTTGAGTATCAATCGCAAAGCACTGGGAGCAGGTGGTCAACAGCGATATGATGAGATGTCAAAAGAAGTATTTCCGCATGCATGTGAAAGTGTTTATGCCTCTGGAAGTGAATCTTATGATGTGGCAAATTATGACAATGCGATCAGTGCCTTGTCAAAGGTTGTTCAGATGGATGAGGGATATGACTCAGGTGGCGCCTTGCTGAAGCTAGGGTTGTCTTATATGAATAGTGGGGATAATGAAAAGGCAACTACTTATTTAACAAAATGTAACAAATCTTTTCCGGATTCTAAGTATGCAGAGGAGGCAAAGGTGAATTTGGATGCCATTGCAAAGGCAACAGTGGAAGCAGGAGAAGAGGCAGCAGCAACACAATAATCAATGGAATAGAGGGAATTTACATAGGAGGCGTATGGGAGGAAGCATATGAATTACGCAGAAATTATCATCCCCTTTGTCGGGGGACTTGGAATGTTTATCTATGGTATGCAGATTATGGCGCAGGGATTGGAGAATGCCGCAGGAAGTAAGATGAAAGCACTTCTGGAAGCACTTACCAGGAATAAACTGATGGGGGTCATGCTGGGAGCATTGATCACTGCAGTTATCCAAAGTTCCTCTGCGACAACGGTTATGGTTGTTGGTTTCGTAAATGCCGGCATCATGAATTTGAGCCAGGCAATGGGCGTAATCATGGGTGCTAACATTGGTACAACAGTAACGGGATGGTTGGTCTCCAGTGTGGAGTGGGCAAAATTCTTAAGCCCATCCAATTTAGCTCCGATTGCAATTATGGTCGGTGTTGTCATTATGTTGACAGGAAGTCGTCGATCAACAAAAGATTTGTCTAGTATCATCGTTGGTTTCGGTATTTTATTTGTTGGAATTGGAACAATGTCTTCTGCAGTTGCTCCTCTTCAGCAGTCAGAAGCATTCCGCAGCATGTTTGTGACACTGGGGCATAATCCATTCCTGGGAATCATTGCAGGTGCATTGGTAACAGCTATCATTCAAAGTTCCTCAGCTTCTGTTGGTATTTTGCAGAGCTTGGCAGCAGCTGGATTGGTGCCATTCAATGCAGCGGTATACATCATTATGGGACAGAACATTGGTACTTGTGTGACTGCCATCATGTCCAGCATTGGTGCAAAGAAGAATGCGAAAACAGCAGCAATCATGCATTTGTTATTTAATATCATCGGTACCATTATTTTTAGTGTCTTTGCCATTGTAATGTTTAAAGTCTTCTTTGTAGAGGCAGGACAAGGCATGATCTCTCAGACACAGATTAGTACGGTACATACAATCTTTAATATTGGTACAACAGTATTGTTGTTCCCATTCTCTGATGGAATTATCAAGCTTGCTAGAAAGTTGGAGAAGGAAGACGAGAGTGCAGAGGACGAAAGCAAAGTTCTTTTGGACGATCGTATGTTGGAGACACCTGGTATCGCATTGCAGTCAGCAGTTAGCGAAGTGGGACGTATGGGTAACATCGTAGTTCGTACGGTAAATAAAGCGACAAATGTTATCTTCACAAAAGATTATCAGAAAATCTTGGAAATCAAAGAAGAAGAGAACACTGTGGACCATTTGTGTAGTGGAATTACAAATTATATTGTTAAATTAAGTTCTTTGGCATTGAATGAAAAAGAGCATCACGAGGTAGCAAGTGTATTGCAGACACTTTCCGATATGGAACGCATCAGTGACTACTGTGAAAATATTTCCGAGTTTGCAGAAACGTTGGCAGAACGAAAAGCAGGCTTTACAGAAATTGGAAGTAGTGAATTGAGAGAGATGGCACAGGTTTGTGCGGAAAGCTTTCAGTATGCAGTAGAGGCATTTATCGAAAATGATAAAGAAAAGGCAATGAAAGTAATTGAAAAAGAAAGTCAAGCAGATGAGCTGGAAATAAGACTTCGTACTGCTCATATGCAGAGACTTGCAAACAATCAGTGTAATACAGATGCGGGAATTGTTTATTTAGATACATTGGTTGCTTGGGAAAGAATTTCTGATCATTCCCGTAACATTGCAGAGGAAGTATTAAAATAAGAATCTAAAAGACAAAGATAAAAAGAACTAAAAAGAAACGATTGCGTTTGACAATTTAAGCAGAAAAGCTTGAGGTCAGATTGTAATCGTTTCTTTTTTTTAATAATGGGATAGAAATGTAAAATTCATACGATACATGTAAAATCCAATGTAAAATTGTGAAATTTACTTAACATAACTTTTACAATGTAGTGATTTTACATTTTACATTGCTCTTTTATGATAGTCATTGTGAAGAAAACAAGTCCACAAGAAAAAATAAAGTAGATTTTGAATGGACAACTATTGGAAATGGTTTAAAGGAGATTGTAAAAATGAAAATGAAAAAATTAATTGCGTTGTTATCTGTTGTTAGTATGATGGCTGTTGCAGCTACAGGATGTGGTGGAAACGAAGAAGCTCCAGCTGAAGGCACAGAAGCTCAGACAGAAGCTGAAGCAGGAGATGCTGCTACAGGTGATTGGGATCCAGCAAATGAAATCACAATTGTATCTCGTGAGGATGGATCAGGAACAAGAGGAGCATTCATTGAGTTGTTTGGAGTAGAAGAAAAAGTTGACGGAGAAAAAGTTGACATGACAACTCAGGAGGCACAGATCACAAACAGCACATCTGTCATGTTAACAACTGTAGCTGGTGATGATTACGCAATCGGATATGTATCACTTGGATCTTTGGATGATAGTGTAAAAGCAGTAAAGATTGATGGTGTAGAGGCAACTGCTGACAACATTCTTTCTGGAGATTACAAAGTATCTCGTCCATTTAATATCGTAACAAAAGAGACAGTAGACAACGAAGTTGCTCAGGACTTTATCAACTATGTTATGAGTGCAGAAGGACAGGAAGTTGTTAGCGAACAGTGCGTTCCAGTAGAAGCAACAGAAGGATATGAAAGCACAAAACCATCAGGAAAAGCTGTAATCGGTGGATCTTCTTCTGTATCTCCAGTTATGGAAAAATTGATTGAAGCTTATCAGAAAGTAAACCCAAATGCAGAACTTGAGCTTCAGACAACAGATTCTACAACAGGTGTAACATCTACATTGGATGGTAACTACGATATCGGTATGGCATCTCGTGAATTGAAAGATACAGAGATTGCTGAAGGTGCAAAAGGAATCGTAATCGCACAGGATGGTATTGCAGTGATCGTAAACTTGAATAACACAACAGACGAGTTGACATCTGACCAGGTAAAAGGTATCTACACAGGTGAAACATTGATGTGGGATGAGATTGCAAAATAATTCATCTATTAATTCGAACGAATGAGGTTATAGATTAATGAAAGTCAAAGCATGGACTGAAAAATTCATGCAGGGAGTATTCTTCATTGCCGCCTGCACTTCGGTGTTGGCGGTAGCTCTCATTTGCATCTTCTTATTTGCAAATGGAATCCCTGCTATGAAAGAAATTGGATTTGGTAATTTCCTGGCAGGAGAAGTCTGGAGACCAAATAACAAATTATTTGGAATATTTCCAATGATCATCGGAAGTATTTATGTAACAGCAGGAGCAATTTTAATCGGTGTACCGATTGGAATTTTAACTTCTGTATTTATGGCAATGTATTGCCCAAAGAAAATCTACAAACCTTTGAAGGCAGCTACAGAGTTGTTGGCGGGAATTCCATCCGTAGTCTATGGTTTCTTTGGCCTGGTCGTGATCGTACCAGCAATTCGAGAGTTTGGTAGATTTTTACATAATGTATTTCCGGCAGTGTTTAAATCTGCAGGAGATGGTAAGAGTATGTTGACCGCATCCATTCTTCTAGGAATGATGATCCTTCCAACCATCATCGGCACAACAGAAGCTGCAATCCGTGCAGTACCAACTCACTACTATGAAGGCTCTCTTGCCTTGGGAGCGACTCATGAAAGAAGTATTTTTCGCGTGATCATCCCAGCTGCAAAGTCAGGTGTAATCGCAGGTATCGTACTAGGAATCGGACGCGCAATCGGTGAGACAATGGCGGTGATCATGATTGCGGGTAACCAGCCACGTATGCCGAAAGGAATTTTAAAAGGTGTGAGAACTCTGACGGCAAATATCGTAATTGAGATGGGTTACGCAACGGATCTTCATCGTGAAGCGTTGATTGCAACAGGTGTTGTATTGTTCGTCTTTATCCTGATCATCAACTTTAGTGTTGCTTTGTTGAACAGGAGGAAAGAACGTGAATAATAGATGTTTGGAACAGGAGGAAAGAGCATGAAGAAGCAGAATTCATGGAAAGAAAAAATGAAAAATTATCGCAATCATCCAGGCTCTTTTCTGCTGATGATTTTGGTAATGCTTAGCGCACTGATTACCTTTGTGGCATTGATTTTTTTGATTGCTTACATTTTGATCAAAGGTGTACCTTATATTAAGCCATCATTGTTTGCACTTCATTATACATCTGAAAATGCATCATTGATGCCAGCCTTGATCAATACAATCATTATGACATTGTTATCACTTTTGATTGCAGTTCCATTTGGAATCTTCTCAGCAATTTTCCTTGTTGAATATGCAAACAGAGGAAATAAATTTGTAAATATTATTCGATTGACAACGGAAACACTTTCCGGAATTCCTTCAATTGTATACGGTTTGTTTGGTATGTTGTTTTTTGTAAATGCGTTTGGATGGGGCTTTTCCTTGTTAGCTGGTGCGTTTACGATGTCAATTATGATTTTGCCTTTGATTATGCGACAGACGGAGGAGTCTTTGAAATCTGTTCCTGATTCTTTTCGAGAAGGAAGTTTTGGTTTGGGAGCAGGAAAATTACGTACCGTTTTTCGAATTGTTCTTCCATCTGCAGTTCCAGGGATTTTGGCAGGTGTAATTCTTGCCATAGGACGAATCGTAGGAGAAACCGCAGCGTTGATGTATACGTCAGGAAATGTAGCGAAGGTTCCAGGCTCAGTTATGGGATCAGGTAGAACATTGGCACTACACATGTATACATTATCTACAGAGGGATTATATATGGATCAGGCCTATGCAACTGCCGTTGTTTTGTTGATCCTTGTGGTAGGAATCAACGCATTGTCAAGTGTGATTGCAAAACGCTTGACAAAGGCTTCTCAATAAAAAAGATTGAGAAGGAATCAGAAGGGTTAACATGAAAGGAAAAAAACATGTCGAAATTAAGTATTAAGAATCTGGATTTGTATTATGGGGATTTTAAAGCTCTCAAAGATGTAAATTTGGAAATTGAAGAAAATAAAATCACTGCATTTATCGGACCAAGTGGATGTGGAAAATCCACATTGTTGAAATCCATTAATCGTATGAACGATTTGGTGGAAGGTTGCAGAATTGATGGAGAGATTTTGCTGGACGGTGAAAATATATACAAAGGAATGGATGTCAACCTGCTAAGAAAACGTGTAGGAATGGTATTCCAGAAACCAAATCCATTTCCAATGAGCATTTATGATAACATTGCTTTCGGACCTCGTACTCATGGAATTCGTTCCAAAGCAAAATTGGACGATATTGTAGAGCGTTCTCTTCGTAATGCAGCCATTTGGGATGAGTGTAAAGACCGATTAAAAAAGAGTGCTCTAGGAATGTCTGGTGGACAGCAACAGAGACTTTGCATTGCGAGAGCATTGGCAGTAGAACCTGAAGTACTTCTGATGGATGAGCCAACTTCCGCATTGGATCCAATCTCAACTTCAAAAATAGAAGACCTTGCGATGGAATTGAAAAAAGATTATACTATTGTTATGGTTACACATAATATGCAACAGGCTGTGCGTGTATCTGACAATACCGCATTCTTCCTCCTTGGTGAGGTCGTTGAGTACAACGATACGGAAAAACTTTTCTCAATACCAGCAGACAAGAGAACAGAAGATTATATTACAGGGAGGTTCGGTTGATTCATGCGAAATCGATTTGATAGACAATTACAGCTTTTGGATGAACAGCTTACTCATATGGGCAAGCTTTGTGAAGTGGCAATTGCGAATGCCACACGTGCTCTTCAGGAAAACAATGTGGAACAGGCGAAAGCCGTAATGGAAGCAGATGAAGAGATCGATCAGATGGAAAAAGACATTGAAAGACTTTGCTTAAAGTTATTGTTACAGCAACAACCAGTTGCGAGAGACTTGCGAAGAATTTCAGCTGCATTGAAGATGATTACAGATATGGAGCGTATTGGAGATCAGACTTCTGATATCGCAGAAATCGTTATTTCATCAGATCATTTAAAAAGAACAGATATTGAAGAAATCGGTAGGATGGCAAGTGCTGTTAGCAAGATGGTAAGAGACAGTGTCAGTGCTTATGTTTCAAAGGATTTGGAGCTTGCAAAGAATGTGATTTTGGAAGATGATGCCGTAGATGTTTACTTTGAAGACGTAAAAGAATCTATGATTAAGTATATCAAAGAAGAAAAGGGTAACCATGGAAAAGCCATTTTCGATTTGATCATGGTCACAAAATATTTAGAGAGAATTGGTGATCATGCAACAAATATAGCAGAGTGGGTTGAATTTTCAATCACAGGAGTTCATAGAAATATTAAAGATTTAGAACTAAATTGATAAAGTCCCGGATTCTTTCTGTGAGAATCTGGGTTTTGTCATACATCAGAAGAGGAGAATGCAGATGATATTTTGTGTGGAAGATGACGACAATATTCGAGAACTTGTAATTTATACGTTGGAGACAACAGGCCTAAGAGCAAAAGGATTTGCGGAAGGAAGTTCTTTTATGGAGGCATTGGCTTTTGAAACGCCTGAATTGATTCTGCTGGATATTATGCTTCCAGGTGAGGATGGATTGGAACTGTTGAAAAAACTGAAGGGGTCCTCAAAAACAAAAGACATTCCTGTTATTATGGTGACTGCAAAAGGAACAGAATATGACAAGGTCATCGGTCTGGATTCCGGAGCAGATGATTATGTGACGAAGCCATTTGGTATGATGGAACTTGTTTCTCGAATCAAAGCGGTCCTTCGTCGATCTGGCCGCATGCCAGATCGAGATGATCTGGAAATGTATGGTGTGAAAATGAAAGTGAAAAAACACGAAGTGACTGTTGATGGAGAGCCAATCACCTTGACACTGAAAGAATTTGAATTATTAGAACGTCTCATGCGCAATAGAAATATCGTTCTGACTAGAGATCAGCTTCTGGAAGATATTTGGGGATATGATTTTGATGGGGAAACTCGTACGGTGGATGTGCATGTACGAACTCTCCGTCAAAAACTGGGAGAAAAAGGAGCTATGATCGAAACTGTACGTGGAGTAGGCTATCGCATAGGAGAAGGGTATGAAGGTTAAGATCAGAAGAAGTATGGTACTGATTCTGGGAATCACCTTGTTGGTATCATATGTACTTTTGTCAGCATTTTTTTATAACCAGAATTTAAATATGTTGCGTTCCGAAGTTCGTCAAGAGGCACGCTATATCAGCGAAGCTGTTCAGATTGCTGGACCAGAATATTTATCAGAGTTGGATAATGTGGAAGTCCACACTCGAGTGACATGGATTGGTCAAGATGGAACCGTAATGTACGATTCTGGAGAAGACGAAGATGAATTAGAAAATCACAAAGACCGTATTGAAGTGGAAGAAGCATTTGAAAAGGGTAGCGGAGAAATGACCCGTATGTCAAAGACGAAAAAAACAGAGATGTTTTATTATGCTTTGCGTATGAAAGATGGAACGGTCATTCGAGTTTCCAAGGAAATGGCAGGACTTGCGAACACAGCATTGTCATTGCTACCAGTTGTATTTTTAATTGCTTTGACTATGATGGTATTTGCATATATGTTGGCTCGTTGGCAGACAGCGAGACTTATTGAGCCTATCAATGATTTGGATATGGAACATCCGTTGGACAATGATATTTACGAAGAATTGACTCCACTTTTGGTAGCCATGGATCAGAGGAATAAGGAAAAGGATGCTGTTTCAAATATGCGTAAAGAGTTTTCAGCTAATGTTTCTCATGAGTTGAAGACACCTTTGACTTCTATTTCAGGTTATGCAGAAATTATGAAAAATGGACTAGTAAGACCAGAAGATATTCCAACATTTTCAGAACGTATTTATAAAGAGGCACGTCGTTTGATCAATCTGGTAGAAGATATTATTAAACTTTCCAAATTAGATGAAGAATCGGTTGAATTAGAAAAAGAGGATGTGGACTTGTATGGACTTTGTCGGGAGATTGTAAGTCGTTTAGCTCCTCAGACGCATATGCGACATGTGCAGGTAATCGTGGAGGGGGAATCTGTTTTGTATCATGGAATTCGACAGATTTTGGATGAGATGATATATAACATGATCGAAAATGCGATTAAATATAACAAAGACGGTGGAAAAGTTCTTATTTGGGCAGGCAACACCTTGAACGGACCAAAGGTAAGCATTTCGGATAATGGAATCGGAATTCCAGAGGAACATCTGGATCGAATTTTCGAGCGATTTTATCGTGTTGATAAGAGTCATTCCAAGGAGCGTGGTGGAACCGGACTTGGCTTATCCATTGTAAAACACGGGGCAATTTTGCATGGTGCAAAAGTGACAGTGGAAAGCAAAGAAGGGGAAGGAACTCGAATGGAAATCCTTTTCCAAAATGAAAGAGAACAGGATAAAGATGGAAAAGAGGAAGAGCAGTCGTAAGATTGCTCTTTTTTATTTGCGCAAGAGAGGAATTGCACCAGGTGGGTTTTCAAGGAGGAATTTGTTTGTTATAATATGAAGCGAGGAAAAGAACCCCTCATCTAGTATTTACTCAGCGTGGATGCGCAGGGATTCAAAGATACATATTCTCAGATGGAGGTAAGAATAGTGAAAATTGTATTAGAAAGATATCATGGATTAGGAAATGATTATCTCGTTTTTGACCCAAATAAAAATGAACTTAAATTAAATAAAGACAATGTAGCAATGCTTTGTAACCGTAATATGGGATTAGGATCTGACGGTATTTTGGAAGGTCCATTTGTAGGAGAAAAACAGTTGTCTCTTAGAATCTGGAATCCAGATGGAAGCGTAGCACAGAAGAGTGGTAACGGTGTCCGTATTTTTGCAAAATATTTGAAAGATGCAGGATATGTGCAGAAGAAGAAATACGAGTTGTTAACAGATGGCGGAGAAGTGGAAATCACATATTTGAATGAGGATGGAAGCAGACTTCGCGTATCTATGGGAAAGGTATCCTTCTGGAGTGATGAAATCCCAGTGACTGGAGAACGTCGAGAAGTAATCAACGAAGATATGGTATTTGGAAGTACTTTGTATCCTGCAACTTGTGTATCTGTAGGAAACCCTCATTGCGTCATCCCAATGCGTGAGATTTCCAAACCACTTGTTTGCAAGATCGGTAATTTCTCAGAAGTGGCACGTTATTTCCCAGATCGTGTGAATACAGAGATTATGAAAGTTATTGACAATAATCGCATTGCCATTGAAACATTTGAGCGTGGTGCAGGTTACACAATGGCCACAGGAACCGGAGCTTGTGCAGCGGCAGCAGTTGCTTATAAGCTTGGCTCTACAGGAAATAAGGTGATCGTTGAGATGCCTGGTGGAGAATTACAGGTAGAGATCGGAGATGACTGGGAAGTTTATATGACTGGTGATGTATTCTATATTGCAAAAGTTACTTTGAGCAATGAGTTTGCAGAAAAGCTCCGTGCTTTGCAGTAAGAGGTGTCCTATGAAGTTTACGAAAATGCAAGGCTTGGGAAATGATTACGTCTATGTAAACTGCGTCGAACAGAAGCTTGAGAATGCCTCGGAAGTAGCAAAGAAAATTAGTGATCGTCATTATGGAGTTGGTTCTGATGGATTGATCTTGATTAATTCTTCCGATGTAGCTGATTTTGAGATGGAGATGTACAATGCAGATGGATCACGTGGTGAGATGTGTGGAAATGGAATTCGTTGTGTAGGGAAGTATGTATATGATTATGGCCTGACTAAGAAAACGCATGTAACCATCGAAACATTGGCTGGAATTAAGTATTTGGATCTTCTTGTGGAAGATGGAAAAGTAAAACAGGTAAAGGTAAATATGGGAAGTCCCTTGTTGAAACCAGAAGAAATTCCAGTTGTATATGAAGGCGAACGTGTGGTGGATGCACCAATTCTTGTAGGAGATGAGGAGTATTGCATGACGAGCGTGGGTATGGGAAATCCACATACCGTTGTATTTATAGAAGATCTGGAGCAGTTGGATATTGAAACAATCGGTCCAAAGTTTGAACATCATCCTTGCTTTCCAAATCGCGTGAATACAGAATTTGTAACAGTCCTGGATCGGACGCATGCGCAGATGCGCGTGTGGGAACGCGGCTCAGGGGAAACACTTGCTTGTGGAACCGGTGCTTGTGCAGTTGCAGTTGCATGCATCCTGAACGGATTGACAGAGGATCGGATGACTGTTACTTTATTAGGTGGCGACCTTCAGATACAATGGGATCGAGAAGAAAACATTGTATACATGACTGGTCCTGCAGAAGTGGTATTTGATGGAGAATGGAACTGATTCAGAAAAGAGAGATTGTTGAGGCAGAAAGGGATTCTTTTCTGCCTCCTTTTAAAAAGGAAAATAGAATGGATCAGGAGATGCAAATGGAGAAAATGGTGTTTGAAAAAAGCGGGAAAAAATATGTAAATAAAAAGAATAAATCTCTTGACATTTAAAAAAAACTTGGTATAATAATTAATTGTTTGAGACATAAAAAACTAATGCGGAATGGTGTAATTGGCAGCACAGCAGACTCTGACTCTGTTAGTAGGGGTT
>Mya_p2__coassemble_838_pt1 | contig 22758 bp, 18 predicted proteins | sample Mya_p2__metabat2_high_PE_023 | metagenome-assembled genome bin Mya_p2 | reverse complement strand
TGCGCGATCAGGGGTTCGAACCCTGGACACCCTGATTAAGAGTCAGGTGCTCTACCAACTGAGCTAATCGCGCATATTCAATTAAGTGTATCCCTCTCGGATAACGCAAGAATTATTATAACGAATACTTTTTAAAAATGCAATACCTTTTTTATAATTTTTTAAATTTTTTTGATTTTTTTTCGAAAGTTTTTCCAAACAACCCGTAAAAAATCATCCCTACGTATCTATTCAATACATCCACAACACCCTAGGGAAATTCTACTAAAAATTCACCAAAAATCATGTGGAAATCCACTAGAATTCAACTTGACATTTGTGGCAAAAAACGGCAAACTTTAATATGAAGTGAATACTTCGATGAAAAGAGGAACAGTATGACAAAAAAGTTAGCAGTAATCAATGACTTGTCAGGGTTTGGGAGATGTTCGTTAACAGCGGCAATTCCAACCATTTCCGTGATGGGGGTGCAGCCTTGTCCACTGCCAACTGCGATTCTTTCAGCGCAGACCGGATTTGCAAGTTATTATTATGATGATTATACAGATAAGATGGACTTATTCCGTCAGGAATGGGAGAAGATGAATGTTCATTTTGACGGGATTTATACAGGATTTGTGGCAAATGAAGCGCAGATCCAGCAGATTTTTCGATTTTTAGATACATTTTATGACCATGATAAAAATGCCCAGAAGAATGTTTGGACGAATTCAAAGGGGAATCACCAAGGCAGTCATCAGGATAATGATCAGGACGTAGATATGATTGCGCTAGCACGACCATTTTTGCTGGTAGATCCGATCATGGGGGATGAAGGTGTTCGATTTCCCTTTTGTACAGATGTGTTGTTGGAGGACATGAAAAAGCTTGTTATGAGAGCGGATGTGGTAACACCGAATTTAATGGAGCTTTGCCTGTTGACAGATACTGTATTTTCCAAGGATTTGACATTTGTGGAGATTGAGCGTAGAGCAAAGATGTTGGTGGAGCAAGGTGTATCAACAGTGATTGTAACCGGAATTCGTTTTTATGATGAGCAAGAGAAACTGTGGAAAATTGGCAATTTGACAGTGACCAAAGTGGAAACAAAGCGTTCTTCTTATCCATATATTGGAGGAAGTTTTTCGGGGACCGGGGATCTGTTCGCATCAGTGGTAGCTGGAGGAATTGCTCGCGGAGATGATATTTTCGAGGTTGTGGATTTGGCAGGAGCTTTCATTTGGAAATCCATGCGCCACTCTGAGAAAGAAGGGGGTCCAAGAAATGAAGGAGCTGATTTTGAAGGGTATTTAAGTATGCTCTTTCCAAATGAAAGTCATCTGTAGTAATGAGTTTCTATCAAAAGACTACAAATTCATGAGTTTTATCAAAAAACTACAAATTATAAAGGTTTACTTTTTAGAGGAATAGAATGATGAATGAAATAAAGATGTTGTTGAGTCAAACATTAAATCTAGAGTTTATCCAGGCGGTAATCAGTAATCCGCGTACAAAAGAGGGTGTATTGAAGATTAAGGTGCGCCCAGTGGAAATCAAGGGAAAGCGTGTGTTCCAGTGTGAATCATTTACGAAGACGCAGGTGTTTCATGAGAATCTGGAAACGGAAGAAGCCATTGAGAGAATGGACCATGCGATGAGTGAGTTCCGACAGATGCAGTTGTCTTCTGGGGATATGGACTACACTGTGTTACTCAGTAAGAAGGGAAAGGTGACCATTCAGAAACGTAAGGTGGAGGGCAGAAGTTGTTGTCAGTTGGATGTGTCACATAATCGTAATAAGAAATACATTATGCAGGAAGGAATCCCAGTTCCATTTTTGCAGGATCTAGGAGTTATGACACAGGATGGAAAGATTGTGCGGACTAAGTTTGATAAGTTCCGTCAGATCAACCGATTTCTGGAGTTTATTGAAGATATTTTGCCACAGTTAGATAAGAAAAAAGAAGTGACCATATTGGATTTCGGTTGTGGAAAATCCTATTTGACTTTTGCTATGTATTACTATTTGCATGTGTTAAAGAAGTATGATATTCGCATCATTGGACTGGATCTGAAGAAAGATGTGATTCAACATTGCAATGAGTTGGCGGAGAAATATGGGTATGACAAGTTGAATTTTTTGGTGGGTGACATTGCCGATTACGAAGGGGTCAAAAATGTGGATATGGTAGTGACTCTTCATGCATGCAACACAGCCACTGATTTTGCCTTGGCAAAGGCCGTTGGCTGGAATGCAAAAGTAATCTTATCTGTGCCTTGTTGTCAGCATGAACTGAACCAGCAAATGCAAAATGATCTACTGGAGCCAATTATGAAATATGGCCTTTTGAAAGAGCGTTTTGCGGCACTTCTAACCGATGGTCTTCGTGCAGAATATTTAGAAAGCGCTGGCTATAAAGTACAGGTTTTGGAATTTATTGATATGGAACATACTCCGAAAAATATTTTGATTCGTGCTGTGAAGGGGACAGAGACGGAGCGAACAAAAGAAAAGAAACTGGAAAAGATACATCAGTGTGAAGAATTTTTTGATGTACATCCAACACTGGGAGCATTAATGAAATAGAAGGGATATGGGGAGTATGAAAAAAACAAAGATATGGAAACGAGTTGGGATTTTGTTTCTTGTTTTTCTGTGTGCACTGGTCGGGAGTTCCTTATTGCTGAATCAAGGAGTGAAAGATCAGACCGTTGGTTTGGGAGACCCGACATTGCCACAGATTTCATTTATGGTAGAAGGTCAGCCATTGAATGAGCTAAAGGGATATACGAGTGAGATGGACATTACTGCCATGCGTGATACCATTACACCGGTGAAGGAAGATGGTATTTTAACCATGAACTTGCAGAGAAATGATCAGGAGTTGGTCAGCTTGTCTTACGAAATATTTTCGCTGGATGGAGAAACTAGCTATGGGAAAACAGAGATTCAAGATGTCTCTGCAACCAATGTAGATCTGGATCTAAACTCAGCGTTGAAAGAGTCGAGCCAGGAGGCTGTGTTGAAAGTTGTAATGACCACAAAGGATGAGCCGTTGATCAATTTCTACACTCGCGTGGAAAAAGAAGCTGGGTTGTCGTTAAAAGAATGTCTTACCTTTGTTCAAGATTTCCATACAAAAGCATTGGCTGGAGATGGAAGCACCTTGGCGGAATATTTGGAACCAAGTGAGGAAAGCGATAACACAACATTTCAAACGGTCAACATTCATTCTGATTTGAATCATGTTCAGTGGGGCGATCTGAAACCAGAAGTAGTGGGAAATGTGACATGGAGCATTAAGGAAAGCAACAGCACTTATACTTCTATTTTGGCAAACTATCAGGTAACTGCTAAAGGGGACAAGAAAGAACCAGAATTATACAATGTGAAAGAATTCTTCCGTGTACGATACGATCATGAGAAAATGTATTTGCTTGATTACAATCGTACTATGAATCAGATTTTCGACGGTACCCATCAGGTGCTGGATGAAAATAGTATTTTACTTGGAATGGCAGATAAGGATCAGGACTTTGTGACAAACAAAAAGGGAACCTTTGTGGCATTTGTTCAGGAACGAGAATTATGGTGTTACGATACAAAGACAGGAAATTTATCTTTGCTGTTTAGTTTTTCAGAGGCTTCGGAAAATAATGATTCTCGCAATCGTAACGACGAACATGATGTGCGGATCATTAGTATGGATGAAGAGGGAAACATTACATTTGCAGTATACGGATATATGAATCGAGGATCTCATGAAGGAAAAGTGGGTGCCAATGTATTCTACTTTGATGTGCATAAAAATGTGGTAAATGAGATTGCATTTATTCCAAGTACCAAGTCCTTTGTGATTGCAAAAGACGAGCTCGGGAAAATGGTGTATTACAATCAAAAAGATGAGTTATTATTTGTTTTGGCAGGTGGCGTGCTTTATCAAGTGAACGTGCCAAGTGGGCGTCAAAAAGAGCTGGCGGAAGGCTTACAGGAAGGGCAATATGTGGCTTCTGAAGATGGACACTTGCTGGCTTATCAGATGGATGGAGGCTTGTATGATTCCAAGGAAGTTCGAGTTATGAATCTGAAGACGCAGAGTTTCTACAAAGTGGAGGCGCCAAAGGATGCATTTGTCCGTCCGTTGGGATTTGTCAATGATGATTTTATTTGCGGATACATGAAAGAGGAAGACAAGGGAATGACCCTTGCAGGAGATCCGGTGGCACCAATGTATCGGATGGAAATTTTCGGATTCTCTGAGCAATCAGGACAAAAGTCTTTGAAGAAATATGAGCAGGAAGGAATTTATGTTTCTGATATTTTGGTAGAAGAGGGCTTGGTAACCGTCAACCGTGTGAAGAAGGCGGAAGGTACATATACAAGCACAAGTCAGGATTACATTACAAGTAATGAAAAGCGCGATGATACAGGAATTCAGAAGGAGACGTTCAGCTCTAATTTAAAAGGTGCCCAGCAAAGTTTGGTGTTTAAGAATGGATTAAAGAGTAAAAATCCGAAGATCATGCGACCAAAATTAGTGGGTGTGGAGAAGTCGGCGACCATTTCTTTCGATGAAAAAAACAAATCCAATAAGTATTATGTGTATGGTATGGGAGAATTAGTTGGTGTATATGACAAAGCAGCTTATGCCATTCAAAAAGCAGAGCAGGTTTCTGGTGTAGTGATTTCTTCCGAACAGGCCTACGTTTGGGAAAAAGGAAATCGTGATTTGGAGTACTATACCGATACCCAGCCGTTTAAAAAGAAAGAGGGACAAACTTCTTACGAGGCTTGTATGGAGTACATGGAAAGCTTTGGTGCGAAGCGAATGGATTTGACTGGCTGTTCGTTGAATCAAGTCTTGTACATTATCAATAAAGGCATGCCAGTGGTTGCAATGACCGATGCGACACACGGAATTTTGTTAATTGGATACGGTTTGGATACGGTGACTTATGTGGATCCAGAAACGGGAGAAATGCGTACCATAATGCAACGAGAAATGAGCGATATGACTGCACCGGCAGGAAATGCATTTGTAGGATATTGCAAATAGGGATGAGAAATCCAATTTGGTTGAAAGTGAAAGAAACAAAAAAGAGCCTTGGCAAAGAATTTATTTCTTTGCCAAGGCTCTTTGCTGTATTGCGCTAAGTGATGATGCTGTGTAATAGCAGACGCTATGTATCATCTCGTGATTTATGCCACACGAAACAGTGTTGCACGATATTTGTTTAAAGCAGTGTACAGAATCAATCCCAATAATCCGCAGGAAATGATTTCACCGATTCCAACGGTTACCATCATAAATGGAATTGGCAATGGAACCATATAACCAAATCGAAGGATAAATGGTACAATCAGTGCATTAGCCAAAATTGGTGGGAGTACTGCCACATATTTACTTTTGTTTCGCAAGGAATAAGTAAAGAATGCTCCAATCAAAGTAGCCAGGCTTCCTAAGATAATGTCAGGAAGGATGCATCCGCCTAGAATGTTGCTGATCAAACATCCAATAAATAATCCCGGAATTGCAGCCGGTGTAAAAATTGGAAGGATGGTCAGTGTTTCAGAAAGACGGACCTGCACTTCTCCATAGCTGAATGGTGCAAATACAAGTGTGATAACCACATAGATGGCAGCAATCATTGCCGCCTGTGCCAGGAATAGCACATTGAATTTCTTTTCTTTCATTTGATTGTCTCCTCTAGTTTTATTTTACGAGTGGAAGGTCGCGAACACTCGGCACATTTTACGGCGGTGACCGCCGGTGTATTTTTGCTTGCCCTTAAGACCTTGTTTTTATGGGCGTTACAATGGTTCGTAGTATAGCATGGAGAAATAGAAAAAGCAAGAATCAAATTTGCTCTATTGTATTTCCTACCAATTTGGTGCTATAATAAGAAACGATTGATAAAATGAATTTATGCATATTTTCATGCGTTTAGCAGGATGATAAGCAATGAATAATAAAGGAGTAAATGAGATGGAATTGACAACAGTTCGCGAATTATTTAAGAACAGAGAAAAGTACCTTGATCAGAAGGTTACAGTTGGCGGATGGATCCGTAGCATCCGTGATTCTAAGACATTTGGATTTATTGTGGTAAATGATGGTTCTTACTTTGAACCATTGCAGATTGTATATCACGACTCTATGGAGAATTTCCAGGAAGTTTCCAAGCAGAATGTAGGAGCAGCAATTATCGTAACAGGTACATTGGTTGCAACACCACAGGCAAAACAGCCATTTGAGATTCAGGCAGACGAGGTTGTGATTGAAGGAGCATCTGCACCAGATTATCCACTTCAGAAAAAGCGTCATAGTTTTGAATATTTGAGAACGATTTCTCATCTTCGTCCAAGAACAAATACATTCCAGGCAGTCTTCCGTGTACGTTCTTTGGCAGCATATGCAATCCACCAGTTCTTCCAGGAAAGAGGGTTTGTTTATGTACATACACCATTGATCACGGGAAGTGACTGTGAAGGTGCAGGAGAGATGTTCCGTGTTACAACATTGGATATGGACAACCTTCCTAAGAATGAAGATGGAAGCATTGATTACAAGGAAGACTTCTTTGGAAAAGAGACAAACCTGACAGTAAGTGGACAGCTCAACGGTGAGACTTATGCACAGGCATTTCGAAGCATTTATACATTTGGACCAACATTCCGTGCAGAGAACTCTAATACAACAAGACATGCTGCAGAGTTCTGGATGATCGAGCCAGAGATTGCATTTGCAGATCTTGAGGACAACATGGAACTTGCAGAAGCAATGTTGAAGTATATGATCAACTATGTTATGGAGAATGCTCCAGAAGAGATGAACTTCTTCAACTCTTTTGTTGATAAAGGATTGCTTGATCGTTTGAAAAATGTTGTAGAATCTGACTTCGCAAGAGTAACTTATACAGAAGCAATCGAGATTCTTGAGAAAAACAACGATAAGTTTGAATACAAGGTTTACTGGGGATGTGATCTTCAGACAGAACATGAACGTTATTTGACAGAGGAAGTTTACAAACGTCCAGTCTTTGTTACAGATTATCCAAAGGAAATCAAAGCATTCTACATGAAGATGAATGAAGATGGTAAAACAGTAGCAGCAGTTGACTGTCTTGTTCCTGGAATCGGTGAGATCATTGGAGGAAGCCAGAGAGAGGATGACTACGAGAAGCTTCGCACAAGAATGCAGGAGATGGGACTCAACGAAGAGGATTATGGATTCTACCTTGACTTGAGAAAATATGGTTCTACACGTCATGCAGGATTCGGTCTTGGATTCGAGCGTTGTGTAATGTACTTGACAGGTATGTCCAACATTCGTGACGTCATCCCATTCCCAAGAACAGTAAATAACTGCGATCTGTAAGAAATACAAATCTATCAAACAAGATTTCAAAGGGTGTCCGGAAGTTGAAGTTGCTTCAACTTTTGAGATGCCCTTCTTTAGAATTGGGGAGAAAAAATGCGTTTTATTCATATAGCAGATATACATCTAGGGGCAAATCCAGATGTGGGAAATGGGTGCCAGGGGAAAAGATCCGAGGAATTGTGGAAAACTTTTGAAAATGTGATAACCCTTTGTGAAAAAGAGCAGACAGACTTGCTACTTATTGCGGGCGATTTGTTCCATCGGCAACCATTGCTTAGAGAATTAAAAGAAGTTGATTATTATTTTTCCACGTTAACCCACACCAAAGTAGTGTTGATTGCAGGAAATCATGATTATCTTGCACCAAACTCTTACTATCGGACATTTCCCTGGAGTGAACATGTATATCCCTTGTTTGGAAATGAATTGGAAGTGATCACATTTCCAGAATTGGATACGGCAGTGTATGGATTCAGTTATGATCGAAGAGAGATTCGAGAACCGCGATACGATCGAGTGCAGGCAGTAGGTAAAGCAGGGATAGAAATTTTGCTTGCCCATGGTGGCGACGAAAAACATATTCCAATCCGACGAGCAGCCTTGGAGCGAAGTGGATTTGATTACATTGCTTTGGGACATATACACAAGCCTCAAATCGTGGTTGCTGATCGTGCCATTTTTGCAGGTGCGTTGGAACCGATTGACAAAAATGATGTGGGACCCCATGGGTTCATTCGAGGAGAAATACGTGGCCAGAACATTCGCACCGAATTCGTGCCATTTGCCAAACGGCAGTATCTTCATTTGCCATTGGAAATGAATGAAGAGATGACGTTGGGAGAGGTGAAGGCGTGGATGCGCCAACTGATCCAGGAGAATGGAGTGGAGCACCTTTACCAATTTATATTAAAAGGGTATCGAAATGCAGAATTGGATATTGATCCTGTCCAGTTGCGGGTAGGGGATCAGGTGCTGGAGGTACTAGATGAAACAAAGGTGGCCTACGATTTACGCAAGTTACGCCAAGAGCATGAGGGGGATTTGATCGGACATTTTATAGACATGTTCCAGGATGTGGAAGAAGGAAGTGTGGAAGAAATGGCCCTTTACGAAGGAATCCGTGCTCTTTTGGAGCAGGAAGAATGAGAAAAAACCGGATTCAAACAGTTGGATTGTGAGTATAGATGATTGAAAGAGGAAACAAAGATGCAGATATTGGAATTGCATTTGAAAAATTTTGGAAAATTTCATGACTATCACGTTTGTTTTGATGAGCAGATGGAAGTGATTTCAGGAGAAAATGAATATGGAAAGTCTACCATTTTTGCATTTATCAAGGCTATGCTTTTTGGAATGGAGCGAGGTCGTGGACGTGCTGCTGCGAAAGATGATTTCAGCAGATATGAGCCCTGGGAAAATCCCAATTATTATGCTGGGATGATGCGCTTTCGTTGCGGAAATCGACAGTTTCGGTTGGAACGAAACTTTGATCGATATGCCAAAAGTGCTTCCTTGATCTGCGAAAATGATGGAGAAGAGTTGTCTATTGAAGATGGGGATTTGGAGATGCTGTTAGGTGGAATGACTGCTACTGCCTTTGAAAATGTGGCGGCCATCGGACAGTTGACAGCAAGACCGGGACAGGAGTTAGTGTCCCAGTTGCAAAATTATGCCGCCAATTATTACGAAACGGGAAGTGGAAGCATTGATCTTCCTGGGGCCTTTGATACTTTGAAAGCAAGAAAAAAACAGGTAGAACAGGCACGAAAAGAAAAGTTAGAAGAGCGCAGAGGTAAGTGGAAGCGACTGGAAGAACAAAAGCAATATGTGGCAGCTGATGCAGAACAACTTCAGCGGAAGTTGGCAGAGGTAGAAGGGCGACGACAAAAGCTTCATCAGATTCATATAGAGCAACAAAACCAAAGGCAAATCCAACAGGAAAGAACTTCTTCTAGACATCGCATTTCGGTGAAAAGGATGCTGCTTCTAATGCTGGGAGTGCTTACTTCTGCTTTTGGAGGAATTTTGATAAAAAACAGTTCATTTGGGGCTGGAATGGGTGCTTTGGTTGTAGGCATTCTTTTGCTTATTGCAGGACTATTTTGGCGGAAACAGCAAGTGACAGAAGAACCAGTAAAGCAGTCAGGAGCGAGTTTTACCGAACAGTGGGAGCGCTGCAACTGGGAGGTGGCGCATTTTCAGGAAGAGAGAAAAGAAAAGCAATTGATGTTGCAGAATCTGCAGGAGCAAATGGAAGAACTGGAGGAGGAAAGTACTCAGGAGCAGGCACTTCGAAAGAAGGGGAAAGCTCTGGAATTGGCCGAGGAGAAGTTGAAACAGGCAGCAGAAGGAATGGTGGTCAGTTCAGGGGAACGCATGAACCGAACTGCATCTGCCATTCTATATGAAATTACCGATGGAAAATATGCCCGCTTGATGATCAATGAGAATCTGGAAATGGCAGTGTTATGCGATGGCAAGCGAATCCCAGCGGAACGATTGAGTCGGGGAACCTTGGAACAGATTTACTTTTCCATCCGAATGGCAGCATTGGATTTGCTTTATGAAGAAGAATTTCCGGTCATTTTTGATGATGCCTTCGTTTGCTACGACGAAAAAAGATTAAAATCTGTGTTAAAATGGTTGAGGGAACAGCCGAGACAGGTTATAATATTTAGTTGCCAAACACGGGAGAAGAAATGGAAGGATGAAGTTCAATGAAGATTGCATTGCCCAATAAAGTGACAACGATTATCGATAATTTGCAGATGCACGGATACGAAGCGTTTGCAGTAGGTGGATGTGTGCGTGATTCCATTCTGGCAAAACGACCAGAGGATTGGGATATTACAACCTCTGCAAAGCCAGAAGAAATCAAACGGTTGTTCCGCAGAACCATTGATACAGGAATTGAACATGGAACGGTGACAGTCATGATGGGAAAGGATGCCTTTGAAGTGACTACCTATCGAATTGATGGAAGCTATGAGGATAGTCGTCATCCAAAAGAAGTAATTTTTACCAATCGATTGGAAGAAGATTTGCGTCGTCGAGACTTTACGATCAATGCAATGGCGTATAATGATGAAGTTCGTCTTGTGGATGTTTTTGGCGGTATGAAGGATTTGAATCATCATTTGATTCGATGTGTAGGAGATCCTATGGAGCGATTTTCAGAAGATGCGCTCCGTATTTTGCGAGCAGTACGGTTTTCGGCTCAGCTAAAGTTCCCAATTGAGCCAATGACTGCAGAGGCAATCCGGAAATTGGCGCCAACTTTGGAGAATATCAGTGCAGAGCGCATTCAGGCAGAGCTTGTGAAGTTGCTCGTGTCCCCTCATCCGGAAATGATTCGAGATGCCTTCGAACTGGGAATTACCAAGGTTATCCTGCCAGAATGGGATGCTATGGAAGGTGTCCAGCAGAAAACACCTCACCATCGTTACGATGTGGCAGAGCATACTATCCACGCGTTAAAAAACGTAAAAAGAGATAAGATCTTACGCCTCACCATGTTGTTCCATGATATGGGGAAACCATGGATGAAGACAACCGATGAACAGGGACGGGATCATTTTAAAGGACATGCTTTGATCAGTGAGGAAATTGCGCGTACAGTCATGCGAAGATTGAAGTTTGACAATGAGACCATCAAAACGGTAACCAAGCTGGTATGTTATCATGACTATCGCATTGAAGCTACACCGCAAAATGTCCGTCGTGCCATGAATCGAATCGGAGTAGATTTATTTCCATACTATTTGGCAGTACGGATGGCAGATGTGAAAGCACAGAGTCCATACCGTAGAAGAGAGAAAATAGAGAATATTATTGCCATGCGTGAAATCTATCAGGAAGTGCTTATTAATGAAGAATGTGTCACCTTGCGAGACTTGGCAGTAAGCGGAAAAGACTTGATGGAGATTGGTATGAAACCAGGCCGAGAATTGGGCCAAATGCTCAATGAACTGCTGGAGTGGGTTATTGACGATCCAGAGTGCAATAAAAAGGACCTTTTGTGCGATTATGTGCGAGAAAAACTGGGTTTTGACTTGACAAACCAATAACGAGAATGTATAACTGAAAATAAAGGTGGGGTCGTGCCGGGCGCGGAGACAGACCTTTATTTATTCTGGTAGAATAGAAAGTATATTTTACGACAATAAAGAGGAGGAACTATCCATGAATAAAACAGAATTAATTGCAGCAATTGCAGAGAATGCAGAAATTTCTAAGAAAGATGCAGAGAAAGCTTTAAAAGCATTTGCAGACGTTATTACAGAAGAATTGAAAAAAGGTGAGAAAGTTCAGTTAGTAGGATTTGGAACATTCGAAGTATCTGAGAGAGCTGCAAGAGAAGGAAGAAACCCACAGACAGGTAAAACAATGAAGATTGCTGCTTGCAAAGCACCTAAGTTCAAAGCAGGTAAAGCTCTGAAAGATGCTGTAAACGCATAATCATCCATATTACCAGGTAGAGATTGATTTTAAATTCAGAGGAATTTTATATAACAGGTGAAAGCAGGGGAATCCCCTGCTTTTCTGTTAAGGAAGATCATACGAGTGGATTGTGGATCGAGGAAAAGGATTCCGTGGAGGATGAATAAAAGGAGTTTACATGAGACTGGATAAGTTTTTAAAAGTATCTCGTCTGATTAAGCGCAGAACAGTTGCTAATGAAGCGTGTGATGCAGGACGAGTTTTGGTAAATGGAGCTGTAGCCAAGGCATCTGTGAAGGTAAAAGTGGGAGACATTATTGAGATACAGTTTGGCTCAAAAACAGTAAAAGTAGAAGTATTGGACATTCAGGACACAACAAAAAAAGAAGAAGCAAAAGATTTGTTCCGCTATTTATAAAAGGGTGAGTTTGAATGAATAAAAAGAGGAAGCAAAGTTCATCAGCAAAGCGTGGTCGTAAAAAAAGTAATGTATTGAGACAACACAAAAAAAGTGTGGTTCTTATTGTAGCGATTCTCGTATTGTTGACAGGGACTTTAGCGGTGAATTCCATTGGATTATACCAAAAGAATAAAATCTATAAACAGCAGGAAGCAGAGCTAAAGGCACAGATTGAAAAGGAAAAAGAGCGTACTAAGGAAGTAGAAGAGTACGAAGAGTATGTGAAAACAGACGAGTACGTAAAAGATGTGGCAGAGGATAAGCTTGGTCTGGTAGATCCCAATGAGATTATATTTAAACCAGAGAAGTGAACATTGCAATGATGACAGAGAAAAGGTTTTTTAATCGTGTAAAACACTATATGGAACAATATCATATGTTGCATTCTGGAGACAGAGTGGTGGCAGGTATATCGGGTGGAGCAGACTCGGTATGCCTGTTTTTCGTGCTTCTGGAATTGCAACAGGAACTGGGAATCACTTTCCATGGGGTACATGTGAATCATGGACTTCGTGGTGAGGCGGCGGATTCAGATGAACAGTTTGTTGTTCGACTTTGTGAGAAATATCAGGTTCCTTTGGATATTTACCGAGTGGATCTGAATCAGGTGGCCAAAGATCGAAAAGTTTCTCTGGAGGAAGCAGGACGTGATATCCGCCGAGAAGCATTTTTGGAGACTATGGGAAAATGGGATGGTACCAAAATCGCGTTGGCTCATCATCAAAATGACAATGCGGAGACTTTGTTATGGAACCTGGCTCGAGGAACGGGCCTTCGTGGCATGGCAGGCATTCGACCTGTTCATGGAATTTGGATCCGCCCTTTGTTGGGAGTCACTCGCCAGGATATTGAAAGTTGCCTTCAATACATGGGACAGGACTTTTGTACGGATTTGACCAATTTGGAGACTACCTATACGAGAAACAAGATTCGGCACCAGGTTCTTCCAGTTTTGGAAGAAGAGGTGAATCCAGCAGCAGTGCGTCATATGAATGAAGCTATGGAACAAATGGGATTACTTAGGGATTTTGTGGAAGAGGAAACAATCCACGCCGTGGAGCGTGTGTGCCGAAAAACAGAATGCTTTGTGGAACTTTTGGAAGAAGAATGGAGAAAACTCCCCAAATTTTTGCAAAAAGAAGTGATTTATACCGTTCTTGAGGAAGTCAGTGGAAGTGGCAAAGATTTGGGAAAGGTTCACATTCAAGCGGTGGAAGACTTGTTTGATCAGCAGGTGGGAAGATGGAGAATGCTTCCGGGAGCAATTCGTGCTCTTTGTACATATGATGGGGTCCGGGTGGAACAATATGTTTCAGAAGAAAAGGAATTCCCCAAAAAGGAAAGTTGTGTGGAACTAATCATTCCAGGTATGACGGAAATTCCAGGGAAAAATCTACGTATTTCCTGCCAGATTATAGATGTGCAGGAACCTTTGGAAGTGGCAGAGATTCCGCAAAAAAGGTACACGAAATGGCTGGATTATGATATAATAGCTTCATGTCTGAAGGTGAGAGGAAGGGAGCTGGGAGATTGGCTTGTGATTGATAAAGCGGGACATGAGAAAAAATTGAAGTCCTGGTTTGTCAATGAGAAAATACCTGCAGACCAAAGAGGAGAAATTCCTCTAATTGCAGACGGGAACCAGATTGTATGGATCGTTGGGTATCGGATGAACATGGCATATCAGGTAAGTGCCAATACAAAAAGAATATTAGAAATCAAAATTCAAAATATGTTGGAGGATGAAAGAGATGGCAGAAACAATTAAGGTGTTAGTACCAGAAGAAGAAGTGAATCAGAGAATCGCAGAATTAGGAAGACAGATCAGCGAAGCATACGCTGGCAAAGAAGTTCATTTGATTTGTGTGTTAAAAGGTGGCGTATTCTTTATGTGTGAACTTGCAAAAAGAATCACTGTTCCAGTATCTATGGACTTTATGAGCGTTAGTAGTTACGGAGATGGAACATCATCCAGTGGAGTAGTTCGTATTGCAAAAGATTTGGACCAGTCTATTGAAGGGAAAGATGTGTTGATTGTGGAAGATATCATCGATTCTGGAAGAACATTGTCTTACTTGATGGAGATGTTGAAAAAACGTAATCCAAACAGCTTGCACCTGTGCACATTGTTGGACAAACCAGAGCGACGTGTGGTAGATGTGAAAGTAGATTACGTTGGATTTAATATTCCAGATGAGTTTGTAGTCGGTTATGGATTGGACTACGCTCAGAAATATAGAAACCTTCCATACATTGGTGTTGTGGAAGGCGTAGAGTAGGAAGGAGTTACGAATATTGAATAAGAATCAAAAGCGAGGAATGAGCGGGGCACCGTTCATTCTCTTTGTTGTGATTATTTTCTGTACCCTTTGGTATATGGGAAGAATGCAGCAACAAGGACAGGAAATCACTTATTCTGAATTTGTAAATATCATTGAGGATAAGAATGCCAATGAGATTTACATTTCTCAGAATAAAACAGCACCAACTGGTGTTGTAACCCTTTCCCTGAAGGATTCCGGCGAAGTGAGACAGATGTACGTATCTGATGTGAACCAAGTGCAGGAATTTTTGCAGGACGAGAAAGTAATCTATCACATGGGCAATATTAAGGAAGACAGTTGGATGATGACGGCAGTGCTTCCGGCATTGATTGTTGTGGTTGGTATTTTCTTGTTATTTATGTTACTCAATCGCCAGAGCGGCGGGGGAGCCAATGCCAAAGCGATGAACTTTGGAAAAAGCCGTGCTCGTATGAGTGAGCCGGGAGACAAGAAAGTGACATTTGAAAATGTTGCTGGTTTAAAAGAGGAAAAAGAGGAGTTAGAGGAAATTGTTGATTTCTTGAAAACCCCTCAGAAATATATTCAGGTAGGGGCTAGAATTCCAAAAGGCGTTCTTTTGGAAGGCCCTCCAGGAACTGGTAAAACATTGCTTGCCAAAGCAGTGGCAGGAGAAGCGGGGGTTCCGTTCTTCAGTATTTCCGGTTCTGATTTTGTTGAAATGTTCGTCGGTGTAGGAGCTTCTCGAGTGAGAGATTTGTTCCAGGATGCTAAGAAGAACGCTCCTTGTATTATTTTCATTGATGAGATCGATGCGGTAGCAAGAAGACGTGGTAGTGGTCTTGGTGGAGGACATGATGAACGCGAGCAGACTTTAAACCAGTTGCTTGTGGAAATGGATGGATTTGGTGTCAATGAAGGAATCATTGTGATGGCAGCCACTAATCGAAAAGATATTTTGGATCCAGCCATTTTACGACCAGGTCGTTTTGATCGAAATGTAATCGTTGGTCGTCCAGATGTAGGTGGCCGTGAAGAAATTTTAAAGGTTCATGTGAAGAACAAACCTTTGGGCGATGACGTAGATCTGAAACAGATTGCGCAGACAACAGCTGGATTTACAGGAGCAGATTTGGAAAATCTGATGAATGAAGCGGCAATTCTTGCAGCAAAGGAAAATCGCGCATACATTCAGCAGGCAGATATCCGTCACGCATTTGTAAAAGTGGGAATTGGACCAGAGAAGAAGAGTCGTATTGTTTCTGAGAAGGAACGTAAAATCACAGCCTATCATGAAGCAGGACATGCGATTCTCTTCCATGTATTACCGGATGTGGGACCTGTTTACAGTGTGTCTATCGTTCCGACAGGTGGAGCAGGCGGTTATACAATGCCTCTTCCAGAGAAGGACGAGATGTTCAATACAAAAGGACAGATGTTGCAGGAAATCACCGTCTCTCTTGGTGGCCGTGTCGCAGAGGAAGAGATTTTTGATGATATTACAACGGGAGCATCTCAGGATATTAAGCAAGCAACTGCTATTGCAAAATCTATGATCACAAAGTTTGGTATGTCAGAGCGTCTTGGATTGATTAATTATGACAACGATAGCGATGAAGTATTTATCGGAAGAGATTTTGGACATACATCTAGAGGATATGGAGAGAAAGTTGCGGGAACCATCGATGAAGAAGTAAAACGAATTATCGATGAATGTTATGCAAAAGCAAGAAAGATTCTTCAAGATAATCATTCTGTATTAGAAGCTTGTGCGCAGCTTTTATTAGAAAAAGAAAAGATAACAAGAAGCGAATTTGAAGCTCTGTTTGAAGAAAAAGAGGAAGCTTATGAATAGAAAAGCGTTGTTCTGCGATGGAACAAAATCCTATGTAATTCCGGCAGAGCCGGGGCAGAATGAGGTGGTGAAGCTACGCTTTCGTACTGCAAAAGATGATGTAGAGAAGGTGAATCTTATCGTTCCAGGAAAGGGAGTGTTTCAGATGAAACGCTCCTCTTCCAAAGGAATGTTTGATTACTATGAAATAAATTGGCAGTTGGAAACGGAGCTTTTTTCCTACTGTTTCCAAGTTTGTGGAAAACTAGAATCCTGTTATTACAGCCGTGTGGGAACTTCCGATTCCATCATTGATCAGTATCTTTTTCAGATTATGCCAGGATTTTCCACACCGGATTGGGCGAAAGGTGCTGTAATGTACCAGATTTTTGTAGATCGTTTTTACAACGGAGATCCAAGCAATGATGTAGAAAATCGAGAATACATATATATTGGGGCTCCTTGTGAAAAGGTAAATGAATGGATGAGTCCACCTTCTGCAATGGATGTTCGTCGTTTTTACGGTGGCGATTTGCAGGGAGTTTTGGAGAAATTGGATTATTTGGAAGATTTAGGGGTTGAAGTGGTATATTTCAACCCATTGTTTGTTTCACCGTCCAATCACAAATATGATATTCAGGATTATGATTACATTGATCCCCACTATGGAAAAATTGTTTCTAATGGGGGAGAGCCTTTGGCAGAGGGGGACATGGACAATAGCCATGCCACCATGTACCAGAAACGTACAGGAGATTTAGAAAACTTGGAAGCCAGCAATGCGTTATTTGCACAGTTGGTGGAAGCAATGCACGCACGTGGCATGCGAGTGATTATTGACGGGGTGTTCAATCATTGCGGTTCCTTCAATAAGTGGATGGACCGAGAACGCTTGTATGAACATCAGGAAGAATATGAGAATGGGGCATATATCAGTGCGGATAGTCCATATCGAAGCTTCTTTGATTTTCGCGATACCAGTGAACATGCCTGGCCATACAATGGAAGTTATGATGGTTGGTGGGGGCATGACACTTTGCCAAAATTAGATTATGAAGATTCTCCTAAATTGGAATCTTATATATTAGAAATCGCAAAGAAGTGGATATCTCCACCTTATAATGTGGATGGCTGGAGATTAGACGTTGCAGCAGATTTGGGCTTTTCCAATGAGTACAATCATTTATTCTGGAAGGAGTTTCGAAAAGCAGTGAAAAGCGTTCGCCCAGATGCCTTGATTCTTGCGGAACATTATGGGGATCCATCAGAATGGTTGATGGGAGATGAATGGGACAGTGTCATGAACTATGATGCATTTATGGAACCTTTGACCTGGTTTTTAACAGGAATGGAAAAGCACAGTGATGAGCGAAGGAAGGATCTATGGGGCAATGGGGACAATTTTGTTCGTACCATGACACATCACATGGCGTGTATGATGACACCATCCTTGCAAACAGCAATGAATGAATTGTCCAATCATGATCATTCTCGATTTTTGACACGAACCAATCACATTGTTGGTCGTGTAGGAACGTTGGGGTATAAAGCAGCCAACGAAGGAGTTAACTCGGCAGTCATGCGAGAAGCGGTGGCTGTACAGATGACTTGGGTTGGGGCACCAACCGTCTATTATGGAGATGAAGTGGGGCTTTGTGGATTTACAGATCCAGACAATCGAAGAACCTATCCTTGGGGAAGAGAAGATCAGGAGATGCTTCAGTTCCATAAAGAAATGATTCGAATCCACAAGGAGAATCCGGTGTTGCGAACGGGTTCGCTACGTATGCTTCGGTGGGCCAACAATATGCTGGCTTATGGAAGGTTTGATGAGGAAGAACAAATTGTACTTGTGTTAAATAACAGCAAGGAACTGAAGGAAGTGACCATTCCAGTTTGGAAGGCAGAAGTTCCACTGGAAGGACGCATGGAACGATTGATATATTCCTATGATGGTGGATTTACGACGGAATATGACGAAATCATCGTAGAAAATGGTGAAGTTGTATTGAATATGGGGAAACATTCCGTTATAGTAATGAAGTATAACAGTGAAGTAAAGGAGAGGTTACAATGGCAGACAAACCAAAATTTTATATGACAACAGCGATTGCCTATACATCAGGAAAACCACATATTGGAAACACGTATGAGATTGTATTGGCAGATGCGATTGCGAGATATAAGAGAAGTCAGGGGTATGACGTATTTTTCCAGACTGGAACAGATGAACATGGACAGAAAATTGAGTTGAAAGCTGAGGAAGCTGGAGTAACTCCAAAAGAGTTTGTTGATGATGTTGCGGGCGAGATTAAGAGAATTTGGGATTTGATGGACACATCTTATGACAAATTCATTCGTACAACAGATGATTATCATGAGAAACAAGTTCAGAAAATCTTTAAGAAATTATACGACCAGGGAGACATTTACAAAGGATATTACGAAGGAATGTATTGTACACCATGTGAGTCCTTCTTTACAGAGTCTCAGTTGGTAGACGGAAAGTGTCCAGACTGTGGACGTGAAGTGCAGCCAGCAAAAGAGGAAGCTTATTTCTTCAAGATGAGCAAATATGCAGATCGTTTGATCGAGCATATCAATACACATCCAGAATTTATTCAGCCAGTGTCTCGTAAAAATGAGATGATGAACAACTTCCTTCTTCCAGGACTTCAGGATCTTTGTGTATCCAGAACATCCTTCAAGTGGGGAATTCCGGTTGACTTTGATCCAAAACATGTTACGTATGTTTGGTTGGATGCATTGACAAACTACATCACAGGTATCGGTTATGATTGTGATGGAGAAAGTACAGAGCAGTTTAAGAAAGACTGGCCAGCAGATCTTCACCTTATTGGTAAAGATATTATCCGCTTCCATACAATTTATTGGCCAATCTTTTTGATGGCTTTGGACCTTCCGCTTCCAAAACAGATCTTTGGACATCCATGGTTGCTTCAGGGTGATGGTAAGATGAGTAAATCCAAAGGAAATGTACTTTATGCAGATGAGTTGGTAGATTTCTTTGGAGTAGATGCAGTTCGTTACTTTGTATTGCATGAGATGCCATTTGAAAATGATGGTGTGATTTCTTGGGAATTGATGGTTGAGCGTATGAACTCAGACCTTGCAAATACACTTGGAAATCTTGTAAATCGTACAGTTTCTATGACAAATAAATATTTTGGTGGAACAGTAACAGACAAAGGTGTTGCGGAAGATGTAGATGCAGACTTGAAGGCAGTTATGACAAGAGTTCCTGAATTAGTAGAGGCAAAGATGAACGAGCTTCGTGTTGCAGATGCAATGACAGAGATCTTTAACCTCTTTAAGAGATGTAACAAATACATTGATGAGACAATGCCATGGGTACTTGCAAAAGACGAAGCGAAAAAAGATCGTCTTGAGACAGTATTGTGGAATCTGATTCAGGGTATTTCTGCAGGAGCAGTTCTTCTTGAATCCTTCATGCCATCTACAAGCAAGAAAATCTTAGAACAACTTGGTGGCGGACACGTAACAGACAAGCCAGAGATTCTTTTCCAGAGATTAGATTTAGATGAAGTACTTGCAAAAGTTGCAGAACTTCACCCACCAGTAGAAGAAGAGACAGCAGAAACTGAGGAAGAAGTAATCGATATCGAAGCAAAACCAGAGATTACATTTGACCAGTTTGGAGCAATGCAGTTCCAGGTTGGTGAGATCATTGCTTGTGAAGAAGTAAAGAAATCCAAAAAGCTTCTTTGCTCACAAGTAAAAGTCGGATCTGAAGTAAAACAGATTGTATCTGGAATCAAAGCGCACTACACAGCAGAAGAAATGGTTGGTAAGAAAGTTATGGTTCTTGTTAACTTAAAACCAGCAAAACTTGCAGGTGTATTGTCTGAAGGTATGCTCCTTTGCGCAGAAGATGCAGAAGGAAACCTTGCCCTTATGACACCAGAGAAAAACATGCCAGCAGGAGCAGAAATCTGCTAAGAAAAAATGCGCTAGAATAAAGTGCATTAGAGCATATAAGAAAGCATATGAGTGCATTGAAAAAATGCACAGAAAAATGTATACATAAAGCGTATCAAACGGCGGACTTGAGAAAAGTAAGCTGATTGATACGCTTTTTCTTGTCTTTTTTTCTGTAAAGAGATGGAAATTGCCATCCTATTTAAAAAATGCTATACTATTTGAGAAGTATTACGAAATAGAATTAAGGGGAAGCATATGACTCAGAATCAAAAGAAGAAACCATATTTAAAGTTGGTGAAACCCTTGAATCTGGAAGAGATTAAGAAAAAAACAACATTATATCGAAAAAGTCAGATTAAAAAGTGGGGTAAGCGAATTTTGCTTGTGACCATGGCAATCTCCGGTACGTGGATGATGGTCACGACTCATGATTATACCCGTGCATATCAGACGGCATCTTTCAAGCGTGATGCTGTAGACAATAGTGATTATGTGCCATTTGAAAATGGGATGATTCGTTATACTCGAGATGGTGTGATGTTTTTGAACAATAAAAATAAGGAGCAGTGGATCCAACCCTCTCAGTTCAAAAATCCAGTGATCGATCTGGCTGATCATACATTTGCAATTGCGGATATAGGGGGAAATGCGATTCAGGTGTTCACAAAGGAAGGAATCAAAGGAGAAATTGAGACCAACCTCCCTATTGAAAAGTTTACTGTTTCTGACCATGGAATTGTCAGTGCCATTTTGAAAAACGAGTTTTCACCTATGGTAGTCACTTATGATGCAGTTGGAAATGTATTAGTAGAGAATCAAGTGTCCACATCGGAAAGTGGATATCCGATTGCCTTGGAAATGTCTCCAAACGGGAAAAATTTACTTGTTTCCTATTTGACATCTCAGGGAAATACGTTGAAATCAAAGGTGGTATCTTATAACTTTGGGGATGCTGGAAAAGAGAAGAAGAATCATCAAGTGGGCATGGATGAATATGAAGATTCTATTGTTCCGGAGATTTATTATATGAATGCGTCCACCGCAGTTGCAGTGGGAGATCATTCCTTTGCCATTTATGAAGGGAAGACAGCACCAGAGAAGAAAAAAGAAGTTCAAATTGGACAAGACATTAAGAGTTCATTCCATACGGATCAATATATAGGATTTGTGCTCTTAAATAAAGAGAAGTCAGGCTATGAAGTCCGCCTTTATAACAAATATGGCAAGCAGATTATGAATCGTGAATTTTCAGGAGAGTATAGTCACGTGCAAATGGTAGGCGATGAAATCATTTTGTATGAAGGGACATCTTGCTGTATCATTACGAAAACTGGAATCCCAAGATTCAAAGGGGATTTGAAGGTGGATATCAAGGCAATCGTACCGGCTACTGGCATGAACAAATATCTTGTCATGAGTACAAATGAGTTGCGCGTTGTTTACTTGGCTTATTAAGGGGGATATATGGAAAACTGGTTATTACTTATGGTGTGTGGTGTGTTTTTGATCAGCATCATTGTGGGATATATGAGGGGATTTTTGAAAATCGGAATCTCGCTGTTGTCCACCATTGTGACAATCATCTTGGTGGCAGTGTTGACACCGAAGGTAGGCGACACAATTATTAAGGTAACACCGATTGATGAAATGATAGAAGAACGGTGTATTGAAGCATTGATGCCAGATTTGACGGCGGAAATATTTGAAGGAAAAGATTTGACAGGAACTCCATTTGAAGGATTGGATGCAGACCAGTTGAGTAACTTATCAGACCTGCACCTGGAACGATACGGGATTGATATTCACGATATTATGAATGTCATCGGTGAAATTCCAAAAGATCAACAGATCCAACAAATAGAAAGTGCAAACATACCGAAGTTCTTAAAAGAAAAGTTGTTGGAAAATAACAACTCCACAATCTATGAAATCTTTGGGGTCAAAACATTTGCAGAATATGTGGCAACTTACATCTCTAGAATGATCATTTACCTGATGGCCTTCTTGGTGACTTTCATCATTGTACTGATCATTGTAAAAGCGGTTGCTGTTGCCATTGACATTATCGGAGAACTTCCTGTGCTTGGGTTCTTCAATCGTTTGGCTGGGGCTATAGTCGGAGCAGGTTCTGGGCTGCTGATTGTGTGGATTGCATTTCTCGTATTGACCCTGGTTTACACAACACCGTTGGGACAAGTAGCATTTGGCATGATTCAGGAAAGTGAATTTCTGACATTCTTGTATGAAAACAATTTACTCCTGTCTAAGTTATTGGCGTTTTAAAAATGAAGTAAAAATCTCTCAAAAATATATTGACACATACAGAATAGTATGATATCCTCTAATAGTTGTAAAAAACAGACGGGGGATTAGCTCAGTTGGGAGAGCGCCTGCCTTGCAAGCAGGAGGTCACGAGTT
>Mya_p2__coassemble_826_pt1 | contig 23193 bp, 23 predicted proteins | sample Mya_p2__metabat2_high_PE_023 | metagenome-assembled genome bin Mya_p2 | reverse complement strand
AATCGTAAACAGTCCATACAACGAAAGACAGAATAATTTTGCAGAACATGTTGTTCGTGGTGATATTACCGACTGTAATGGAAATGTTCTTGCTACAACGCAGTTTGCGGAGGACGGATCCGAGTATCGCTTGTATCCATATGGAGATTTATTTGCGCATGTGGTGGGATACAGTGATCCGGATTATGGGAAAAGTGGACTGGAAGCAACAGAGAACTTTAGTTTATTGACTTCCAACGCTTTCTTTTTAGAAAAATTAAAGAATGAATTTCAGGACCAGAAGGATATGGGTGATACGATTGTCACAACATTGAATGCAGACCTTCAGCAGGCGGCATACAATGCCATGGGAGACAACAAAGGTGCAGTTGTTGTGATGGAAGCATCTACAGGCAAAATTTTGACTATGCTTTCCAAACCAACATATGATCCGAATCAAATTTCCTCACAGTGGGAATACCTGAATAGCGATGCGGAAAATAGTCCAATGTTGAACCGTGCTACCCAAGGTTCCTATGCACCGGGATCTACCTTTAAGGTAATCACTGCATTGGAATATATGAGAGAACACCCGGATTATGGAAATTACTCTTATGATTGTTATGGTGAGATTACAAATAATGATACAACAATCCGATGTTTTGATGGAAATGCTCATGGATGGCAAGATTTGAGAAGTTCCATGGCAAATTCTTGTAATTCTTCTTTTGCGAATATTGGATTGATGCTAGATAAATCTGCTTATCGAAAAACGGCAGAGGAATTGTTATTTAACAAAAAGTTGCCATGTAAAATGGATTATTCAAGACCATCATTTACAGTCAATGAAACTACCAGTGAAGCAGAAATGATGATGACGGCTATGGGACAAGGAAATACGTTGACCAATCCGTATCATATGGCATTGATCACGTCTGCAGTTGCCAATGGCGGAACTTTGATGGAACCGTATTTTGTAGAAAAGATTACCAATTATACAGGATCTGAAATTAAAAAAAATGTACCAAAGAGTTACAAACGATTGATGACTTCTGCGGAAGCTGCACAATTGAAAGAATATATGACTGCAGTTGTAACGGAAGGTACAGCTTCAATGTTAAGTGGTCAGAGCTATACGGCAGCAGGAAAAACAGGTACAGCAGAATACAGTATGATAGATGGAGAAAAAACACATTCCTGGTTTATGGGATTTACAAATGTGGATAATCCAGAACTGGTCATTTGTGTCATCGTAGAAGGATATGATGGGAACACAGGGGCAAAAGCAGTTCCAATTGCAAAGCAAATTTTAGACTCTTATTATTATGGGTATTAAATTTTCCGATTATAGTGAGAAATAAGGTGGTAAAAATGCAGATAAAGTGTTACTGTAATTTGTATGTAAGTGATTTATTGGAAAAACAAAAGAATCAAGTGATTAAAGGACTTATGGATAGAAAAGTACAGCCAAATGTGACAGTGCTTACATTGGCACAGGGAGAACAAAATCATTTGGAATTTTTCTCTTCTGTTTTTTTAAAACAACATTATTATGATGAAAAAGAACTTTTTGTTGTAGGACTTGCATCTGGAGAACTGGATGCAACTACGATGGTTGCAGAAATCACGCAGGAGGTCCTTGATGAGACCGGGACTACGGATATCAAGCAGTACATTCTGGAACAGCAGAAAATATTTGAAGAAAGCAGAGCATAAGGTATGGGACATTTTATTCTGTTACTCTTAAAAGGGATAGGTTGGATTTTGTTGGCAATACTTTTGATTTTGGTATTGCTCGTTTGTATTGCACTTTTTGTTCCCCTTCGATATGAGGTAGAAGCTTCTGGCAAAGACAAAGTGGAAAGTCTCAAAGCAAAGGTTCGATTTTCGTTTTTGCTCCATCTGATTTCGGGAAATGCACAATATGAGCAAGAACAATTGAAGTGGAATGTCCGAATTGCATGGAAAAGGTTACAAAGCGAGGGCGAAACAGCAACCAATTCTGAGTTCGTTACTGCTGAAAAACCTGCTGAGGAACAGACCGATATTGAGAAAACGAGTGAGGAAACGGTTCCTGCGCAACCGATTGAAGAACAGGTCACTTGTGCAAGCGTGAGTGAGGAAATAACAAGAAATCCGATTGCTTCGGCAGAAGGAAAGGCTGATAAAGAGACGGATGAAAAAGAAAACAGCAAACAATCTGCGAAAAGCAACAAAGAGGATGAAACGTCTAAAAAGAAAAAGGTTAAGAGCGAAACATCTGGAAAGAAAAAAGCTAAAAATGAGACGTCACTTTTCCAGCGATTATCGAAGAAATGGGAAGAAGTTTCTGGAAAGCTAAAATCTTTGACTCGGAAAAAAGATTTGATCAAGAGTTTCTTGTCATCGGAAGTTCATCAAAATGCTTTCAAAAAGGTTGGAAAAGAATTGAAGCGATTACTTCTTCGTCTGAAGCCCAAAAAGATCCGTGGAAGAGTAGATTTTGGATTCGAAGATCCGTACTGGACTGGAAAGACTTTGGCTTGGGCAAGTATTTTCTATCCATTTTATGCAGAGTCTTTGGAAGTGAATCCGCATTTTGATGACACTGTCATAGATGGACAGGTTTCGGTTCAAGGGAAAATTTCACTTTGTATGTTTGTATCATGCGGGGTGCGATTGATGTTAAATAAAAATATACGGCTGACGATCAAACATGCGAAAAAATTAAAAATGGTATTGTAAGGAGGAAAATGGTTATGTCAGACAACAATATTAAAAATACGGTGGATGCTTTATTGAATGGTTTGGATGGATTGATTTCTTCAAAAACCGTAGTGGGAAATGAAATCAAAGTTGGAGATACGATCATTATTCCTTTGGTTGATGTTTCATTTGGTATGGGAGCTGGATCTTCTGTGGGAGATAAGGCAGGAAAAGGAATGGGTGGAATGAGTGGTAAAATTACACCTAGTTCTGTGTTGGTGATCAAAGATGGTAGTGTCCGTCTTGTGAATATTAAGAATCAGGATATGATGACAAAGATTTTGGATATGGCACCAGAATTTTTGGACCGCTTTACTTCTAGAAAAGAAGATAAGGTCACAGAAGAAGAGGTTTCTGATCTTTTAGATGAAGCAGAGAAATAGATGTCGGATGAATCAGAAAAAGATATCGATAAATGATGAAGAGAAATAAAATAGAAGAGCACTTCTATGGTTGCGTGTCATAAAAGTGCTCATTTTTCTATTCTTTTTTATTTAGATAACAAAAAAGATTCAATATCTTGCGATACTGAATCTTTTATTTCCGTGTCATCAAAGTATTTACATTTAAAAATTCAACTTTTGCTGAATTAGATTAAGCACGTTCAACACGTCCGGACTTCAAGCAAGAAGTACAAACGTACATTTTCTTAGAACCGCCTTCTGTTTTAACACGAACAGATTTTACGTTTGATTTCCACATTTTTGGTGTTTTTCTATGGGAGTGACTTACGTTATTACCGAAATGAGCACCCTTTTCACAAATAGCACATTTAGCCATCATTGCACCTCCTAACAATTTTAAATAGCCCATATGGACTCACACAACACTAATATATTAGCAGAAGTGTTTTACGATTGCAAGGGTTTTTTAAAAGAATCTTTTTTAAAAAAATAAAATTTTACATAAAATTAAACAATAAAACTTTGGAATTCAAATGATTATTTGGAAATCATAGTAAAATCATAGTTGCTACCTTGCCACGAAGTATGAAAAAGAGTATAATACAAGTGTTAATTATGTAAAAATCCAAATGAACTGGAGGGAATATATCATGAAAGGTAGTATGAGTACTGATTTAGGTATTATTACAATTAATCCTGAAGTCATTGCTAAGTATGCAGGTTCTGTAGCTGTAGAGTGTTTTGGAATTGTAGGCATGGCTGCTGTTAGTGTAAAGGACGGCATGGCGAGACTGTTAAAAAGAGAAAGTTTGACACATGGAATTCAGTTGGAGATTTCTGACGACAATAAAATCACTCTTGATTTTCATGTAATTGTATCTTATGGGGTAAATATTCTTTCTGTTTCTGATAACCTTATGAATAATGTAAAGTATAAGGTAGAAGAATTTACCGGCATGACGGTAGAAAAAATCAACATTTATGTTGAAGGCGTGAGAGTGATTGATTAAGGAGGAAACTTGTCGTGGCAATTAATACGATAAACGCAGAGCTGCTCACAAGAATGTTTCTTGCAGGTGCAGCCAATCTGGAGGCAAAAAAAGAATTCATCAACGAGCTGAACGTGTTCCCAGTTCCAGATGGTGACACAGGAACAAACATGACATTGACAATTATGTCAGCTGCGAAAGAGGTAAGCAATTTGGAGAATCCAGATATGCTTGCTGTGTCAAAAGCAATTTCATCTGGTTCACTTCGTGGTGCAAGAGGAAACTCTGGAGTAATTCTTTCTCAGCTTCTTCGTGGATTTACAAAAGAAATCCGCGATCACAAAGAGATTGATGTTCAGATTTTGGCAGCTGCTTGTGAAAGAGCAACACATACAGCATATAAAGCTGTTATGAAACCAAAAGAAGGAACGATTTTGACTGTTGCAAAGGGAATTTCTGATAAGGCACAGGAGATGGCAGAGACAACAGATGATTTGGAGATTTTTATTCCAGCTGTCATTGAAGAGGCAAAGACCGTTCTTGATAAAACACCAGACATGCTTCCAGTATTAAAAGAAGCAGGAGTTGTGGACTCTGGTGGACAGGGATTGTTAGAAGTATTAAAAGGTGCGTATGATGCATTTCTTGGAAAAGATATTGATTATACTGCAATTGAAGCAAGTGCTGGCACAAAGATGGTAAAACCAGGTGCACAGGCTGAAGCTGATATTAAATTTGGCTACTGTACAGAGTTCATCATCATGTTAGAGAAGGACTTTACAGATAAGGATGAAGTTGATTTTAAAGCATATTTGGAGTCTATCGGTGATTCTATTGTTTGTGTAGCAGATGAAGATATTGTAAAGATTCATGTGCACACCAATGATCCAGGACTTGCCATTCAGAAAGCATTGACATTTGGACAGCTTTCTAGAATGAAGATTGATAACATGCGTGAAGAGCATCAGGAAAAATTGATTCGTGATGCAGAGAAACAGGCAGAGGAACAGAGAAAAGCGGCAAAAGGCCCAAGAAAATCTGTTGGATTTATTGCAGTTTCTATTGGAAAAGGCATGAATACAATCTTCAATGAGCTTGGTGTTGACTACATTATCGAAGGTGGTCAGACAATGAATCCAAGTACAGAAGATATGTTAAATGCCATCGATCATGTCAACGCAGATCATATTTTCATTTTGCCAAATAATAAGAACATTATTCTTGCGGCAAATCAGGCACAGTCTTTGACAGAAGATAAGGATATCATTGTAATTCCTACAAAGACAGTTCCTCAGGGAATCACAGCTATTATCAACTACATGCCAGATGAGGATGTGGATACCAACGAGGAAACCATGCTTGAGGAAATCAAGAATGTAAAAACTGGTCAGGTGACTTATGCAGTTCGTGATACACACATCGATGATAAAGAGATTCATGAAGGGGATATCATGGGAATCGGTGATGCAGGAATCCTTTCTGTAGGACAGTCTGTAGAGGCAACTGCAAAAGAGATGCTTTCTTTGATGGCTGATGAAGATACAGAGTTAATCAGTTTGTATTATGGTGAAGATATCAACGAAGAAGAGGCTGAAAAGTTTGCAGAAGAGATAGCAGAACTTTATCCAGATGCAGATGTAGATGTGCAGATGGGTGGACAGCCAATTTACTATTATGTTATGTCTGTTGAGTAAAAGCACCAAAGATATAATTTAAGAAAGATGAAAGCGAATCAACTTCTTTTAAGCGGGTTCGCTTTTCTTTTTATTTAAGAGGAAAGACGGATGAGGGAATCAACAAGAATCACAGAGCTCAAAGGGATTGGAGAAAAAACAGAAAAAATATATCAAAAAGCAGGGATTTACACGATTGGTGATTTGCTACGTTATTATCCAAGAGGGTATCAAGTATATGAGGAGCCAGTTCCCATTGGGGAAGCGGATGAAGGCAAAGTAGTGACCATCTCTGGTGCTATTTACGGTAAGGTGCAGGTTGGTGGTAATCCAAAGATGCAGATTACAACCATTTATGTCAAAGATCTCACCGGTACTATGAAAGTAGTATGGTTTCGCATGCCATTTTTGCGAAATACATTGGCGAGAGGCGGGGTGATCACTTTGCGAGGCAGAGTGGTACGGAAGCGAGATGGTCTTGTGATGGAACATCCAGAACTATTTTATCCAAGTGCCAAATATGAAGAAAAGCGGAATACGATGCAACCGGTGTACGGACTGACTGCAGGATTGACCAATCATATGGTGATGAAGGCTATCAAACAAGCCCTAGATGCGGGCGTGATAGTGAAAGATCGATTGCCTGAGGATTTGCGGGAAGAGTATGAACTTGTGGATATCGATCGGGCAATGGAAGGGGTACATTTTCCAAAGGATAAGGATACATTTATCAAGGCAAGAACTAGATTGGTGTTTGAGGAGTTTTTACTTTTCATTTTATCTCTTCGAAGTCTGCGAGTGAGTGAAGACCGGGTATTAAATCCATATTGTTTGCAAAAACAACCGGAATTGGAACGATTTGTCAATGCACTACCATTTGAGTTGACCAATGCACAAAAAAATGTGTGGAGAGAGATTCAACAGGACCTTTCAGGAATTCATGTCATGTCTCGTCTTGTGCAGGGGGATGTTGGTTCGGGAAAAACTATCGTGGCATTGCTAGCCATGATGTATGTGGCGTTGAACGGCTATCAAGCGGCAATTATGGCGCCAACGGAAGTGTTGGCAAGGCAGCATTATGAAAAAATGACTTCTATGTTAAAGGAATATGAAATCCCATTGAAGACAGAATTGCTGACGGGATCAATGACTGCAAAAGAAAAAAGACTTGCTTATGAACGTATTGAAAGAGGAGAAGCTCAGCTTATCATTGGAACTCATGCGTTAATTCAGGAAAAGGTTGTGTATGCGAATTTGGCGCTTGTCGTAACCGATGAACAGCACCGATTTGGAGTTCATCAAAGAGAAATGTTGGCGCAAAAAGGGTTGTATCCTCATATATTAGTGATGAGTGCGACTCCGATTCCAAGAACGTTGGCAATTATTTTGTATGGTGACCTGGATATTTCAGTGATCAATGAGCTTCCAAAAAACAGACTTCCTATTAAGAACTGTGTGGTGGATACTGGATATCGCAACACCTCTTACCAGTTTATGAAAAAGCAGATTGCAGAAGGAAGGCAATGTTATGTCATTTGTCCGATGGTAGAAGAAAGTGAAAATATGGAAGCGGAAAATGTGACAGATTATACGGAAATGTTACAAGAAGCTATGGGCCCTTCTATTTGTGTGCAATGTCTTCATGGAAAAATGAAACAGGTGGAAAAAGATCGAATCATGGATGCATTTTCAAAAAATGAAATCCAGATTCTTGTATCGACGACGGTAATTGAAGTTGGCATTGATGTCCCCAATGCGACGGTGATGATGATTGAAAATGCAGAACGATTTGGTCTTGCACAGCTTCATCAGTTACGTGGGCGAGTGGGACGTGGAAAATATCAGTCTTACTGTATTTTCATGACTGCATCCAAATCGAAGGAAACAAAAGAACGATTGGAAATTTTGAATCGATCAAATGATGGGTTCTTTATTGCCAGTGAAGATCTTAGGCTACGTGGACCAGGGGATTTGTTTGGAATCCGGCAAAGTGGAACGATGGATTTCCATTTGGCAGATGTATTTCAAGATGCCATACTTTTGCAACAGGCAAGCCAAGCGGCAAATGAACTACTGGAGAAAGATCCGAACCTAACAGATCCGAAAAATCATACATTGAAACAGGCACTGGATCACATTGTTTCTGATCTAGAATTGGAAAAAACATTGTAATGACTTGCAGAGGAATTACAAAGGATTACAAAGCTTGGCTTACAAAGGTTGCTTTGGAAAAGGTTTGACCAAACAAATATTTTCTGATAAAATTTTTGAAGAAAAATGATAGATTAATATAAAAACAGGTGATGGATAAATGAGAGTAATTGCAGGAAGTGCAAAAAGACTACAGTTAAAAACATTAGAAGGAATGGATACGCGACCAACAACGGATAGAATCAAGGAAACATTATTCAACATGATCTCACCATCCATTTTTGGAAGCATTTTCCTGGATTTGTTTAGTGGAAGTGGCGGGATTGGAATTGAAGCATTAAGCCGTGGGGCAAAAGAGGCGGTTTTCGTTGAGAAGAATCCGAAAGCTATGGCTTGTGTAAAAGAGAATTTAAAGTATACAAAGCTTTCTCATAAAGCAATCACGTTGACCAAAGATGTGATGACTGCTTTGTATCAGTTGGAAGGCGAGAAAAGCTTTGATTTTATTTTTATGGATCCTCCATACAATCAAGAATTAGAAAAGACAGTACTGGATTATTTGTCTGGATCTGATTTGGTGTATGAAGATACGGTAATTATTGTAGAGGCAGCAAAGGATACAGATTTTTCATATTTGGAAGAAATGGGATTCTACTTGATTAAGGAAAAAATGTATAAGACAAATAAACATGTATTTATCGGAAAAGAGGGAAAAGAAGAAATATGTTAAGAGCAATTTATCCTGGTAGCTTTGATCCAGTGACATATGGACATTTGGATATCATCAAAAGATCAAGTCATATCGCAGACGAATTGATTGTTGGAGTACTGAATAATAATGCGAAAAGACCGTTGTTTTCTGTGGGAGAACGTGTTAAAATGTTAAAAGAAGTGACTAGTAGTCTGACAAATGTGACGATTATCCCATTTGATGGATTATTGGTTGATTTCGCGAGACAGATGGACGCTGGTTTTATTATCAGAGGATTACGTGCAATTACAGATTTCGAGTATGAGTTACAGATGTCTCAGACAAATCATAAACTTGAGTCAGGAGTCGAGACTATTTTCTTGACAACGAATATTGAATATTCATATTTGAGCTCTACAGGAGTAAAAGAGATTGCAGCTTTTGGGGGAGATATATCACAGTTTGTGCCGGAAGTTGTAGCAAGGGAGCTCAAAGAAAAGGTGAAAGTAAAAGGAGAGTGTAACCGATGAGCAGCCGTATTGAGCAGATTATTGAAGAAATTGAAGAGTACATTGACAGAGATTGTAAATATCAGCCACTGTCAACAACAAAGATTATTGTGAATAAGGAACATTTGGAGGAGTTATTAAGAGAACTTCGTATGAAGACTCCAGATGAGATTAAGAGATATCAGAAGATTATCAGCAATCGTGATGCAATCCTTGCAGATGCACAGGCGAAGGCTGATGCTATGGTGGAAGAAGCACAGGTTCAGACCAATGAGTTGGTAAGTGAGCACGAGATTATGCAGCAGGCATATGCTCAGGCAAATGAGATTGTGACACAGGCAACTGCCCAGGCACAGGAAATTCTGGATAACGCAACGATGGATGCCAACGCAATTCGTATTGGAGCAATCCAGTATACAGACGATCTTTTGGCAAATGCGGAGAGTATTATTGGACACACATTGGATAGTTATACAACAAAATACGATGGTCTGATCAATTCTCTTCAGGAGTGTTACGATGTTGTTCGTACAAATCGTGCAGAATTAGAAATTCCAACGGAAGAAGAAGGATATCCACAGGATGGTAATATGCAATAAGATGTATCGTAAATTGTTTTAGAAAATCAATGATAAGGACTGGCAGTCTAAAAAGCTGCCAGTTTTTTTGCTTTATAGTTGATTTTTTATGCTCTATGTGACACAATAAAGAGTAATGTGATTATTTTTACCATAATTGGTTTATATCATAAAATATTTGAAAGGAGCTATGAGACATGGCAGTTTTAGAAAATATTGAACCAAAAGAGGTATTTCATTTTTTTGAAGAAATCAACCAGATTCCTCGTGGAACATTTAATACAAAAGGAGTAAGCGATTATTGTGTAAACTTTGCAAAAGAGCGTGGTTTAGAAGTGATTCAGGATCAGTGGAATAACGTGATCATTAAAAAACCAGGTACAGCAGGTTATGAAAACAGTGCACCAGTGATTTTGCAGGGACATTTGGATATGGTTTGTGAAAAGACAGATGATTCTGATCATGACTTTATGACAGATCCAATCGAGATGTACATTGAAGATGGATATGTAACAGCAAAAGACACAACATTGGGAGCTGACAATGGTATCGCAGTTGCAATGACACTTGCACTTTTGGATAGCAAAGACATTCCACATCCACCAATCGAGGCATTGTTTACAATCGATGAAGAGATAGGAATGACAGGCGCTGAGAATGTAGACCTTTCTGTATTGGAAGGAACAATGCTTTTGAACCTGGACTCTGAGGAAGAAGACGTTTTGACAGCTGGATGTGCTGGAGGATTTCGTTTCCTTTTTTCACTACCAATGAAAAAAGCAACAGCAGAAGGAACAAAATTAGAGATTGAGATCAGCGGATTAAAGGGTGGACACTCCGGTGTTGAGATTCACGAACAGAGAGGAAATGCGAATAAGCTTGCAGCACGTATGTTATTCCATGTTAGCAAAGCAACAGAGATTTCTGTTATTTCTGTCAATGGTGGATCAAAAGACAATGTTATCACACCATCTAACAAATCTGTGATCGTTGCAAAAGACGTAGATGCTGTAAAAGCTGCAGTTGCAGAGATGTTCGAAGCTTGGAAAGTAGAGTTTAGTACAGATGAGCCAGGATTGAACGTGAAAGTAACAGAGCTTGGGGAAGGAAGTTTTGAAGCAATGGATGAAGAAACAATGAAGAAAATGATCTTTGTTGGTGTTTCTTGTCCAAATGGAGTAGATGAATACAACCGTCACTTAAAAGGAATGGTAGAAACATCAGATAACCTTGGTGTGATCAATACAACAGAAGATAGCATCAAGTTCAATTTCCTTACAAGAAGTGGATTCCCTACAAAACTTCAGGAATTCAAAGAGAAATTCATCTGTTTGGCAGACTTCGTAGGTGGAACATATAAGATTGACGGAGAGTACCCAGGCTGGACATTTAGAGAAGAGTCTAAGGCTCGTGAAATCACATTGGATGCATTTGAAGAGGTGTATGGAAGACGTCCAGAAGTAACATCTATCCATGCTGGTCTTGAGTGCGGTCTTTTGACAGGTAAAAAACCAGAACTTGACTGTATTTCCTTTGGACCAAACATGGTTGCAGTACACTCCTATAATGAAAAATTAGAGATTGCTTCTACAGAGAGAATCTGGAAAGCATTGAAAGCAATTATGAAACGTTGCAAATAATTGATAACATTTGAAAACAAGGTAAATATTACATTCCCCGGCTCATCATCTTTCTGATTGTGGACCGGGGAATCCAATTGATAAGAAAAGTTAGAGGTTGTATATGAACTTACCGATTGCATTTGAAGAAAAAATGAAAGCGCTGCTTGGAGATGAATATGATGCCTATCTTCGTTGTTATGATGAGCCACGTCATTATGGACTGCGTGTCAATACGAAGAAAATTTCTGTGGAGGATTTTTTAAAGATAGCTCCATGGCCGTTGGAACCAGTTCCATGGATTCCAAATGGATTCTATTATGATGGCAGTGTATATCAACCGGCAAAGCATCCATATTATTTTGCAGGGCTATATTATTTACAAGAGCCAAGTGCAATGACGCCGGCAAGTAGATTACCAGTAGAACCAGGAGATAAGGTGCTAGACGTATGTGCCGCACCAGGTGGAAAAGCAACAGAGTTGGGGGCAAAATTGGGCCCAGAAGGTGTTTTGATCGCCAACGATATCAGTAATTCCAGAGCCCGCGGATTATTAAAAAATCTTGAGCTTTTTGGGATTGGTAATATGATGGTCATTAGTGAAGAACCAGGAAAGCTGATGGAATTCTTCCCAGAGTATTTTGATAAAATTTTGATCGATGCTCCATGCTCTGGAGAGGGAATGTTCCGAAAAGAGAAGAAAATGGTAAAAGCATGGGAAGAGCATGGTCCAGAATTCTTTTCCAAATTGCAGAGAAGTATTATCACCCAGGCTGCTGCTATGTTAAAACCAGGTGGAATGTTGCTGTATTCCACATGTACCTTTGACTCTCTGGAAAATGAGCAGACCATTGAATATTTGATGGAGCAGTATCCAGAATTTGAGATTTGCGAGATGGATGGCTATGAAGGATTTGCTAAAGGCAGACCAGAAGAGACAAAAGCCAACATCCAGGATATGAAAAAAACAGTCCGTATTTTCCCGCATCGTATGCAGGGAGAAGGACATTACCTCGCCTTAATGAAAAAGGGAGAGACTGTACATGGAGAAGAAAAGGCTCCATACAAGCAGAATACGAAATCAATGAAAAAATTACCGGAAGAACTGGAAGAATTTTTGAAAGAGATTTCTTGGGAAATAGATCTGAGCAGATTGGATCTTCGTGATGAAAGAGTGTATTATATGCCAAAGGATCTGCCATCTTTGAAAGGAATTCGTTTCTTGCGTTCCGGGCTATTGCTTGGAGAATTAAAGAAAAAAAGATTTGAACCAAGTCAGGCTTTGGCCATGTGTTTGAGCAAGGATACGTACAGCAAAATCTTGGATCTTTCTATTAAGGATGATCGTGTGATCAAGTATCTGAAGGGAGAAACACTGGATGTGGAAGATCTGACTTCCAGAAAAGAGAAAGGTTGGTATCTGGTTTGTGTGGATGGATATCCGTTGGGATTTGGAAAACTTGCAAATCAGACCTTGAAGAATAAATATTTGCCAGGTTGGCGCTGGCAGTCATAAGGAGTTCACATCGATGAAAATGAGATTGGACAAGTTCCTTTCCGAAATGGGAATGGGAACACGAAGTGAAGTAAAGAAATCAATCACAAAAGGACTGGTACAGGTCAATGGCATGGTCCAGAAAAAGCCAGAATGTAAAGTGGATCCAGAAGCAGATGAAGTACTGTTTCAAGGGCAGCAGGTACGCTATGCAGCCTATGAGTATTATATGTTAAATAAGCCAGCAGGTGTTGTCTCTGCTACAGAGGATGCCAGAGATCGGACGGTTGTAGAGTTGATTTCGGAGAAGCTTCGGGGGGATTTGTTTCCGGTGGGACGTTTGGATAAGGATACCGAGGGACTCCTTTTGATCACCAATGATGGGGACATGGCACATCGTCTATTGTCTCCGAAAAAACATGTAGACAAGACTTATTTTGCAGTGATTGATGGAAAGGTAACGGAAGAGGATATCCAAATGTTTCAAGAGGGAGTGGATATTGGAGATGATAAGTTGACCATGCCTGCAGAATTGGTCATTTTAAAGAGCGATGAAACTTCAGAAATAGAATTGACCATTCGAGAAGGAAGATTTCATCAAGTAAAACGGATGTTTCATGCTGTAGGAAAAGAGGTAACATATTTAAAACGTTTGCGCATGGGAACATTGCAGTTGGACGACACATTAGAACCTGGACAATATCGTGCATTGACGAAGAAAGAGATTGAGAAATTATGTTAAAAGGGAAAAAAGCGGTAATCTTTGATATGGATGGCTCCTTAATTGATTCCATGTGGATGTGGCCAAAGGTGGATGAAATCTATATGGAAAAGTACAACCTGACCATGCCAGAAACATTTCACAAGGATATAGAGGGAATGAGTTTTACAGAGACTGCCCAGTATTTCTTAGATACATTTCCTACGTTAAAATGTACAGTAGAAGAGATCAAACAGGAATGGCAGGATTTGACCTTGAATCTGTATTGTACCAAGGTTCCATTGAAACCAGGAGCAGGCGCTTTTCTGCAAAAAATGAAAGAAGCAGGGATACGCTTAGGGATTGCAACAAGCAATTCCAGAGAACTTGCAGAAGCAGCACTGAATGCCCTTCATGTACGAGATTTTTTTGATACGGTGCGTACGTCCTGCGAAGTGGCAAAGGGAAAGCCTGCGCCAGATGTGTATTTAAAGGCAGCAGAAGATCTTCAGGTAAAACCGGAGGAGTGTCTTGTATTTGAAGATGTGCCAAGTGGGATCATGGCTGGAAAGAATGCGGGCATGACCGTTTGTGCAGTGGATGATGATTTTTCTGCGCCAGATGAAGAAGAAAAAAGAAAACTTGCAGACTATTATATTTATGATTACGCGGAAGTTACGGGGTTATCAGTATGAAAAAAGGATTTTTGCCAATTTGTCGAGAAGACATGAAACAACGTGGATGGGATCAGGTAGACTTTGTCTATGTGATCGGGGACGCCTATGTGGATCATCCATCTTTTGGTCATGCCATCATTAGTAGACTGTTGGAGTCCAGAGGTTATCGTGTGGGAATCATTTCTCAGCCAGACTGGAAGAATCCAAGTAGCGTGACCATTTTTGGAGAACCAAGACTGGGCTTTTTGGTCAGTGCGGGAAACATGGACTCTATGGTAAATCATTATTCCGTTTCCAAAAAGCGACGTCAAAATGATGCCTATACGCCAGGTGGTGTCATGGGAAAACGTCCGGATTATGCAGCAGTTGTGTATGGAAATCTGATTCGTCAGACGTACAAAAAGGCACCAATCATTCTTGGTGGCATTGAAGCCAGCCTTCGAAGATTGGCCCATTACGATTATTGGTCGAATAAAATGAAACGTTCTATTTTGTTGGATTCTGGTGCAGATATCATTTCTTATGGAATGGGAGAACATTCCATTGTGGAGATTGCGGATGCCTTGGATGCTGGAATCGCAGTGGAGGATCTGACTTATATCGATGGTACAGTAGTAAAGGTGAAATCTTTGGATTCGGTCTATGATGCCATTACATTGCCAGATTTTGAGAGTGTAAAAGAGCAGAAAAGAAAGTATGCGGAAAGCTTTTATACACAGTACTGTAATACAGACCCTTTTGTGGGAAAACGATTGGTGGAGCCATATTCAGATCATTTGTATGTGGTTCAAAATCCACCAGCAAAACCACTTTCTACCATGGAAATGGATGATGTCTATGCGCTTCCTTATATGAGAACCTACCACCCTTCTTATGAGAAGCTTGGCGGAGTTCCGGCCATTGAAGAAATTAAATTTAGTCTCACCAGCAATCGTGGATGTTTTGGAGGCTGTAGTTTTTGTGCCTTGACATTTCATCAAGGAAGGATTGTGCAGGTGCGCAGTCACGAGTCCTTGTTGCAGGAGGCGGAAGAATTTACGAAAGAAAGAGATTTTAAAGGATATATTCATGATGTGGGTGGGCCGACAGCAAACTTCCGACAGCCATCTTGTCAGAAGCAACTGGAAAAAGGTGTTTGTCCAAAGAAACAGTGCCTCTTTCCAAAGCCTTGTAGCAATTTGAATGCAGATCATCGTGATTATATTAAATTGCTTCGTAAGCTTCGTCAGATTCCAAAGGTAAAGAAAGTCTTTATCCGTTCTGGAATTCGTTTTGACTATTTACTTGCAGATAAGGATCCCGCTTTTCTGAGAGAGCTTTGTGAACATCATGTAAGTGGACAGTTGAAGGTTGCTCCAGAGCATGTGTCAGATGCAGTTTTGCAGAAAATGGGAAAACCAGAAAATAAAGTATATGAAGCGTTTGTGGATCAGTTTTTTAAAATGAATGACACACTTGGAAAGAAACAGTTCCTTGTTCCATATTTGATGTCATCTCATCCAGGTTCTACTTTGAAAGAAGCCGTGGAACTGGCAGAGTATTGCCGTGATATGGGATATATGCCAGAACAGGTGCAGGATTTTTATCCAACGCCATCTACCATTTCCACATGTATGTACTATACGGGTTTGGATCCACGCACTATGGAAGAGGTATATGTGCCAAAGAATCCTCACGAAAAGGCAATGCAGAGAGCTTTGATCCAATATCGCAATCCAGCCAATTACGAGCTGGTAAAAGAGGCATTGTTAAAGGCTGGTCGCGGAGATTTGATTGGATTTGATGAGAAATGTCTTATTCGTCCACGACAGTTTTCCAAAGAAAAACAACAGATAGCGCAGGGAAAGAAGTCCAATTCAAAAGGGCAGTCAAAGGGAACGAAAAAGAACAGTTCAAATAGAACACAAACTTCTAATAAAAAGCAGAAACAACAAGGAAGACAGAATTCTGGTAGAACGCAGAATTTAAATCAAAAAAATAAATCAAAAGATCGGAGAGGGCGACGATGAAAATTGCAATTGTAACAGGTGCTTCATCTGGAATGGGAAGAGAATTTGTAAATCAGATTGAAAAATTTTATCATTCATTGGATGAAATCTGGGTGATTGCAAGAAGACGTGAGCGTTTGGAAGAACTAGAGGAACAATCTCCAGTTCCTCTTCGGATTTTTGAAGGGGATCTGTTAAAAAAAGAAATATACCTTCAGCTAAGAGAAGCATTGGAGGAGGAAGTTCCAAATATCCGAATGCTTGTAAATGCAGCAGGATTTGGAAAAAGTGGATCGGTAGAAGACATTTACAATGAAGATAAAAAATCGCAGTTAGAAATGATCAATCTGAATTGTATGGCGCTGTCCAGAATGACATTTTATTGCTTGCCATATATGACCTATGGAAGTCGTATCATCAATGTGGCTTCTGCAGCAGCTTTTTGCCCGCAACCATATTTTACAGTCTATGCAGCGACAAAATCCTATGTTCTCAGTTTTTCACGAGGATTGGGAGAGGAAGTGCGTAAGAGAGGCATTTATGTCATCGCAGTCTGTCCAGGTCCTGTCAACACGGAATTTTTTGCAACATCAGGGAAAATAGAAAATGTTTGGAAGAAGCTGGTCATGGCAGAACCAGAAGACGTGGTTGCACAGGCATTGTGGGATTGCCGTTTGAAGAAAAGTGTATCGGTGTATGGACTCATGATGAAAGGAGCGCGAATTGCTTCGAAATTGGTTCCACACAATCTGATCGTGAAAATAGAAGCAAAAGGAAATCATAAAGGAGACGAGTAACGGATGAAGAAAGTACAAAAAGGAACAGCTGGATATTTGGATTATAAGAAAAAAGTAGAAATTATCAGAACAATCATTTATTTTGCAATTGTGGCAGCAGTGTATTTTCTTGGGTATAGTCAGACAGGCACAAACAAGAATCTTCTGACCGTTGTAGCTATCGTTGGATGTTTGCCTGCATGTAAAGCATTGGTAGGTGTGATCACCCGTTTGCCACATCATTCTGTATCTGAGGAGTTTGCAAAAGATATTTTGGAAAAATGTCCCAACCTAACAGTATTGTTTGATCTTGTTGTAACAAGTACAGAGAAAATCATGCCTATTGATGTCATCGTTATTTCTGGAAATAAAGTTTTTGGGTATACTTCATCTTCTAAGGTTGATTTGAATTATGCGGCAAAGCATATTAAAACTATTTTAGAAAATAATCATTTTCAGCATGTGGGAGTGAAGCTGATGGATCAGTACAAAGGCTTTACTGCAAGAATCGAAGGATTGGAAAATATTGCTGAAGTGGAAAAGGAAAATACAACAGAATTGGAACAGAAGATTGCACACATTATCATGAACATTTCACTTTAGAACAAGGGGAAGAAATGCAGGAAATCAGAGTATCGGAAAATGAAGCTGGTCAGAGATTGGATAAGCTTCTTGCTAAGTTTTTAAAGGAAGCACCAAAAAGTTTTCTCTATAAAATGCTTCGAAAAAAGAATATTACACTCAATGGGAAGAAAGCAACGGGACAGGAAAAACTTGTGAAAGGGGATTCTGTTAAATTATTTTTAGCAGATGAAACCATTGAGAAGTTTGCAGGAAAGGCGGAAAAAGTAAATTATCCAACAACAAAGTTGAATATTATCTATGAAGATCAGCATATTCTACTTATAAACAAGCCTGTTGGGATGTTGTCCCAAAAGGCAAAGGAGACAGATGTATCTGCAGTGGAATATGTGATCGGATATTTACTTTCTACTGGAAGCTTGAAAGAGGATGATTTGAAGACATTTCGCCCTTCTGTATGCAATCGTCTGGATCGCAATACGAGTGGATTGCTGGCATCAGGAAAGTCTTTGACAGGACTACAGGTATTGAGTCAGTTATTTAAAGAACGTGATCTGAAAAAATATTATTTGTGTCTTGTAAAAGGACGGGTAACAAAGGCAGAACGAATCAAAGGGTATTTATACAAAGATGAAAAAACGAATAAGGTTCGTATTTTAGAACATGAAGTTCCGGGAAGTTCTCGTATTGAAACGGAATATAAGCCACTGAGATCCAACGGAAAATTGTCTTTATTGGAAGTGCATTTGATCACAGGTAAGACACATCAAATTCGCTCTCATCTGAGCTCTATTGGACATCCGATCATTGGAGATTACAAATATGGGGATCAAGAAGTAAATGATGGTTTCAAAAAGAAATACCATGTATCTTCTCAACTTTTGCATGCTTATCGATTGGAATTTCCTCAGATGGAAGGAACATTGTCTTATCTATCAGGAAAAATCTTTTATGCAGATGTACCTGAGCTTTTTCAAAAAATATGTGCAGAAATAGGAGAATGATCTATGGCAACTTGGAATTCAAGGGGACTTCGTGGTTCCACATTAGAGGAATTCATCAATCACACCAATGAACGATATGATGAACTTGGGCTAGCGTTGATCCAGAAAATCCCAACGCCAATTACGCCAGTAAAAATCGATAAAGAAAACCGACATATTACGCTGGCTTATTTTGAAAAAGTAAGTACGGTAGACTATATAGGGACTGTTCAGGGAATTCCAGTTTGTTTTGATGCAAAAGAGTGCTCTGCGGATACATTTCCACTGAATAACATCCATGAACATCAAATGGAATTTATGGCGAAATTTGAAAAACAAGGAGGAATTTCGTTTTTGATTCTGTATTATAGTGCGCGGAATATGTTATACTATATGAGGTTTGACGAAATCAGAAAATTCTGGGAAAGAGCAAAACAAGGCGGAAGGAAAAGTTTTCGCATGGATGAACTTGATCAGAACTTTTTTATGGAATTGCGAAATAATTGTTATGTACCATACCTGGATTACATTCAAAAAGATTTGGATCTTCGAGACGAATAAAGAATGACTTGATGTGGGAGGAAGACTTAAAGGAGAATAGATATGGGATACAAAAGGATAACGCCATGTATTTTGATCGAAAAGGGAAAAGCCGTTCGATGGTTTGATGATCGTACTGTTGTATCTGACAATGTAGTGGAACTTGCAAAACATTATTGTGAATGGGGCGCAGATGAATTGATTGTGTTTGATCTGTCCGATACAGACGAGGAACATGAGGAAGCAGTACAATTGATGCGAAAGATCAATCGCGTGATCAGTATACCAATGGTTGCAGGCGGAAATATCCGCAGACAGGAAGATGTCAAAAATTATTTATATATTGGTGCAAAACGGGCCATTTTGAATTTCTCAAAAACAATTTCTCAGGAAATGCTGGAAGAAGTTTCTAAGCGTTTTGGAAAAGAACGAATTGGAGTATCGTTGAATGATTTTGATGGTTTGTTTAAAAAACAACATCAGATTGCAAAATATTCCTCAGAGGTGATTTTTATGCACCGTTTGGACTTGAATTCTGTGCTCAGTATTACAGATATTCCATGCGTGGTTATGACAGACACCATGGAACAGAGCGAGATTTTAAAAATCTTAAAATCAGAAAGTGTAAAAGGTGTTTCTGGTTTATTTGTGAGCCAGCAAAATATGGACTTTAACGAGTTTAAACTACTTTGTGTAGAGGAAGGAATCCGGATGACATCTTTTGAGAGTCTAGTGCATTTTTCTGAGTTTCAGACGGATGAACAAGGACAGATCACAGTTGTTGTGCAGGACTATAAGACAAATGAAGTACTCATGGTTGGAAAAATGGATGAAGAGGCATTTAATCATACGATTAAGTCTGGACGAATGACCTATTATGATCCAGTTCACAATCAGCACAAAGTAAAAGGAGAACATTCTGGATATTATCAGTATTTGAAATCGTTCATGATGGATTGTGATCGTGACACGCTTTTGGCGAAAGTAGAGCAGGTCGGAGTTGCTTGTCGTACAGGAAATCATAGTTGCTTTTACCAGCAGATTGTAGGAACAGAATACGATGCAAGAAATCCATTGCAGGTATTTGAAAATATTTACGATCTGATTGCAGAGCGAAAAGAAAATCCAAAAGAGGGTTCCTACATTAATTATTTATTTGACAAAGGCTTGGATAAGATTTTGAAAAAAATTGGAGAAGAAGCAACAGAGATGGTTATTGCAGCAAAGAATCCAAGTATCGAAGAAATTAAATATGAGATGGCAGACTTTTTATTTCATGCTATGATCTTGATGGTTGAAAAAGGTGTCACGTGGGAAGACGTTACAAGAGAACTGGCAGATCGGTAAGATGCTACGGTATCGAAAAGGTGATTATATCACATAAAAGAATTCCATAACTTGTTATATTAACACTATAAAAGAAATCGTGGATATATAACAGGAGGAAAGATTATGGGATTTTTCGATATGTTTAGACCAAAGAATATCAATCAAGGACTGGAAGAATACAAAAACACAGCGGGGGCAATGTTACTAGATGTTCGTACGCCACAGGAATACAAAGAAGGTCATGTTCCGGGAAGCAAGAATATTCCGGTTCAGAATATTGAGAGTGCAGCTTCCACAGTAAAAGAAAAAGGTACTCCACTGTTTGTGTATTGTTATTCTGGATCTAGAAGTGGGCATGCTGTAAATGTTTTAAAGCATATGGGATACACAAATGTAACCAATATAGGTGGAATCGTATCTTATTCTGGTAAGATAGCAAGATAAGTTGTCTAATTTAATTAGAATAAAAGGGAATGAGGTTCTCCCTAAGTAATATATTTACTTAAACCGCTTATGAAAGCTGATGGCTTCTGCGATAGTATAAAGCAGATATGATGAATTGCTTGAAAAAGAGGGTATATTTAGTGATATGTGCTATGGAAAATTGAAATAATCCGAGAAAATATGAATCCGAATAGAAATTAATAATGATAAAAATCAAGAATAAAAAATAGCCGGAGATTGACTAATAACTCAATTTCCTGGCTATTTTTTGTATAAATTCTCTTAATTTTGAATAAATAATCTTAATGATATGAATAAAAGACACATAAATATATGTTTTTATTGCATAATATACAATATAGATGTATAATTATGCAAAACGAAAGAGGTGATAGAATGATTAAGGTTGGAATTATAGGAGCAACTGGATATGCAGGGAATGAGCTTGTACGTATTTTAACAGGACATAAAGAAACAGAGATCATTTGGTATGGATCAAGAAACTATGAGGGTAAGGAATATGCATCTGTCTTTCAAAATTTTTTTAAAATCATAGATGCAACCTGTGTGGATGGACAGATGGAAGAGTTATCGAAACAGGTGGATGTCATCTTTACTGCGACACCACAGGGATATTGTTCTTCTATCGTAAATGAAAATATTTTGTCTCAAACAAAGATAATTGATTTAAGTGCTGATTTTAGAATAAAAGATGTAGCTGTCTACGAACAGTGGTACCAGCTTTCGCATAAAAATCCTCAATATATCAAAGAAGCAGTGTATGGATTATGTGAGATAAATCGAGAAAAGATAAAAAATGCAAGGCTTGTTGCAAATCCAGGATGCTATACAACTTGTTCTATCTTGACAGCATATCCTCTTGTGAAAGAAGGCGTGATTGATCCGAATACATTGATCATAGATGCTAAGTCTGGTGCATCTGGTGCGGGAAGAGGTGCAACGCTTGGAAATTTATTTTGCGAAGTAAATGAAAACATTAAAGCATATGGAGTGGCAACCCACCGTCATACACCTGAGATTGAGGAACAACTTGGGTATGCAGCAGGGCAAGCGATAAACGTAAATTTTACTCCACATTTGGTTCCTATGAATCGTGGCATCTTGGTATCAGAATATGCAACATTGAATCAAAAGGTAAGTTATGAAGAAATAAAAGAGATTTATGAATCATACTATGGGAACGAATCATTTATTCGAGTGTTAGAAAAGGAGTGTTATCCTCAAACAAAATGGGTGGAAGGAAGCAATTATGTAGATATTAATTTTAAGATTGATGAACGAACTGGAAGAATTATTTTGATGGGAGCTATCGATAATATCATGAAAGGGGCAGCAGGCCAAGCTGTTCAAAATATGAATCTCATGTTTGGGTTGCCAGAGACATACGGCTTGGAATATACACCAATGTTTCCGTAGGACATAAAAACAAAGGGCTGGAAAATAGAGGGATAAAGATATGACAATTAGAACGATGACAATAGAAGATTATGAAAACGTATATACGTTGTGGAAGACGATATCCGGATTTGGAATTCGGAGTATTGATGACTCTAAAGATGGAATTCGTAGATTTTTAAAACGAAATCCGACAACAAGTGTGGTTGCTGAGATTCAAGGGAAAATTGTCGGAAGTATCTTATGTGGTCATGATGGCAGAAGGGGAAGTTTCTATCATGTTTGCGTGGATCAGAATTATCGTAGATATGGAATCGGTAAAGCAATGGTAGTTTACGCGATGAAGAAATTGAAAGAGGAAGAAATCAGTCATGTATCTTTGATTGCATTTGCAGAAAATAATATTGGAAACGCATTTTGGAATACCACTGGATGGAAGGAGCGTTCAGACTTGAATTATTATGATTTTATTTTGAATGAAGATAATATTACGGCATTTAATGGGTAGTCAAGAATTAAGAGAAGTATTGCAAGTGACATTGATTGAGAGATGAAAGAATTAAGGATTGTAATGTTAAGTGTTTTATATGATGAATGAAATGGAAGGATGACAAGAATGAAGAAAATTGATGGTGGAGTGACAGCGGCAAAAGGATTCTCTGCAGCATCTGCTGCTGCAGAAATAAAATACAAAAATCGAACAGATATGGCGTTAATTTATAGTGAAGTACCTTGTAAATGTGCTGGAACATTTACGACAAATGTCGTTAAGGCAGCACCAGTAAAGTGGGATCAAAAGATAGTAAGCGCGGGAATTAAATCTCAGGCAGTTGTCGTAAATTCAGGAATTGCAAATGCCTGTACAGGAAATCAGGGAATGAACTGTTGTGAGGAGATTGCAAAGAAAACCGGAGAGGTGTTAGAC
>Mya_p2__coassemble_816_pt1 | contig 23750 bp, 25 predicted proteins | sample Mya_p2__metabat2_high_PE_023 | metagenome-assembled genome bin Mya_p2 | reverse complement strand
AGTAAGAGAACTTTCCAGTATAAAGATTCAAAAACAAGGCGAGAGATTGAAAATTCGTATGATCGGGAATGGATTTTTAAAACAGATGCCGCAGAAAATCATTTCTCTTTTGTTAGATGTAGGATATGGAACTGGAGGCTGGACAGATGGAGAGGAGTTGTTCGAAGGAAAAAAACAGATATCTGTAAAGTGTGTAGAAAAAGCACTTTTTTTGACCAATGTAGACTATGATTTGTAAGACAGAAATTGAGGGATTATATGGAATTTTATGACGTAGCATTATTTTTCTTTATTTATAGTTTTTTAGGCTGGTGCACGGAAGTTGCATTTGCAGGGTTCAAGGAACATCGATTTGTAAACCGTGGATTTTTGAATGGACCATTTTGCCCGATTTACGGTTTTGGTGTTGCCTCAGTCATTGTGTTTTTAACGCCAGCGCAAGATAATTGGATTTTGTTGTACATTCTCTCTGTGATCCTGGTGACAGTGTTGGAAGGATTGACTGGATGGGCCATGGACAAAATTTTCCATAACAAATGGTGGGATTATTCCAATATGCCATTGAATATTGGTGGTTACGTATGTCTGTTGTTTTCTTTAATCTGGGGTGTTGCCTGTGTATTCATTATGGAAGTGATCCATCCGTTGATTGCTAAAGGTGTGGATTGGCTTCCTCGACCATTGGGGTGGGTACTGATTGTAGGATTTAGTGTTTTGTTGATTGCAGATACTTGTGTAACTGCTTCTTCTATTTTTAAATTCCACAAAAAACTGGAGCATATGGAACGAATTGCCAAGGAACTTCACGAACTGTCCGATCAGCTTGGAGAGAACATTTACTCCACAACAGCCCATGTGATGGAATCCGCGGAAGATTTTCACGAAAGACATCAGGATGCAGCAGAGGAACTTCAGGCAAAAGCTCAGGACGTGGTGGAAGAGTTGTACGAGAAACGGCAAGATGCAGAAGAAAATATACGTGCACATCTTGCAGAGTTGAAGAAGCGTTATTGTGAACTGAATGAAAGCACAGGAAGAAATACAAAGCGTTTGCTTCGTGCATTCCCAAAATTGGAATCTCGTCAGCATCAGGAGCGTATTGCTGAAATCCGTGAGCAGTTGAGAAAGAAAAAATAGTTGGGATATTTGTATAAAATAAAAAGCTCCAAGTGTCAAGAAAAATACTTGACACTTGGAGCTCTTTCATGTAAGATAACTAAGGTGATAAAAGTGAATGATATTTTGGAGCAGGCATTGCTGTATGATTTTTATGGAGAACTTCTCAATGATCATCAGAAGGAAATCTATGAACAATTTGTTTTGGAAGATTTATCTTTGAGTGAAATTGCTGCAGATGCAGGTATTAGCAGACAAGGGGTGCACGATCTGGTGAAACGATGTCAGAAGGCATTGGAAGGATATGAGCAGAAGTTGCATTTAGTAGAGAAGTTTCTTGTAATCAAAAAAAATGTGCAGGAAATCGATCGTGTGCTGGATGCATATGAGAATGGAGAACAGCAGTCGCCGGAAAAGATGGCAACGAGAATTCGAGAAATCTCGGATTTGATCATAGAAGAGCTATAAGCGATTATTTATGACTGGATAGAATAAAAGAGGTGCAAGATGGCATTTGACAGCTTAACAGAAAAACTTCAGAATGTGTTTAAAAACCTTCGTAGTAAAGGTAGACTTACAGAAGATGATGTCAAGGCAGCACTGAAAGAAGTTAAGATGGCGCTTTTGGAAGCGGATGTTAACTTCAAGGTGGTAAAAGGATTTGTAAAGAGTGTACAGGAACGTGCAATCGGTCAGGATGTCATGAACGGATTGAATCCGGGACAGATGGTGATCAAGATTGTAAATGAAGAGTTAGTTTCTTTGATGGGTTCTGAGACAACAGAAATCCAACTTCAGCCAGGAAGCGCCACAACCGTGATCATGATGGTTGGTTTACAAGGTGCAGGTAAGACAACAACAACAGCAAAGCTTGCTGGTAAGTTTAAGTTAAAAGGAAAGAAGCCTTTATTGGTTGCCTGTGACGTTTATCGTCCAGCGGCCATCAAACAGTTGCAGATCAATGGTGAGAAGCAGGGCGTGGACGTATTTTCCATGGGAGATAAGGTAAAACCTGCGGACATTGCCAAAGCAGCAATGGAACATGCTGCAAAGAATAAGAATAATATCGTAATTTTGGATACAGCCGGACGTCTTCATATTGATGAGGATATGATGGCAGAGCTTCAGGAAATCAAAGAAGCAGTGGATGTGCATCAGACCATTTTAGTTGTAGATGCTATGACAGGTCAGGATGCCGTTAATGTGGCTGGAAGTTTCAATGACAAGATTGGAATTGACGGCGTTATCGTAACCAAGTTGGATGGTGATACCCGTGGTGGTGCTGCACTTTCTATCAAGGCAGTGACTGGAAGACCTATTTTGTATGTGGGTATGGGAGAGAAGCTTTCTGATTTGGAACAGTTTTATCCTGATCGTATGGCCTCCCGTATTTTGGGAATGGGCGATGTGCTTACGCTGATTGAAAAAGCGGGCGCAGAGATGGATGAAGAAAAAGCCAGACAGATGGCAGCAAAGGTAAAGAAAGCACAGTTTGATTATGAGGATTACTTAGAAAGTATGAATCAGATGAAAAAGATGGGCGGACTTTCTAGTATCCTTGGCATGATGCCAGGACTCGGAGGATTGGGTGGCAAGAAGATGCCAGACCTTGATACTGAGGAAAATGAAAAGAAGATGGCAAGAATGGAAGCGATGATCTACTCCATGACATTGGAGGAACGACGCAATCCGGATTTGCTCAATCCATCAAGAAAGCATCGAATTGCAAAAGGTGCGGGAGTGGACATCTCAGAAGTAAATCGTATGGTAAAACAGTTTAACGAAACAAGAAAGATGATGAAAAAGCTTCCAGGTATGATGGGTGGACGTGGTGGTAAAAGAGGTAGATTTAATCTTCCCTTTTAACATATAGAATTACAAAGAATATGAATATTAAGAAAGAAAGAGGTATTTTAACATGGCAGTAAAAATCAGATTAAAAAGAATGGGACAGAAGAAGGCTCCTTTTTATAGAATCGTAGTAGCAGATTCAAGATCTCCAAGAGATGGTAAATTCATCGAAGAGATCGGAACATACGATCCAAATCTTGAGCCAAGCGCAATCAAAGTTGATGAGGAAGCAGCTAAAAAATGGCTTCAGAATGGTGCTCAGCCAACAGAAGTTGTTGGAAAAATCTTCAAAGCAGCTGGTATCGAGAAATAATAGACGTTCCGTGGAGGTGCGCACACATGAAGGAATTAGTAGAGGTTATTGCGAAAGCATTAGTTGACAATCCGGACGGCGTTACCGTAAGTGAACGTCAGGATGGCAGAACTACTGTGATCGAAGTTCGTGTTGCTGATGGCGATATGGGCAAAGTAATTGGAAAACAGGGACGTATTGCGAAAGCAATCCGTGCCGTTGTAAAAGCAGCTGCTGCGAAAGATGATAAGCGTGTAGTTGTTGACATTATGCAATAATAAGAAAAAGGGGCAGGGATCCGTCTGGAGAAACTGCCCCTTTCTTAAAAACAGGAGAAACAGATGGAACAGTTTTTGCAAGTAGGAGTGATCTCCTCTACCCATGGGATCCGAGGAGAAGTAAAGGTCTTTCCAACAACAGACAACGCGGAAAGATTTAAAACGTTAAAGAACGTAATTTTGGATGCAGGAAGAGAGCAGATTTCTTTGGAAATTCAGAATGTGAAGTTCTTCAAACAATTTGTAATTCTGAAGTTTAAGGGAATTGATAATATAAATGACATCGAAATGTACAAAGGAAAAAGTCTTTTGGTATCTCGTGAAGATGCAGTGGAATTGGAAGAAGATGAGTATTACATTGCAGATCTCATTGGAATGAAGGTTCTCACAGATGATGGAGAAGAAGGAATATTGTCAGATGTGATGGAAACAGGTGCCAATGAGGTTTACGTTGTTGATTTCAACAATTTGGGTGAAGTTTTGATTCCAGCAATCCATGATTGTATTTTAGAGGTAGATGTGGAAAATATGGTGATGCATGTACATTTGCTGGAGGGATTGGTGTAATGAATTTTCATATCTTAACCTTGTTCCCTGAGATGATCATGAATGGATTGGGAACAAGTATTACGGGAAGAGCGATGGCAAATGGGTTGTTGTCCATCGAAGCAGTGAATATTCGTGATTACGCATTTAATAAACACAACAGTGTAGATGATTATCCTTATGGCGGTGGTGCTGGGATGTTGATGCAAGCCGAACCAGTATATCAAGCTTACAAAGCCATTGAAGAGCAGGTTCAGGCTCGAAAACAAGGGGCAGAAGGACAAAAGAAAAAGTTACGTGTTGTTTATTTGTCTCCTCAAGGAAGTACATTTACACAAAATATGGCAGAAGAATTGGCCCAGGAAGAAGATTTGATCTTACTTTGCGGTCATTACGAAGGTATTGATGAACGCGTGTTAGAAGAAATTGTGACCGATTACGTATCCATTGGGGATTATGTGCTGACAGGAGGCGAATTGCCAGCTATGGTTATGGTAGACGCTATTTCTCGTTTGGTTCCAGGTGTTCTGCACAACGATGTGTCTGCGGAATTTGAATCTTTCCAGGATAATCTGCTGGAGTATCCGCAGTATTCCAGACCAGAAGAGTGGCACGGAAAGAAGGTTCCACCGGTGTTATTGTCCGGACATCATGCCAATATTGAAAAATGGAGACGAGAGCAATCCATTTTGCGAACAAGAGAACGTCGTCCAGACTTATTTGAAAAATGTGAATTGACTGCAAAAGAGAAAAAATGGCTGGAAGAACTGTAATCTTCCGGCCACTTTTTATGGGAATTACTCTGCATTGTTTAAAAATGTTTGAATATTTTCTAAGACTTTTTTTGTTAAAAGTTCATAAGCCTGAACGGTCAGTCCAGATGATCCGTTGACACAGTGGACATTGTCTTGAGCAACCAGTCGCCCTGCGTAGTCATCTGGTCCGATTCCGGCAAGAGTGTCGCAACAAAAGATATTTTCAGAATGAGACAGCCACTGTTCCAAAGCATCCAAGTCGGAAGCAGGTCCAATGGATGTGTTAAACATAATCTTTCCATTACCTAAAATATCGAATTCTTCTTTGTGTAAAAGAATCACATTTTTGTTGAGGCAGGTGAAAATGACCTGGCTATCCCGTAACAAGTTGTGAAGTGGTTTGTAATGCATTCCTTGAGCTTCGCGTTCTGGCTTTGGAGTACGTGCGAAGTAAGAAATATCAGCACCCAAAAATTGCAATGCTTCTGCAATCAATCCACCGGAAGTGCCGAGACCAATGATACCCACTTTCAGGCCTGTAATCTCCATCGGTTTGTTCTTCCAACATGGACATCCATAGCCGTGGAGTAACTGAACAAGCTGATAAAGGACATATTCTACCACACCTTTGTCACCATAGTCTCGGATTCCGGTGACTTGAATGCCTTTTGTTCTTGCAAATGCAATGTCAACATTGGCGCTTTCTTCGGAATACAGACTACAGCACATTCCAATGTAACGGATGTTTGGCGCTTTGTCGATGACTTCCTTTTCTAAACGGGAAGTGAAGCTGATCAAAACAGCATCAGCATCTCCAATGCGTTCCAGAATTTCTTCATTGTTTGCTGGAATGGTGTCATAGAGGATGACTTGGTCAGCAAAATTCTTTAATTGCTCCTTTCCCTCCGGTACAAGGGCAACAGGTTCAATAACAACTAATTTTTTAAATTTCATAGCGGATAAGCTCCTTTGATGATTAAATTTTACCTATTTACTATACCATAAAATTATTGGAAAAACTATTGCATATTCTAAGAAAATATGTTAAACTACAACAGTTGTTTGTGTAATAAAGAAGAGCGATGGTCCTCTGGCACCGAATAGGCGAGTGTTAAGAACGTCAAAGAATAAGGAGGTCACACAATGAACGATATTATTAAAAACATTGAAGCAGAGCAGTTAAAAGAGAACGCTCCAGAATTTCATGTAGGTGATACTGTAAGAGTACACGCAAAAATCAAAGAGGGTAACCGTGAAAGAATTCAGGTATTCGAAGGAACTGTTTTGAAAAGACAGGGCGGCGGAGTAAGAGAAACTTTCACAGTCAGAAAAACATCTAACGGAGTTGGTGTTGAGAAGACATGGCCAGTTCACTCTCCACACGTTGAGAAAGTAGAAGTTGTTCGTATGGGTAAAGTTAGAAGAGCAAAATTGAACTACTTAAGAGGACGCGTTGGTAAGAGAGCGAAAGTAAAAGAATTAGTAAAATAATTACAACGATGAGAGGGACAATTACAGATTTGTAGTTTGTCCCTTTTCTGTTACTTGAGGGGAATATCGATGAAGAAATTCAGTATGCAAAAAAAGCGGAAAAAGAAACCGTTCAAGAATCGGAAACCATTTAAAAATAGAAAGCAAATAAAAGAAATCTTTCGCTGGACAGTGGAAATTATAGCAGTGTGTCTTTTAGCCTTTGGACTGGTATATCTGTTTGGACAGCGGGTAAGCAATGCCGGGGACGCCATGAGTCCAGCGTTGAAAAATGGAGATGTTGTACTGGTGGATCGGATGATCTATCAGGTGAAGAAACCTGCCCGAGGAGAAATTATTGCGTTTCAACCAAATGGCAATGCCAACGCACACTATTCCGTGAAACGTGTGGTTGGTCTCCCTGGAGAGAAGGTCCAGATTAAGGATGGACAGGTTTATATAGATGGAGAAATACTTGTAAAAGATATTTATTCTTATGACATTAAGGATGCTGGCCGAGCAGAAAAGACCATTACCCTAGGGAAGGATGAATATTTTGTATTAGGAGATAACAACCAGAGCAGCAATGACAGTCGTATGACAGATGTGGGAAATGTCTCTCGAGAAGACATTTTTGGAAAGGTCTGGTTTGTCGCCAGTTTTGGATCGGACTTTGGATTTGTTTCTAAGGAACCGTAAGTCTGAGAAGGCGAGGACTACAGAGTAAAGAGAGATGGAGGAAATAGAAGATGCATTTTCAGTGGTATCCAGGTCATATGACCAAAGCAAAAAGAATGATGCAGGAAAATATGAAACTGATCATCTTGTCATCGAATTAGTTGATGCACGAGTTCCAATCAGTAGCCGTAATCCTGATATTGATGAATTGGGAAAAAACAAGGCACGATTGATCTTGTTAAATAAATCAGATCTGGCAGAGGAAAAATGGAATGATGCCTGGATGGAATATTTCAAAGAAAAAGGATATTCCGTAGTAAAATTAAATGCGAAAAAAGGAAGTGGGATCAAGTCCATCAATGGAGTGATCCAGGAAGCTTGTAAAGAAAAAATCGAGCGTGACCGCAAACGAGGCATTTTGAATCGTCCGGTCCGTGCCATTGTTGTAGGAATCCCAAATGTTGGAAAGTCTACCTTCATCAATGCGTTGGCGGGGAAAGCTTGCACAAAGACAGGAAATAAACCAGGTGTGACAAAGGGAAAACAGTGGATTCGTTTGAACAAGAACGTGGAACTTTTGGATACACCAGGAATTCTTTGGCCCAAATTTGAGGACCAGACAGTAGGACTTCGTCTTGCATTTATTGGTTCTATTAAGGATGAGATTCTTCATACAGAAGAACTGGCAGCAGAATTGACTCAGTTTATGATAAAGGAATATCCAGGTGTTCTTGCGGAAAAGTATGAGATGGAAGAATCTGAGAATGGATTCGAAAACGTGCAGGAAATAGCGAAAAGTAGACATTGCCTTGTAAAAGGAAACGAATTGGATACTGAAAAAGCAGCAAAGTTATTATTGGATGATTTCCGAAATGGACGCTTGGGAAGAATTACATTGGAAACGCCGGAACAGTTTGCAAAGGAAAAAACAGAATAAGAACACTATCGTTTTCAGATGGATAACAGCATGTTGCACGACATATAAGGAGGGGACAACATGGAAGAAAAAGAAAAAGGGATTTTTCGAGAATTACTGGGATGGATCGTGTATCTATTGCTCATTGTAGGGTTGACCTATTTGATTATCACTTATGTTGGACAACGCACAAAAGTAAGTGGACAATCCATGGAAACAACACTTCACGATGGGGATAATTTGATTGTGGATAAGATTTCTTATCGATTCCGTGATCCGGAGCGATATGAAATCATTGTATTTCCATACCAGCACAAAGAAAATACATTTTACATTAAGCGTATCATTGGATTGCCAGGAGAAACTGTTCAGGTAAAGGATGGATATGTGTTTATCAATGGAGAACAGTTGGAGGAACATTATGGCAATGAATTGATGGAATTGCCGGGAATTGCGGAGCAACCGCTTACCTTGGGAGCGGATGAGTATTTTGTATTGGGAGACAATCGAAATCATAGTTCAGACAGCCGTGACCCAAGTGTAGGAATCCTGCATCGCGAGGATTTACTTGGACGTGCGTGGATCCGTATTTGGCCATTCAGTGACTTTGGGGTGATCAAACATGAGTAAAAGCATTGCACAGATCAAGCAGGAGTTTGAACAGGCAAAACAGGAACAACGAGAAGCGTTGTATGAGATGTATGAGGAAGATCCTCGTGCTGGTGTTAAGAATCTGATCGCAAAGTATCGCAAGCAGGAAGCAAAGCTTTTGGAAGAGCGGGAAAGATTGGAAGGAATGAAAAGTTATGAACGTCAATATGCAGACTGCACATATATCTGTGGTATCGATGAAGCAGGAAGAGGACCTCTAGCAGGTCCGGTGGTAGCAGGTGCAGTAATCTTGCCAAAGGATTGTGATATTTTATATTTAAATGATTCGAAAAAGCTTTCTGCAAAGAAGCGAGAAGAATTATATGAAGAAATTATGAAGAAAGCCGTTGCAGTGGGTGTAGGAATGGCTTCGCCAGCAAGAATTGATGAAATCAACATTTTACAGGCAACCTACGAGGCAATGCGATCTGCGGTGGAACAGTTGGGAGTTGTTCCAGATGTATTGTTGAATGATGCGGTAACCATTCCAGGAGTTTCATGTCCACAAGTGCCGATCATCAAAGGAGATGCAAAAAGCGTATCCATTGCCGCAGCAAGTATCATTGCAAAAGTGACAAGAGATCGTTTGATGATCCAGTATGATGAGATTATGCCAGGGTATGGATTTGCCCAAAATAAAGGCTATGGCTCGAAAGAACACATTGAGGCGTTGCAGACGATGGGACCAACGCCAATCCATAGACAAAGCTTTATTACACATTTTGTGTAAAATGTAATCTTGTGTAAAATGTCATCGCAGACAAAAAGCTATGAACAAGAGAGAAGTTGGAAGTCACTATGAACAAGCTGTTGGCTACTATTTGGAACAACAAGGGTATGAAATATTGGAGTACAATTACCGTTGTCGTCTTGGAGAAAACGATCTCATTGCGCGAGATGGGGAGTATCTTGTATTTTGTGAGGTGAAATACAGGAAAAATCAATATCCAGGAAGTTCTCTGGAAGCGGTAGGTTTGCGAAAACAACAGACTATTTCCTTAGTAGCACAACATTATTTAATGATGCATCACTGGGAAAACCGACCTTGTCGATTCGATGTTATTGGTGTGGAAAATGAAAAAATATTCTTGATTCAAAATGCGTTTGAGGGATAAAGAGATGAAATTGCAGTTACAGTATAAAAACGAGGCAAAGGTACTGCGTGTGGCAGGGAAAGAGGTTCCTTATTTGGAATTTTCAATACTGGCAGACACAGATTTGGTGCGCCATGGATTTTCTACTCGTCTAGGAGGCGTCAGCAAAGGATGTTTCTCCTCTATGGATTTGAGTTTTGTAAGAGGAGACGAGGAAGAGGCGGTGCGAGAAAATTTTCGTAGAATAGGAGCTTCTATGGGTGTTTCCTGTGAAGATATGGTATTTTCACAGCAGACACATACTACCAATGTGCGTGTGGTAACAGAACAAGATCGAGGAATGGGAATGACTCGTCCGCTGGAATATTCGGATGTGGATGGTTTGGTGACCAATGTGCCAGGACTTTGTCTAGTTACTTTTTATGCAGATTGTGTTCCATTATATATCCTGGATCCTGTACAAAAGGTCATCGGCCTGAGTCATTCTGGTTGGCGAGGCACTGTTGGGAAAATAGGGAAGAAAACAGTGGAAATGATGACAAAGGAATATGGTTCTGATCCCAAAGATATTCTTGTAGCGGTAGGGCCATCCATTTGTCAGGATTGTTACGAGGTGAGTGAAGACGTCATCCAGCAGTTTCAACAGAATTTTGATCCAATTTACTGGGAGCGGATTTTTTATCAAAAAGACAACGGGAAATATCAGCTGAATCTTTGGGCGGCCAATGCTTGTGTGTTCCAAGAATCTGGGATTTTAAAGGAACATATGGCAGTGACCAATGTGTGTACCCACTGCAACAGTGATGTCTTGTATTCTCACCGAACTATGGGAAATGATCGTGGTAGTTTGGCGGCATTTCTGGCATTGAAATAGAAAAAGAAGCAAAGAGAAAATGGGAAGGATCGGATGAAAGAGAAAACATCCAGAAAGGAGCAAGATGGATAGTACAAAAGAAATTTTGCAAGAAACTGCAGAATCTTCCGTTAATGAGGTCCATGAGGAAGTCAACGCATTTATGCAATATTTGCAAGAGCATATTCCCAATATGATCACCTTTGGAATTCGTTTGGGAATTGCCATAGTCATCTTTTTGATCGGACGTTGGATCATTCAGATTATTCGAAAAAGCGTAAGACGTTCCATTGAAAAAAGCAGTGTTGATACTGGAGTAGCCCAGTTTACAGACTCTTTTTTGAAATTTGGACTTTATGTAATCTTGATCATGATTGTAGCAGGAAATTTAGGTGTGGAGGTTTCTTCCATTACTGCTTTATTTGCTGCAGCTGGTGTTGGTATCTCTTTGGCATTACAAGGAACCTTATCCAACCTGGCAGGAGGAATTCAGATTTTATTCCTGAAACCTTTTGTGGTGGGGGATTACATCATTGAAGATAGCAATAAAAATGAAGGTACTGTCAAAGAAATCAAAGTTTTTTATACAACCTTATCTACCATTGATAATAAAACCATTGTTATTCCAAACGGAATGTTGACCGGAAATAGTTTGACCAACGTCACTGCGAAAGCAGAGCGACAGCTAGATTTGAAATTAGGAATTTCTTATCATTCTGATTTGAAGAATGCAAAATCTATTTTGGAAGATATGCTTCGAAATAATCCGCATATTATTCAAGATGAGGACTGGAAGGTGTTTGTAGATTCTCTGGGAGAGAGCGCAGTGATCTTAGGAATCCGTGGTTGGGTCAAAACGGAAGAATACTGGTCAACCAGGTGGAAGTTGTTAGAAGATATTAAGTTAACCTTTGATGAAAATGGAATTGAGATTCCGTTCAATCAGTTGACAGTCCACATGGAGCAATCAAAGCAGAACTGAAAAAGTAGATTTCTTACTAGAAATAAAACAAGAAAAAAGAGAAAGCAAAGATATCATTCCTTGCTTTCTCTTTTTTACTTTACAGCCGAAAATCGGACTTGAACCGACGACCCCTTCATTACGAGTGAAGTGCTCTACCAACTGAGCTATTTCGGCGCATATAAATTCACCTTGCTATTATAGCTTTTTTTAATAATGAATTCAATACTTTTTTAAAAATGTTTTGTCAGAGAAGAAAAGTTGGTGTATAATGGGATTTAAGATTTTAAACTGTTAAAGTCTTAAAGAGAGTAAGAGAGAGGAAAAGAGAATGAAGAGAGAAAAATTTGGCTCCCGTCTCGGTTTTATCCTTATATCAGCAGGATGTGCAATCGGGTTGGGAAATGTATGGAGATTTCCTTACATTACAGGCGCCTATGGCGGAGCAGCATTTGTGTTGATCTACTTATTCTTCCTTCTAGTATTGGGACTCCCGATCATGGTAATGGAATATTCCGTAGGAAGAGCAAGTCAGAAAAGTGCGGCTTTATCATTTGACAAATTGGAACCAAAAGGAACAAAGTGGCATTGGTACAAATACGGTGCTATGGCTGGAAACTATTTGCTGATGATGTTCTACACAACCATCGGTGGATGGATGCTACTGTATTTTGTGAAGATGCTCACCGGCAAGTTTGTTGGGCTAGATGCAGAAGGCGTTGCCAATGAATTTGGAGCACTCATGGGTCAACCAGGAGTGATGGCAGTTTGTATGATCATTGTAGTTGTTGCCTGCTTTGCTGTTTGTAATTTAGGATTGCAAAAGGGCGTAGAGGGAATTACAAAGGTGATGATGCTCTTATTGTTGGTATTGATGATCATGTTGGCCATTCGTTCCGCAACACTTCCAGGAGCTACAGAAGGATTGAAGTTCTATTTGCTTCCTGATTTTGGAAAAATCAAGGATGCTGGAATCACGGAAGTTGTTTTTGCGGCCATGGGTCAGTCATTCTTTACATTGAGTCTTGGCATTGGAGCAATCGCTATTTTCGGTAGCTATATTGACAAGTCTAGAAGTTTGACAGGAGAGGCTGTTTATGTAACTGTTTTAGATACTTGCGTTGCTTTGATCGCAGGCTTGATCATTTTCCCAGCATGTTTTGCGTTTGGGGTAAATCCAGACAGTGGTCCAAACTTAATCTTTATTACATTGCCAAACATTTTTAATTCAATGAGTGGTGGAAGAATTTGGGGAGCATTGTTTTTCTTATGTATGATGTTTGCAGCAGCTTCTACAATCATTGCAGTATTTGAAAATATTATTTCATTTGCAATGGATCTGACAGGATGCTCTAGAACAAAGGCTGTTGTGATCAATATGATTGTGATTATTGTATTATCTTTCCCATGTTTGCTTGGATTCAGCGTCTTAAGCGGAGTTCAGCCATTGGGACCAGGATCCACGATTTTGGATTTTGAAGACTTTATTGTAAGCAATAACTTGTTGCCGTTAGGAAGTTTGATTTATTTGCTGTTCTGTACAAGCCGTTATGGTTGGGGCTGGAAGAACTTTACAAAAGAAGCCAATACTGGAAATGGGTTGAAGTTCCCAAAATGGGCAAGGATTTATGTCACATATGTTTTGCCAATCATTGTGCTGTTTATCTTTGTGCAAGGATATTGGGGAATCTTCCATAAGTAAAGAAACAAGATGGCAAAAAGAAATGGGATGCTCGAAAGGTATGAGCATTCCTTTTTTGTATAATATTTTTCTCCATTTTATAATATTTGTTACATCATAATTAAATTGTATAAAATAAACGAAAAAATATTTAGGGAAAAAGCGGATATCAGTGGTGGAGATAATTGTAAAAATATATTATAATAGTCACAACGTGGAAAAAGAAATGAGGGTAAAATTATGATGTATATCATGCTTATTGTGGGATTTATACTTCTGATTAAAGGTGCAGATTATTTTGTGGAGGCCAGCTCCTCCATCGCAAAAGCGCTACGTGTGCCGAGCATTATCATTGGATTGACCATTGTTGCCTTTGGTACTAGTGCACCGGAATTAGCAGTCAGTGTTACAGCTGCCATTGGTGGAAACAATGACATTGCTGTCGGAAATGTAATTGGCTCCAATCTATTCAATTTGTTGGTGGTGTTGGGGGTATGTGGTGTGATCTTGCCAATGAAGGTGAAGCTCCGTTGGGATTACATTGCAACCTTGCTTGTAGCAGGAATCTTGTATTTACTGATTGCATTTGACTTGGAACTGAGCCGTGCCGATGGAATTTTGTTGTTGATACTTTTTGTGGTGTTCATCGGATTGACTATTCGAGATGCGTTGATCAATCGAATCCAGAGCACAGAAGAGTTTGAATTATTGTCCGCCGGCCGATGCATTTTGTACATTGTGGGAGGTCTTGCAGCCATTGTATTTGGTGGAGACCTGGTAGTAGATAATGCTAGTAAAATCGCAAGCTCTTTTGGCTTGAGCCAGAACTTAATCGGATTGACCATCGTTGCACTTGGAACATCTCTTCCAGAGTTGGTGACTTCTGTAGTTGCTTCCAAAAAGGGAGAAAATGGACTGGCTATTGGAAATGTCATTGGGTCCAATTTGTTTAATATTTTGATGGTGCTTGCATTGTCGGCAACGATTTCACCGATTACAATCAATCCATTGTCTGTTCAGGATACGATGATTTTGATTGTGTCTACCATTGTTACTTTGATCTTGTGTCGAAGAAAAAATGAAATTAGCCGTATGGATGGTGTTGTGATGCTGTTGTTTTATACTGCTTACACCGCGTTTATTATTTTTCGATAAGAAAATTCCAGGAAAAATAGGGAAAACTTCAATCTTTGGTTGACAAGACATATGAAAAGTGATAAAAAAGAATAAGCGTGTTTTTTATTATAAACGAAAACACCTTATAACGGAACTAGATAGAGGCGCGGGCTTCATCAGTATCACCTGACTACAGACCGGAACAGGTTGTGTGAGAAAGGGAAGACCGCCGAAGAAATCGGAAGCGTCCGGAGCAGAAGATTTCTGGGTCGTAGTAAAATATACTGCGGACTGTCACACCAGTGGAGCGCTATCAAGATATTTTAAATTATATCTATAACGAAGAAGGATTTACAGTCATGAGCGCACACAGTACGTGGGTCTCGTGACTTTTTTATTTCCATGGATCGGAAGGAAATCGCTATTGGCACATTCTGGATGATCAGATTTTCCGCTTTGTTTTTTCATTTGTGCAAAGCAAGTAAGCAGACAGGTAGTTCCGAAGTAACCAAATCAATGATCTACAAAAGGAGAAGAGGAATGAGTAGAACAAAAAAAGCACTGTTCGGAGTGCTGACAATGCTGAGTGTTTTGATGCTTAGTGGAATGACAGCATTTGCTGCAGAGGAAGCAGTAGAGTATGTACCAAATATGTATGCTACATTTTGGTCATTGGTACCACCGGTTGTTGCCATTGTATTGGCACTGATCACAAAGGAAGTTTACAGTTCTTTGTTTATTGGTATTTTTATTGGGGGATTTTTTTATTCAAACTTTCAGTTTGAAGGTGCAGTTTTGCATGTATTCCAGGATGGCTTAGTCGGTTCTTTGACAAGCACATACAATATGGGTATTTTGGTATTCCTGGTTGTTCTTGGAATTATGGTTTGTATGATGAACAAAGCAGGGGGATCTGCCGCATTTGGCCGTTGGGCTAGTTCACATATCAAAAGCCGTGTGGGGGCGCAGCTTGCAACAATCGCACTTGGTGTTTTGATTTTCATCGATGACTATTTTAACTGCTTGACAGTAGGAAGTGTAATGCGACCTGTTACAGATAAGCACAACGTTTCCAGAGCAAAACTTGCATATTTGATCGATGCAACGGCGGCTCCAATCTGTATCATCGCACCAATTTCATCTTGGGCTGCGGCGGTTACAGGTTTTGTCGAGGGAGAAGATGGATTTTCTATTTTCTTGAGAGCCATTCCATTTAACTTCTACGCTATTTTAACAATCGTAATGATGGTTTCTATTGTTGTTTTGAAAATGGATTATGGTACCATGAAGGTACATGAGACGAATGCCATTGCAGGAGATCTTTACACAACTCCAGATCGTCCATATGCCAATGCAGAGGATGAAATAGATGAGACAAAGGGAAGCGTGATCGACCTTGTATTCCCAGTAGCAGCTTTAATCGTATGCTGTGTTATCGGAATGATTTACTCTGGTGGATTCTTCAGCGGTGCAAGCTTTGTAGAAGCATTTTCTGGATCAGATGCATCTGTAGGTTTGATGCTTGGAAGTTTCTTCGCATTTGTAATTACAATTATTTTTTATGCAATTCGTAAAGTGTTAAGCTTTTCAGATTCCATGTCTTGTGTTCCAGAAGGATTCAAGGCAATGGTACCTGCAATTTTGATCCTTACATTTGCATGGACTTTGAAAACAATGACAGATAGTCTTGGAGCAAAAGAGTTCGTAGCTGGTGTTGTAAATGGTGCGACAGGTGGAATCCTTGTCATCATCCCAGCGTTGATTTTTGCCGTTGGATGCTTCCTGGCATTTGCAACGGGCACATCTTGGGGAACATTTGGTATTTTGATTCCAATCGTTGTAAATGTATTCTCAGGAACAAATGAGACAATGATGATTATTTCTATCTCAGCTTGTATGGCGGGAGCAGTTTGTGGAGACCACTGTTCACCAATTTCTGATACAACCATTATGGCTTCTGCAGGAGCACAGTGTAATCATGTGAACCACGTATCTACACAGCTTCCATATGTTATTACTGTAGCCATCGTATCAGGAATCACTTACTTGTTGGCAGGTATCGTGCAGTCCTTTGTAGGTACTGTAATGACAGCAGTAATCTGTTTGCCAGTTGGTATCGTTTTAATGATCGGAACGTTACTTGTCATCCGTAAAAAGACAGCAAATAAGTAATTAAAAATGAATCTGGCTTCTATGCAAGAAGGCGAATGTCATGGTATAGTAAATGCATCGTTTCGCAATTTCTTGGAATAGAAGCCAGTTTTTTCTATCATATTTCCGGAAAAATATATACTATACCAAAGAAATGGATGATTTAATTGTGCGAGGAATCTGTAAAGATGATATCAGAGATGAGAATTAGATAGGAGTATGTATATGGAACAGCCAAAAATAAATTATCAAAAAGAATTGGAAAAAGAATTAGAAAAAATCCAAAATAAAGGGCAGGTTCCGAAGTTATTGTTACATAGCTGTTGTGCACCGTGTAGTAGTTATGTATTGGAATATTTGTCTGAGGTTTTTGAAATTACAGTTTTTTATTATAATCCTAATATTTATCCAGAACAAGAGTATCGAAAACGAGTTGTAGAACAACAAAAATTTATTGAAGAATGCGAGTGGAAGCATTCGGTTTCTTTTGTTGAAGGTAATTATGATACTGTACGCTTTTATGATATGGCAAAAGGTTTGGAAAAGATGAAAGAAGGCGGAGAACGTTGCTTTAGATGTTACGAGTTACGCCTTCGGGAAAGCGCAGAACTAGCCAAAGCAAATGGATTTGAATACTTTACAACAACATTAAGTATTAGTCCGATGAAAAATGCTCAAAAGTTAAATGAAATTGGTGGAAAACTTGCAGAAGAGTATGGTGTAAAATATTTGTTTTCTGATTTTAAAAAGAAAAATGGATATAAACGTTCTATTGAATTATCAGCAGAGCATGAGTTGTATCGTCAAGATTATTGTGGTTGTGTCTTCTCAATTAGAGAAGCTCAAGAGGAGTGAAATTAGGGTTTACAGTCACACTTTAATGTGATAAACTATAACGAATTACTAGAATGATTTCATAGTAATAGAGATTAACAGCAAAAAACCAAAAGAAAAGAGGAAACGAGATGGCACAATTATGGGGAGGACGTTTTACAAAAGAGACGGACCAATTAGTTTATCAGTTTAATGCATCTATTTCCTTCGACAAGCGGTTTTATGAACAGGATATCCGCGGAAGTATTGCCCATGTGACGATGCTAGAAAAGCAGGGTGTTTTGACGACAGAAGAGAAGGACCAGATTGTGGAAGGGCTGAATTCAATTAAACACGACGTAGAAAATGGCAGCTTACAGATTACAAATCGGTATGAAGACATTCATAGCTTTGTGGAAGCAAATTTAATCGATCGAATTGGGGAAGTTGGGAAAAAGCTTCATACAGGTCGGAGCAGGAATGATCAGGTAGCCCTTGATATGCGTTTGTATATAAGAGATGAGATCCTAGAAATGGATGTGGTATTGAAAGAATTGTTAGAAGTTCTTTTGAAACTTATGAAAGAAAATCTTGAAACTTATATGCCTGGTTTTACACATTTACAAAAGGCTCAGCCAATCACCCTGGCACATCATCTTGGGGCATATTTTGAGATGTTTAAAAGAGACCGTTCTCGAATAAAAGATATTTATAAAAGAATGAATGTTTGCCCGCTTGGTTCGGGGGCATTAGCAGGAACAACTTATCCATTGGATCGAGAATATACGGCGGAGTTGTTAGGGTTTGATGGCCCTACATTAAACAGTATGGATTCTGTGGCAGACAGAGATTATCTTATTGAATTGTTGTCTGCAATGTCAACGGTGATGATGCATTTGAGTAGATTTTCAGAAGAAGTCATTATCTGGAACTCGAATGAATATCAGTTTGTGGAAATCGATGATGCTTATAGCACAGGAAGTAGTATTATGCCACAAAAGAAAAATCCAGATATTGCTGAATTGGTGAGAGGAAAGACAGGACGTGTCTATGGAGCGTTGATGTCTCTGCTAACAACGATGAAAGGTATTCCTTTAGCATATAACAAAGATATGCAGGAAGATAAAGAACTTGCTTTTGATGCTATTGATACTACAAAAGGTTGTATTACGTTGTTTACAGGAATGTTAGCTACAATGCGGTTTAATCGCATGCGAATGGAAAATAGCGCAAAACACGGGTTTACAAATGCTACTGATGCAGCGGATTATCTAGTAAATCATGGAGTACCATTTCGAGATGCACATGGTATTATTGGTCAGCTAGTGTTATATTGTATTCAGAAAGAAATGGCGTTAGAAGAGATGACGTTGGAAGAATTTCGGTCATTTTCTCCAGTATTTGGAGAAGATATTTATGATGCAATTAGTATGGAAACTTGTGTGAAGATGCGTAATACCATCGGTGCACCAGGACAGGAAGCAATGAAACAGGTGATTGCATTGGAAGAAACATATTTAAGACAAGAATAGATAGTGCCGATGAAATTGTTCATAGGATAAAAAAGATAGAAAGAAGAGGAAAAAGAGATGAATCAGAAATTAAGAGTAGGTATTTTAGGTGCAACAGGAATGGTTGGACAGAGATTTATTTCTCTGCTTGAGGATCATCCTTGGTTTGAAGTTGTTACAGTGGCAGCCAGCCCACGTTCTGCTGGAAAAACATATGAAGAAGCAGTTGGAGACCGTTGGAAAATGACAACACCAATGCCAGAAGCAGTGAAAAAATTAGTTGTATTAAATGTCAACGAAGTAGAAAAAGTTGCTGCTACAGTTGATTTTGTATTTAGTGCAGTGGATATGACAAAAGATGAAATCCGTGCTATTGAAGAAGCATATGCAAAGACAGAAACACCGGTTGTATCTAATAATAGTGCACATCGTTGGACACCAGACGTTCCAATGGTTGTTCCAGAAATCAATGTAGAACATTTTGATATTATCGAAGCACAGAAGAAGCGTCTTGGAACAACACGTGGATTCATTGCAGTAAAACCAAATTGTTCCATTCAGAGTTATACACCATGTCTTGCAGCATGGAAAGAATTTGGCCCAAAGGAAGTTGTAGCAACAACTTACCAGGCAATTTCTGGAGCAGGAAAAACATTCAAGGAGTGGCCTGAGATGGTGGAAAATATCATCCCATTTATCGGTGGTGAGGAAGAGAAAAGTGAGCAGGAGCCACTTCGAGTTCTGGGGACAGTAGGAGAAACAGAAATTATCAAAGCGGATGCGCCAAAGATTACATGTCAGTGTGTACGTGTACCAGTTTTGAATGGACATACAGCAGCTGTATTTGTAAACTTTGAGAAGAAACCTACAAAAGAGCAGTTGATTGAAAAATTGGTAACATTCAAGGGATTCCCACAGGAAGCAAATCTTCCAAGTGCACCAAAGCAGTTTATTCAGTATTTGGAAGAATGTGATCGTCCACAGGTGAAGATGGATGTTGATTTTGAGAATGGTATGGGCGTTTCTATTGGACGTTTGAGAGAAGATTCTATGTTTGATTTCAAATTCATTGGATTATCTCACAATACAGTACGTGGAGCAGCTGGTGGAGCAGTTCTTTGTGCAGAAGCATTGACAGCAAAAGGATTTATTCAGGCAAAATAATGGCACTGCGTAAAATAGATATGCAAGGTAGAAAAATCAGATATGATCGATTGAAATATTAAAAAAGATCAAGAGATAAAAAAGAGAGGATGATATATTTCCTCTCTTTTCTTTTTTACTTTAATGTGATAAAATATCAAAATACTTTGATTTAAATTTGGAATTTCAAGAAAAAGAGAGGAAAAGACGGGAAAAAGGATACAGATGAGAGGGTCAAGGTTGAAGAAGGAATACAAAAGGAGGGACTTGCTATGGGAATGACAATGACACAGAAAATATTGGCGGCACACGCAGGATTGGATTCGGTAGTGGCAGGGCAGTTGATTGAGGCAAAATTAGATGTAGTCATGGCAAATGATATTACAGGACCAATGGCGTTGCCGATTTTTCGAGAAATGGCAAAACAAGTATTTGATAGAGAGAAGGTTGTATTGGTGCCAGATCATTTTACACCGAACAAAGATATCAAATCAGCGGAGAATTCCAAGGCCATTCGAGAGTTTGCAAAAGAACAGGGACTGACCTGGTATTTTGAACAAGGAAAATCTGGAGTGGAGCATGCTATCCTTCCGGAAGCTGGCGTTGTGGCTGCTGGAGAGTGTATTATTGGAGCGGATTCCCATACTTGTACTTATGGGGCTTTGGGGGCATTTTCCACAGGTGTGGGAACCACGGATATTGCCACTGGAATGGCAACTGGAGAATTGTGGTTTAAGGTACCTAGTGCCATACAGTTTGTGCTGACAGGAAAGCCAGGAAAATATGTCAGCGGAAAAGATGTGATCCTTCATATTATTGGAAAAATTGGTGTAGATGGAGCACTCTATAAATCTATGGAATTTGTAGGGGATGGCATTCAGAATCTGTCTATGGATGACCGATTCACGATGGCAAATATGGCCATTGAAGCTGGGGCGAAAAATGGAATTTTTCCGGTAGATCAGGTGGCGGAAGTATATTTGAAGGAGCACACCCAGAAGGAGTACACCATTTACACTGCAGATGAAGATGCGGAATATGAAGCCGTGATAGAGATTGACCTTTCTAAAGTGCGACCAACTGTTGCGTTTCCACATCTTCCGGGAAATGCTAAGACTATAGACGAGATAGAGTCTATGGAGCCAGTGAAGATCAATCAGGTGGTGATCGGATCTTGCACCAATGGACGAATGGAAGATATGAGAAAGGCAGCCGCTATTTTAAAGGGACACAAGGTTCATGAGGATGTCCGGGTGATGGTGATTCCAGCTACCCAGAAGATTTATAAGCAATGTATTGCAGAAGGCTTGTTGGATATTTTCGTGGATGCAGGTTGTGCTGTAAATACCCCAAGTTGTGGTCCATGTATGGGTGGTCATATGGGTGTGATGGCAGCAGGAGAAAAGTGTGTTTCTACAACCAACCGTAACTTTGTAGGACGCATGGGACATGTAGATTCCTTGATTTATCTGGCATCGCCAGAGGTGGCAGCGGCAAGTGCCATTGCCGGTTGTCTTGCAAATCCGGAGAAAGTAGGTGGGGGAAAATGAAAGCAGTAGGACATGTATTTAAGTATGGAGACAATGTAGATACGGATGTGATCATTCCAGCAAGATACTTGAATTCTTTTGATGCGCAAGAATTGGCTAGTCATGCTATGGCAGACATTGATCCGGAATTTGTAAAAAAAGTGCAGCCAGGGGATCTGATTGTTGCAGAGAAAAATTTTGGTTGTGGATCTTCCAGAGAACATGCACCACTTTGTTTAAAAACGGCGGGAGTGAGCTGTGTCATAGCCGAAACATTTGCAAGGATTTTCTATCGAAATGCCATTAATATTGGACTTCCGATCATTGAATGCCCAGAAGCAGCAAGAGGAATTAAGGCAGGAGATGAGGTTGAGGTAGACTTTGACAGCGGAAAGATATATAATCGTACAAGAGGCACTGAATTCCAGGGACAGCCATTTCCGGAATTTATGCAAAAGTTGATTGCCGCAGGCGGATTGGTGGACTATACAAACGCCAAGCGCAAAGAGAAGAAGTAATAAAGATGAAGAGGAAAGTAAGATGAATTTATTGTATAAGAGCACACGAGACGGAGAACGTACCGTGACAGCATCTCAGGCAATTTTAAAAGGTCTGGCAGAAGATGGTGGATTGTTTGTTCCAGTGGAAATTCCAAAGTTGGATGCGACAATGGAAGAATTAAAGTCCATGTCTTATCAAGATACAGCTTATGCTGTAATGAAACAGTTTTTTACAGATTTTACAGAGGAAGAATTAAGATATTGTATCAACAGTGCATACGATGAGAAGTTTGATACAGAAGTGATCGCACCACTTGTGAAAGTAGGTGACACATATCACTTGGAACTGTTTCATGGTGCAACCATTGCATTTAAAGATATGGCATTGTCTATTTTGCCACATTTATTGACTACATCTGCTAAGAAGAATCAGGTGGAGAATGAGATTGTAATCCTGACTGCAACATCTGGAGATACAGGAAAAGCAGCTTTGGCAGGATTTGCCAATGTACCTGGAACAAGAATTATCGTATTCTATCCAAAGAATGGAGTGAGTAAAGTACAGGAATTGCAGATGGTCACTCAGAAAGGGGACAACACGTCTGTTGTTGCCATTCATGGAAACTTTGACCATGCACAAAGTGGTGTAAAGGCATTATTTGAAGATCAGGAATTGGGACAGGAACTTGCAAAAGCTGGTTTTCAGTTTTCTTCTGCAAACTCCATCAATATTGGTCGTTTGGTACCACAGGTTGTATACTATGTGTATGCTTATGCAAAATTATTGGAAAATGAAGAGATTGAAGCAGGTGAAGTGATCAATGTGACAGTACCAACTGGTAACTTTGGAAATATTTTGGCTGCATATTACGCAAAACAGATGGGAGTTCCGATTGGAAAGCTGATTTGTGCATCCAATGAGAATAAAGTCTTGTTTGATTTCTTCAAAACAGGAAAATATGATCGCAATCGTGAATTTGTTTTAACATCTTCCCCATCTATGGATATTTTGATTTCCAGCAATCTGGAGCGTTTGATTTATGCCATTGCAGGACAGGATGCAGAGAAAGATAAAGAATTGATGGAAGCATTGAAGTCAACGGGTGTTTACGAAATTACAGAAGAGATGCGTGCAAAACTTTCTGATTTTGTAGGTGGATATGCTACGGAAGAGGAAACAAAGAGAGCCATCCATGATACTTATGCATCGACAGGATATGTGATGGATACGCATACAGCGGTGGCGGCCCATGTAAGCAGAACTTATCGTGAGGAAAGTGGCGATGATCACAAGATGCTTGTTGCATCTACAGCAAGCCCATATAAGTTTGTAGGAAGTGTGATGTCTGCCATTGATGAGAAATATGAGGGGCAAGACGAGTTTACATTGATTGAGGAGCTGCAGGAGGTTTCTGGAACAGAGGTTCCAAATGCAATCAATGAAATTCGCAATGCAGCCATTTTACATACATTAGAATGTGATGTGGATGAAATGAAAGCAATCGTAAAAACTATTTTAAAGGCAGAGGTGTAAGTCATGGATGAAAAAATGTTTGGTTTTTTGAGCCTGATCTTTTTAGGATGTGGAGTATACAGTTTTTATGCATACTTCAAAATGAAAAAAGGAGGCCCAATCAACGACACATTGTTGCTTGGAGGAGCATACGAAGAATATAAATGTAAGGACAAAGAAGCCTTTCTCAAGAAGGCATTGCCGGCAGTACTGACACTTGCTATTGTATCTACTGTGTATGGTATCATCGATTTTGTTCACTTTTACGTGCAGCCATTGGGTGTACTGGATACCATTGGGATGGTTGCGTTTTTTGTAACGCTGTTGGGCTT
>Mya_p2__coassemble_810_pt1 | contig 23908 bp, 18 predicted proteins | sample Mya_p2__metabat2_high_PE_023 | metagenome-assembled genome bin Mya_p2 | reverse complement strand
CAGGGGTTCAGTTGATTGGACACACAGTAGATGAATTGGTAAAAACAGGACACTTACAGGCAATGTGTATGAAAGCAATTGCTGAGAAATTTGACACAGGCGCAGCATTCAGTTTGATGGACTTATCAGTTGAGGCAGAAGCTTTCGGAAGCCCAGTAACATATTTTGAGGATGAAGTTCCTACAGTAACAGACGCTTTGATTCACGATGAGGAAGAGGCAGAAGCGTTGGTTGTTCCAAAAGTTGGAGCAGCACGTACAGGAGAGTGCGTAAAAGGTATCAAAGAAGCTGCAGAGATCATTACAGACAGACCAGTACTTGCTGGTATCATCGGACCTTTCTCTCTTGCAGGAAGACTCCTTGATATGACAGAGATTATGATTCTTTGCTATGAGGAACCAGAGTTGGTTGAAACAGTTCTTGAAAAAGCAACGGACTTCTTGATTGAGTACTCTAAAGCATTTAAAGAAGCTGGAGCAAATGGTATTGCAATCGCAGAGCCAGCAGCTGGACTTCTTTCACCGAACTTGATTGCAGAGTTCTCTACACCATACGTACAGAAAATTCGTGATGCAGTAGAAGATGACACATTTATGATCATGTACCACAACTGTGGAAACATCATTCCATTGTTGGGCAACATCAGCGAGATTGGTGTTGGTTCTTATAGTGTTGGTAATGCAGTTGATATGGAAGAGGCAATCAAAGGACTTCCATCTGACGCAGTGATCGTTGGTAACTTAGACCCAGCAGGTGTTCTTAGAAACGGTACACCAGAAGAAGTTCGCAAAGACACATTAGAATTGTTAGAGAGATGTAGTAAATATCCTAACTTCGTGATTTCAAGTGGATGTGATATGCCACCTCAGACACTAATCGAGAATATCGAAGCATTCTTCAATGCAGTAGCTGAGTTTTACGAGAAATAGGCCGAATATTTAGAAGTTAACAGATAGAATCGATTTGCCATTGTGAAAAGAGCCTTGTGATTTTTGAGAATCCTCAAAAGTCACAGGGTTCTTTTCGCTATTAAAAGGAAATGTATTGACATATTTTGTATAATTGTATACAATAATACAAAAATACAATAATACAAAAAACAAGGTTGTATTAGGAAGGAAAATTTTCATGGAAAATCGTAAGGTATATTTCAATTATCACACTAATTTATTAGAGCTAGAAGAACATATGTATCCACTGGTGGATGTACAGACACCAAACATTTTTCGAAATTTGTTTCGATATGATCAGATTCCTAAAATTGCATTTAATGATCGTATCGTTCCTCATCATATGCCAGATGATATCTGGATCACAGATACTACATTTCGTGATGGACAGCAGTCCCGCGCTCCTTATACAACTGAACAGATTGTAACAATTTATGACTATCTCCATCGTTTGGGTGGTCCAAATGGAAAAATCAAACAGAGCGAATTTTTCTTGTACAGCAAGAAGGATCGAGATGCAGTGTATAAATGTCTGGAACGTGGTTATGAGTTTCCGGAAGTAACAAGCTGGATTCGTGCAAGCAAAAAGGATTTTCAGTTGGTTAAAGATTTAGGTCTGAAGGAAACAGGAATTCTTGTAAGTTGTTCTGACTATCATATTTTTTATAAGTTGAAAATGACACGACGAGAATGTATGGAACATTATTTATCTGTTGTTCGTGAGTGTATGGAGACAGGCGTCCGTCCAAGATGTCATTTAGAGGACATTACAAGAGCTGATATTTACGGTTTTGTTATTCCGTTTTGCTTAGAGTTAATGAAACTGATGGAAGAGTATCAAATTCCGGTCAAGATTCGTGTCTGTGACACCATGGGATATGGAGTGAACTATCCAGGAGCAGTGATTCCAAGATCTATTCCAGGAATTATTTATGGAATTATGGTTCATGCAGGTGTTCCAAGTGAACTGATCGAATTTCATGGACACAACGATTTTTATAAAGCGGTAAGTAACTCCACAACTGCGTGGTTGTATGGAGCCAGTGGCGTAAACTGTTCTCTGTTTGGAATTGGAGAACGTACAGGAAATACTCCTTTAGAAGCTATGGTCTTTGAATATGCGCAGCTTCGTGGAACATTGGATGGTATGGATACAAAAGTAATCACAGAGTTGGCCGAATATTATGAAAAAGAAATCGGTTACCACATTCCACCAAACACCCCATTTGTTGGAAAGAACTTTAATGTCACAAGAGCGGGAATTCATGCAGATGGAATGCTGAAAAACGAGGAAATCTACAATGTATTTGATACAGAGAAATTTTTAGGAAGACCAGCTCTGGTATCTGTTTCCAATACTTCTGGTGCCGCAGGCATTGCCTATTGGATCAATGCGTACTATAAGTTGCCAAAAGTAAGACAGGTGGATAAGAATTCAGATCTGGTACTTGCAGTGAAGGCATGGGTAGATCAAGAATATGAAGATGGACGCGTTACAGTCTTGACAGATGAAGAATTAGTTGAGAAAATAGATGAAGTATGTAATACATTGCATATAACTTTGTAACAGGAGGCTTTTAGTTGATATGGAAGATTATCAGGAACATTCGCTGAGTAACCGAGTCTTCTTAAAGATTCGGGATAACATTTTAAATGGCGTATATAAAGAACAGGATGAATTGCGTGAGACTACAATTGGAAAAGAACTTGGTGTAAGCAGAACTCCGGTTCGAGAGGCTTTACGTCAGTTGGAATTGGAAGGTTTGGTCACTATTGTTCCAAACAAAGGAGCATATGTAACCGGCATCACAGCGAAGGACGTGAAAGATATCTATATAGTTCGTTCCTATTTGGAAGGCCTTTGTGCTCGTTGGGCAACAGAGCATATTACCGAAGAGCAGCTGGATGAGCTGGAAGAGATTGTTCTTCTTTCTGAATTTCATATGAAAAAGGAAGGACATACCAATGCAGACCAGATTGCTGTTTTGGACGGACGTTTTCACGATGTATTATATGAAGCCTCAAACAGCCGAATTTTGGGACATGTATTGACAGATTTCCATCGATATGTACAGATGGCAAGAAAGTCTTCCATTGTTTCCGAGGAGCGTGCAAGAAAGTCTATTCGTGAGCATAAGCAGATTTTACGTGCAATCAAGGACAAAGATGCAGATCTTGCGGAGCAGCTGGCAAATGAACACATTTTACATGTGATCCAGAACTTGCGAAAGCAAGGCTTTGGCGAAGAGTAAATCTCGAAAGAGGGGGCTTTTTCGAAACTCAGACAAATATTGCTGAGTACTTATGGGAAACTATGCAACAGCAGGAGGAAAAAGATCATGGAAAAAATCAAAATGACAACACCACTCGTCGAGATGGATGGCGACGAAATGACAAGAATTCTCTGGAAGATGATCAAGGAAAATCTTCTGGAACCTTATATTGAATTAAATACGGAGTATTACGACCTTGGATTAGAACATCGTAATGAAACAGATGACCAGGTTACTATTGATTCTGCCAATGCTACAAAAAAATATGGTGTAGCTGTAAAATGTGCAACTATCACACCTAATGCTGCTCGGATGGATGAGTACGATTTGAAAGAGATGTGGAAGAGTCCAAACGGAACAATCCGTGCAATTTTGGATGGAACTGTATTCCGTGCACCAATCGTTGTAAAAGGAATCGAACCATGTGTAAAGAACTGGAAAAAGCCAATTACAATTGCAAGACATGCATATGGCGATGTATATAAGGGATCTGAGATGAAAGTTCCTGGTGCTGGAAAAGTGGAATTGGTGTACACATCAGAAGATGGTTCTGAAAAAAGAGAACTGGTACACAATTTTGCAGGACCTGGAATTGTTCAGGGTATGCACAACATCAATGCATCCATTGAGAGTTTTGCAAGAAGCTGTTTCAACTATGCATTAGATACAAAACAGGATCTTTGGTTTGCGACAAAAGATACTATTTCTAAAAAATACGACCATACATTTAAAGATATTTTCCAGGAGATTTATGATGCAGAGTATGATGAGAAATTCAAAGCTGCAGGTATTGAGTATTTCTACACTTTGATTGACGATGCTGTTGCTCGTGTTATGAAATCAGAAGGTGGTTATATCTGGGCTTGTAAGAACTATGATGGAGATGTAATGAGCGATATGGTCTCTTCTGCATTCGGTTCTTTGGCTATGATGACTTCTGTTTTAGTTTCTCCAGATGGGTACTATGAGTATGAAGCTGCTCATGGAACTGTACAGCGTCATTATTACAAACACCTGAAAGGGGAAGAAACATCTACAAACTCTGTTGCAACTATCTTTGCATGGACCGGTGCTCTTAGAAAACGTGGAGAGTTAGATGGAAACAAAGAGTTGATGGAATTTGCTGATCGTTTGGAAAAAGCAACTATCGATACCATCGAGGCAGGAGAGATGACAAAAGACCTTGCTTTGATCACAACTATTGAAAATCCAACTGTATTGAACAGTGAAGACTTTATTAAAGCAATTGCAACAAGATTATAAGAAAAGCAAAGAGCTTGCAGAATTTATTCTGCAAGCTCTTCCCATTTCTCATAGAGTTTCTCTAATTCCGTATTATTGGTTTCTTTTTCATTTGCCAATTCCTGGCATTTCACAGAGTTGGTAAAAATTTCTTCCTGACACATCAGCATATCAATCTCTTCATTGCGTTCTTCCAAAACAGCAATACGATCTTCCGTTTTCTTTAATTCATTTTTTCGCTTTCGCTCTTTGGCCTGTAATTCCTTTTGTTCCTGCCAGCTTAATTTTGATTCAGACTCAGTTCCATCATCTAAGGATGTAGTAGAAGTAGAAGCAGTTGTAGAAGTCACTGCTGTACTCGCATAAGCTGCGGTTAGTGCTTCTTTTTTCTCCAAATAGTAATCGTAATTTCCGATGTAGTTCACAAAAGTTTGATTGACTAATTCCAAAATGCGTGAAGCAGTTTGATTAATAAAATAACGATCATGAGAAACATATAAAACAGTGCCCGTGTAATCATTTAACGCTTGTTCTAAAATTTCTTTTGATAAAATATCCAAATGGTTAGTAGGCTCATCTAAAATCAAAAAGTTAGCTTCAGAAAGCATTAATTTAGCAAGAGAAACTCGTCCTTTTTCGCCACCACTCAGATCACCCACCAGCTTAAAAACATCATCTCCAGTAAATTGGAATGCCGCAAGTGTATTGCGGATTGCGGTATTTGTAAGTGTCGGATAATTATCGGAAATCTCATCAAAGATGGATTTGTTGTCATGTAACACATGATGTTCCTGGTCGTAATATCCGATTTTAACTTTTGAACCAAGCTCAAAGGATCCGGCATCAGCATCCATTACTTGATTTAAAATCTTTAGCAAAGTTGTTTTTCCAGTCCCATTATCTCCGATAATTGCCACGTGTTCCCCACGTTTAATCTGAAAGCAGATATCCTGGAACAAAATTTGCTGATCAAATCCTTTTGTTAAATGTTCCACAGTCAACACATCATTTCCACTGATGCAAGAAGGCTCCAAGGAAAAATGCATTTCTGATACAGCAGTCTGTGGTTTATCTAATACCTGAATCTTGTCCAACATTTTTTCGCGACTTTCTGCTCGCTTAATGGATTTTTCACGGTTAAAGGACTTTAACTTTTCAATGACTGCTTCTTGATGTTTGATTTCTCTTTGCTGATTCAAATATTCTTTCATTTGTGCATCACGAAGCATCTTTTTCTTGTCCGCATAAGCTTTGTAGTTGCCATCGTACATGCGAATACCACCATGTTCAATCTCAATTACTTTGGTCACAACACGGTTTAAGAAGAAACGGTCGTGGGAGACGATGAACACAGCTCCGGAATAGTTTATCAGATAGGTTTCCAACCAGGCAATTGAGTTCAGATCCAAATGGTTGGTAGGCTCATCTAATAATATAATATCAGGTTTAGTGAGCAACAATTTTCCTAATGCGATGCGAGTTTTCTGCCCTCCGGAAAGGGTGGCTGTCTGCTTTGAAAAATCCTCCTCAGAAAATCCCAATCCTTTTAAAACTCCTACAATTTCACTTTCATATGCATAGCCATTGCGGGATTCGAATTCGGAAGTGAGACGGTGGTAAGAATTCAGCTTTTCTTCCAATGCTTCTCCAGATAAATGCTTCATTTCCAATTCAATGGTACGAATCTGTTCTTCCATGGAAATCAATTCCTGTTTCGCTGTTTTTAATTCTTCATAAATAGTATGGCCACCGGTCAGTTTCTGTTGCTGGGCCAAATAGCCTATGGTCTTTCCTTTGGCCAAAATAATAGAACCATCATCCACTGGTTCCTCATTCATGATCATCTTCAAAATAGTAGATTTGCCGGCTCCGTTGATTCCAACAAGAGCAGCTTTTTCGCGGTCTTCTATATGAAACGAACCATTGTTTACAATGATCTGTTCTCCAAACGATTTACATAAATTATGACATGCTAGTATCATAGAATCCTCCTAATTATAAATACGCTATTCTTCATTATAATGGAAACAGGAGAAAAAACAACCAAAAACCTTGAAATTATGCAAAATTGTACATGAAAAAGTACGAAATATCTTTGTTAAAATTTCGTACAAAGTTTGACAATTTATTACAACTTTAATATAATAAAAAGAACTGAAAAAGAAGATGGAGGAATGCTTTGTGGAACAGAAATCTATATCAAAAGCGGTAATCGGCCGCTTACCAAGATATTACAGATATCTGGGCGATTTGATGGAAAATGGAGTGGAACGAATTTCATCCAATGAGCTCAGCAAAAAGATGAATGTCACAGCATCTCAGATTCGACAAGATTTGAATAATTTTGGGGGATTTGGTCAGCAAGGATATGGGTACAATGTCAAATATTTACATACAGAGATTGGCAAGATCCTCGGGCTGAACTGCAATCATAATATGATCATTATCGGTGTCGGAAGTTTGGGACAGGCTTTAGCAAAATATCAATCATTTGAACGAAGCGGATTTGTATTAAAGGGACTTTTTGATATCAATGAAAGTTTGAGAGGAACATCCATTCGAGGGATTCCGATTCGAATGGTAGATGAATTGGAAGATTTTTTACAGGAGAACGAAATTGAAATTGCTGCATTAACGCTTCCAAAAGCGAAAGCAATTGAAGTGGCCGATTTGCTTGCAAAGAGCAACATCAAAGGAATCTGGAATTTTGCACATACAGATTTGAATCTTCCAGACGATAAGATTGTAGAAAGTGTTCATTTATCGGACAGTTTGATGAAATTATCTTACAACATTACACGCTCAAAAACAGAGCGATAGCATGCATGTACACAGGGACGTGTAAAGAGGAGGGGGCTTCCTTTTTACACGTTTTGCATTTGTATAGGAGGGATTGCAATGCGATATTTACCAAATGGAACGTGGATGGGAAAAGCAGATGCACACACCATAGAACACTTGGGAATTCCATCCATTGTGTTGATGGAACACGCAGCAATGAAAACAGTGGAAACATTGGAATATGAGTCTTTGGATCTTAGCCAGGTGCTTCTTGTTTGTGGGTCAGGAAATAACGGGGGAGATGGATTTGCCATTGCCCGATTATTGAAGCAACAAGGACGTTCCGTTACTGTAGTTTTTGCCGGCAAAGAGTCCTCTATGAGTCCGGAGTGCAAGATACAGGCTCACGCTGTTCGTTGTCTCGGTATTCCGATTGTGGAAGAACTTCCAGAAGAATCATTCACATTGATTATAGATGCTTTATTTGGTGTAGGTTTAAACAGAGAAATTCAAGGTCATTACAAGGAAGTGATCAAGCAATTGAATGTGTCATCAGGTGAGAAAGTTGCGGTGGATATTCCATCTGGAATCCATGCAGGCACAGGAGAAGTGTTAGGAGTGGCATTTCAAGCGGATCTGACTGTTAGTTTTCAATGTGAAAAGTTAGGAACAGTTTTGTTCCCAGGAAAAACATATGCAGGAAAAGTGGTTGTTGCGGACATTGGAATCGAGGACTCCATATTTGCAAAAGAGCGAGATGTTTGCTACACCTTAGAGCTCACAGACCTGCCTTCTTTTCTCCCATCCAGAAAGCCAAATTCTCATAAGGGAAGCTATGGAAAAGTATTGATGATCACTGGTAGCGAGGGAATGGCAGGTGCGGCCTATTTAAGTGCAAAAGCAGCGTATACGTGCGGGGCTGGACTTGTACAGATTTACACACCAGCATCCAATCGCGTAGTGTTGCAACAATCACTTCCAGAAGCAATTGTGACTACCTATGAGGAGTTTGACCGAAAGCAATTACGAGAATTGCTAGAATGGGCAGATGTAATCTGCATTGGATGTGGCTTTGGCCAAAACGAAGTGTCTCACCAGATTTTAAAATGCGTGTTGACTCATCGACAGGTACCTTGTGTGGTGGATGCAGATGGTATCAATTTGTTGTCACGTTCTATGGAATATGTGATTCCAAATTCAGATCCATTGATTTTAACTCCACACTTAAAAGAAATGTCTCGATTGACAGGATGCAGTGTTGCAGAAATTCAAGAAAAGCGGTTTCAGATATTGGACGAATTTTGCAATCATTATGATGCAGTCTGTGTATTGAAAGATGCCCGTACTGTTGTAGCAAGAGAAGGAAAACAGTATTTTGTGAATACAGCAGGAAATCAATCTATGGCAAAGGCAGGTTCTGGAGATGTGTTGGCAGGGGTGATCACTGGAATGTTGGCAGGGCATTTGGCACCTTATGATGCTGCGGTGATAGGGGTTTATCTGCACGCTTGTGGAGGAGATCACGCAAAAGAAACATTAGGTAGTTATAGTGTATTAGCAGAAGATTTGATTGCCCACATTGGGACTGTTATAAAAGAGGCGGAGGATACAATATGAAACAATATAATCGTGTATATGCCAAAATCAATTTGGATGCAATTTCTTACAATATGGAACAGATGGAGCAACGTTTGGGTGGCGACACGCAGTTGATTGCCGTTGTGAAAACGGATGGCTATGGTCATGGGGCCATTCCCATTGCAGAGCTTTTAGAGCAAATTGACTATGTATGGGGATATGCAACTGCAAGCTTGGATGAAGCAATGGTGCTTCGGGAGGCTGGGATTGAAAAACCAATTCTTGTGTTAGGTTGTGTTTTTCCAGATCAATACGAGGATATGGTGCGTCATCACATTCGTGCAGCTGTTTACACAAAAGACATGGCATTTGAAATGGCTGAAACAGCAAAGCGTGTTGGGGAGACTGCATTGTTGCACATGAAGATTGATACAGGTATGGGTCGCATTGGATTTCCGGTTTGCGAGGAAAGTGCAGAGATCATTCAGGAAATCAGTCAATTGGACGGCGCCAAGATTGAAGGAATGTTTACTCATTTTGCAAAAGCAGATGAGAAAGATAAAAGATTTACACAGGAACAACATAAAAAATTCCTGTGGATGCAACAGCAGATGGAAGAGCGTCATGTTCAGATTCCATATTATGACTGCGACAATAGTGCTGGAATCATTGATTTTCCAGAATTAAAACATGATCTGGCTCGTGCAGGAATTGCCATGTATGGAATGTATCCGTCTGAGGAAGTGGATCAGCAGGCGTTGTCATTGAAACCGGCCTTGGAGCTCGTAAGCCATGTTTCTTTTGTGAAAGAAGTGGAACCAGGAACGCCAATCAGTTATGGCGGAACTTTTGTAGCTCCGAAGAAGATGAAGGTTGCTACCATTCCAGTTGGGTATGGGGATGGATACCCTCGTTCTCTTTCCAATTGTGGAGATGTATTGATCCGTGGAAAACGCGCCAAGATTTTAGGACGTGTCTGCATGGACCAGTTTATGGTAGATGTGACTGGGATTCCAGAAGTTGCATTTATGGACCAGGTGACCTTAGTAGGAAGGGACGGACAGGAACATATTTCTGTGGAAGAGTTAAGCCAATTAAGCGGCCGCTTTCCTTATGAATTTGTTTGTTGCTTGAGCAAACGTATTCCAAGAGTGTACACAAAAAATGGAAAAGTGATCATACAAAAAGATTGCTTCTAAAAATGATCGGACATTTATGTGGATAAAAGGGTAGAACAAGAGTTAGAATCGTCTACTTTACAGATAGAAAAAAGAATGATAGAATGGTTTAGAATATACGAAAAGAGGAGAATTTAGGATATGTCAGGACATTCAAAGTTTGCAAACATTAAACATAAAAAAGAGAAAAATGATGCTGCAAAGGGGAAGATCTTTACAAAGATCGGACGTGAGCTTGCAGTAGCTGTAAAAGAAGGTGGCGGCCCAGACCCAAATAACAACGGTCGTCTTCGCGACGTAATCGCGAAAGCGAAAGCAAACAATATGCCAAATGATACCATCGAAAGAAGTATCAAAAAAGCGGCAGGAGAAGGCTCTGCTGATAACTATGAACATATTACATATGAGGGATATGGACCAAACGGTACAGCAATCATTGTCAATGCATTGACAGATAACAAGAACCGTACAGCTTCCAATGTAAGAAATGCATTTACAAAGGGAAGCGGTAACGTTGGAACACCAGGTTGTGTCTCTTTCATGTTTGATGAAAGAGGACAGATCATTGTTGCAAAAGAAGACTGCGACATGGATGCTGACGAATTGATGATGCTTGCATTAGATGCAGGTGCAGAAGATTTTGTAGAAGAGGAAGACAGCTTTGAGATTTTAACAGCACCAGCTGATTTCAGTGATGTTCGTTTGAAATTAGAAGAAGAAGGAATCACAATGGCTAACGCAGAAGTGACTATGATTCCACAGACATATGTAGAATTGACAAAAGAAGAAGACATCAAGAACATTCAGAAAACGCTAGATCTTTTGGAAGAGGATGACGATGTGCAGGACGTGTACCATAACTGGAGCGAAAGCGACGAATAATCGTTTCACACCGAAGCAAAAAGGAATTAAATTCCAGATTTAAATACCATTTGGAATTGTTCTTTTTATAGAAACAACGACAGCAAGGGGCAGACAAACTGCAGAAAGGGACAAAGGATGAGCAATTTTAATATCGAAACAAAATGTATCCAGTCTGGTTATGAACCAGGAAACGGCGAACCACGTGTATTACCAATCTATCAGAGTACAACATTTCGTTATACAAGCAGCGAGCAAATGGGACGTTTGTTTGACTTGGAAGAGAGTGGATATTTTTACACAAGATTACAGAATCCAACCAACGATGCCGTGGCAGCAAAGATTTGTGACTTAGAAGGTGGAGTAGCAGCCATGCTTACTTCTTCCGGACAGGCAGCAAACTTTTATGCAATCATGAATATTGTGGAAGCAGGGGATCACATCGTTTGCGCATCTGCAGTTTATGGCGGTACATACAACTTGTACGCACATACCATTCGTAAAATGGGAGTGGATGCCACATTTGTAGATCCAGAGTGTACAGAAGAGGAATTGAATGCAGCATTTCGTGAGAATACAAAGGCTGTTTTTGGAGAAACAATTGCTAACCCAGCATTAGTTGTTCTGGACATTGAGAAATTTGCAAATGTAGCACATGCACACGGTGTTCCATTGATCGTGGATAACACTTTTGCAACACCAATTAACTGCCGTCCATTTGAGTGGGGGGCTGATATTGTGACACATTCTACAACAAAATATATGGATGGTCATGCTGCTTGTGTTGGTGGAGCAATTGTGGACAGTGGTAATTTTGACTGGGAAGCTCACAAAGAGAAATTTCCTGGATTGACAAGTCCAGATGAGACTTATCATGGAATTGTTTATACAGAACGATTTGGAAAAGGTGCTTATATCACTAAAGCAACTGCACAGTTGATGCGTGATCTGGGCTCCATCCAGTCTCCACAGAATGCATTTTTGTTGAATTTAGGATTGGAGACATTGCATTTACGTGTACCACGTCATTGTGAAAATGCAATGAAGGTTGCTCAGTATCTGAAAAACCATGAAAAAGTAGCATGGGTATCTTGTCCATCTCTTCCTGGTGATAAATATTATGATCTTGCACAGAAGTATATGCCAAATGGCACTTGTGGTGTGATCACATTTGGATTGAAAGGTGGAAGAGATGCAGCTGTTGAGATGATGGACAAATTGAAACTGGTTGCCATTGTAACACATGTTGCAGATGCAAGAAGTAGTGTTCTTCATCCAGCAAGTCATACTCACAGACAGATGAATGATCAGGAGCTGATGGAAGCAGGTGTACAGCCTGATTTGATTCGTTTTAGTGTAGGAATTGAAAATGCAGACGACATCATTGCCGATGTGGAGCAGGCATTAGCGTAAGAAAAAAATCTAAGATGGTATGGATGTATACAATTTATATCCATACCATTTTTCTTGTAAAAAATCTGATTTGAAGTAATATTCAAATTAAAAAATAGAGGAACGTAGGTTTTTTTAGAAATATTCGTCAAGGAGACGAAATGCGGAAAGGCCAAAGAAAAATAATGACAGGGTTTTGAATTGATGATATACTATATCTAGTATGTTCAAATACCAAGGGGGAACTATAAATGGCTGCAAAGTCACCAAAGAAGAAACAAACGACGAGGGGTAAGAAAAAAACAACACAGAAAAACACGCAGAAAAATAAAGTCTTACGTAGCGAGATCATCATTCTTTGCGTTTTAGCAATTTGTATTTTTTTATTGATCAGCAGTTTTGGACTGGGTGGATTACTTGGAGAAGTAATTGCCTCCTTATTATTTGGTTTATTTGGGTGGATTGCCTATCCATTGCCATTGATCCTATTTGGAATCACGGCATTTCTCATTTCAAACAAGGGCAACACCCATGCATATATTAAAGTTGCTGCCGTGATTGTGTTCAGCATTTTACTGGCAGGATTTTTGGAACTGGTTGTAAATTCCTATCAACCAGACATGCAATGGATAGAGTATTATCGACAGGCAAGCGTACATAAAGAGGCCGGTGGACTCATCGGCGGTGTCATGATTTCCCTATTATGTCCAACCATTGGAGTTGTAGGAACCTATATTGTGTTGATCATTTTAATGGTCATCAGTGTGATACTGATTACAGAAAAATCTTTATTGAAACCATTAGGTCGTGGAAGCAAGAAGCTTTATGAGGATGCAAGAAAGCATCAGCAGACAGCTGCCATAGAATCTGCGAAAAAGAGGGAAGAACGTCAGAAGACTCGTGCAATCAAAAAAGAAGAAGCCAATCAACGTGCCATGGCAAAGAAACAGGAAAAGCTGCAACGAGATTCCAAACGACAAACCGTATCAGGAGTGTCTTTTGCAACTACTTTGGATCCTTCCAAAGTTCAGGTGAAATCTCCAGAAGTTCAGGAATTGAATCCTGTTATGGAAACATTGCCACCACTGTTTGACGCAGAAGAACCAAATCTTTCTGCAACAGATCTTGGCGATACAGCATCTATGTCAGACGCTACAATAGAGGAGCCTTCCTTTGTGATTAACCGAAGTCAGCCAATCTATGACCCATTGGAACAGGAACCAGAGATGGATCCAAAAGAAGAAATGGAAATTCCAGAAGATTTTCAGGAACCAATGGTAGAAAGAAAGCGTTCTAGCTCGCCTGTTACTGCCGTTTCTACAGAAGATGTTGCAAAAGAAATACAGGATCAAGAGGAAGCACCAAAGAAAGAATATGTGATTCCTCCTCTCTCTTTATTAAAGAGAGGGAAGAAAGGTGGCGGAGATTCCGATCGACATTTACGAGAAACCGCACTAAAGTTAGAACAAACATTGCAGAACTTTGGTGTAAAGGTGCATGTAACCAACGCTAGTTGCGGTCCTTCTGTAACGCGTTATGAATTGCAACCGGAGCAAGGGGTAAAAGTAAGTAAGATTGTAGGACTTGCAGATGATATCAAATTGAATCTGGCAGTCACAGATCTTCGTATTGAAGCACCGATTCCAGGAAAAGCAGCAGTTGGAATTGAAGTACCAAATAGCGAAAACTCTGCTGTTATGTTACGAGATCTTCTGGAGTCCAAAGATTTTCAACAGAGTACTTCCAAGATTACCTTTGCGGTGGGAAAGGATATTGCTGGAAAAGTAGTTGTTGCAGATATTGCAAAGATGCCACATTTGTTGGTGGCTGGTTCCACTGGCTCAGGTAAATCTGTTTGTATCAATACTTTGATCATGAGCATCATTTATAAATCAGATCCAGAAGATGTAAAACTGATCATGGTGGATCCCAAGGTCGTAGAATTGAGTGTTTACAATGGAATCCCACATCTGTTGATTCCAGTTGTAACAGATCCTCGAAAAGCAGCAGGCGCCTTAAACTGGGCAGTTGCTGAGATGATGAAACGATATCAATTATTTGCAGAATTTAATGTTCGCGATTTGAAAGGCTTTAATGAAAAAGTGGCACAGATGAAAGAGGAAGAAAATATTCCGAAAAAGATGCCACAGATTGTAATTATTGTAGATGAGTTGGCAGATTTGATGATGGTAGCTCCAAAAGATGTCGAAGGAGCAATCTGTCGATTGGCACAGCTGGCTCGTGCGGCAGGAATTCATTTGATTCTAGCAACCCAGCGTCCTTCTGTCAATGTTATTACGGGATTGATCAAAGCAAATATGCCTTCAAGAGTGGCATTTGCAGTATCATCTGGAGTAGATTCTCGAACCATCATCGATATGAATGGTGCTGAGAAATTATTAGGAAAAGGAGATATGCTCTTTTACCCAACAGGCTATCCTAAGCCGGTTCGTGTGCAAGGATCTTTCGTGTCTGACCAAGAAGTACAAAAGGTCGTTGATTTCTTAATACAAAACAATGGCGATGCTTCCTATTCCAATGAATTGGAAGAGCACATGAATGCAGATCTTGCTTCAGAAAGCACCACAATCTCCATTGCGGGCGCTGAAGAAAGTGACAGCCGAGATATTTATTTTGTGGATGCCGGACGTTTGATCATCGACAAGGAGAAAGCGTCCATCGGAATGCTTCAGCGAATGTTCAAAATCGGATTTAACCGTGCGGCCCGAATTATGGACCAGTTATTTGAAGCTGGAGTAGTTGGTCCAGAGGAAGGGACCAAACCAAGAAAAGTATTGATGACGAAAGACGAGTTTGAAGAATTCGTTCAAAACAATTAGAGGAGGAAGAGAAAATGAAGACTGATATTCAGATCGCTCAGGAGGCGGAAATGCTTCCAATCAAAGAAGTAGCAGCAAATGCAGGAATCAAAGAGGATGATTTGGAATTTTACGGAAAATATAAGGCAAAATTGTCCGATGAGTTATGGGAACAGGTAAAAGATAATAAAGATGGAAAACTTGTCCTTGTAACAGCCATTAACCCAACTCCAGCTGGAGAAGGAAAAACTACAATTACAGTTGGTCTTGGACAGGCTATGGCAAAGTTGAATAAAAAAGCAATGATCGCTCTTCGTGAGCCATCCTTGGGACCATGTTTTGGTATTAAAGGTGGAGCAGCTGGCGGTGGATATTCCCAGGTTGTTCCTATGGACGACTTGAACCTTCATTTTACAGGAGATTTCCATGCCATCACATCTGCCAATAACCTTCTCGCAGCAATGTTAGATAACCACATCCAGCAGGGAAATGCATTGCAGATTGATCCAAGACAGGTTGTTTGGAAACGTTGTGTAGACATGAATGACCGTGTTCTCCGTAATGTAGTTGTTGGTCTTGGAAACAAAATGGACGGAATGGTAAGGGAAGATCATTTCGTGATTACAGTAGCATCAGAGATTATGGCAATTCTTTGTCTTGCAGATGGTCTTGCAGATTTGAAACGTCGTCTCGGTCAGATTATTGTTGCATATAACTTTGCTGGGGAACCTGTTACAGCAGATGATCTTCAGGCAACAGGTGCTATGGCAGCATTGTTAAAAGATGCAATAAAACCAAATATGATCCAGACATTGGAACACACACCAGCATTGGTACATGGTGGCCCATTTGCAAATATTGCACACGGATGTAACAGTGTTCGTGCTACAAAAATGGCATTGAAAATGAGTGATATCACAATTACAGAAGCTGGATTTGGTGCAGATCTTGGCGCTGAGAAGTTTATGGACATCAAATGTAGAATGGCAGGGCTCAAACCTGATGCAGTAGTTTTGGTTGCAACTGTTAGAGCTTTGAAGTATAATGGTGGGGTTGCGAAAGCGGATCTGGGAGAAGAAAACCTGGAAGCTCTTGCAAAAGGTATTGTAAACCTGGAGAAACATATTGAAAATATTCAGAAATATGGTGTTCCAGTTGTTGTTACATTGAACTCCTTTATTACAGATACAGAAGCAGAGAATGAATTCATCCGCAAATTCTGTGAAGACAGAGGCTGCGAATTTGCCTTAGCTGAAGTATGGGCTAAAGGTGGAGAAGGTGGAATTCCTCTTGCAGAGAAGGTTTTAGAAACTTTAGAGACAAAAGAAAGTCACTTCCACCCACTTTATGCAGATGAATTGTCTTTGAAAGAGAAGATTGAAACAATCGCAAAGGAGATTTACGGAGCACGTTCAGTAATCTACGAGCCAGCTGCACAGAAACAGCTTGCTAAAATTGAAGAGATGGGATTTGGAAATGTTCCAGTTTGTATGGCTAAGAATCAGTATTCACTGTCTGATGATGCGAAAAAACTTGGCCGTCCAGAAAACTTTGACATCCATATCCGTGAAGTATATATCAATGCTGGTGCCGGCTTTGTTGTTGCACTGACAGGTGCTGTTATGACAATGCCAGGACTTCCAAAGGTTCCAGCAGCAAATAATATTGATGTAACAGATGATGGTAATATTGTTGGTCTGTTCTGATTGACTCGCAGATTTTACTGTATGAGATACTTGGAAGGATTAACTGGTGAAAATACAGGGGAATAGAATGACACAATTAATTGATGGAAAGAAGATTTCCGCAGAAATCAAAGATGAATTAAAACATGAAGTAGAACAATTCAAAATGCAGGGCAGAGAAATCTGCCTTGCTGTAATACAGGTTGGTACAGACGCTGCATCCTCCGTTTACGTAAACAATAAGAAAAAGGTATGTGCATATATCGGAATTGGTTCCGCATCTTATGAATTGCCAGAAGATACAACAGAGGAGGAATTATTGACATTGATTGATTCCTTGAATCAAGATTCTAAAATCAATGGAATCTTAGTACAGCTTCCGCTTCCAAAACACATTTGTGAAGATCGGATAATCTGCGCTATTTCTCCAGAAAAGGATGTGGATGGGTTCCATCCAATTAGTGTTGGAAAGCTTTGGCTTGGAGAATCAGGATTTTTATCCTGTACGCCAGCAGGGATTATTCAGCTTTTGAAGCGTTCTCACATTTCCATTGACGGAAAGCATTGCGTCGTTCTTGGAAGAAGTAATATTGTAGGGAAGCCAATGGCCGCCTTACTTTTGAGAGAAAATGCTACCGTAACGGTTGCACATTCTCACACTGAACACTTAAAAGAGATTACCAAACAAGCCGATATCTTGATTGCAGCTGTTGGGCAGGCAAAAATGATTGACGATACCTATGTGAAAGATGGCGCAGTTGTCATTGATGTAGGAATGCATCGAGATGAGAACAACAAATTATGTGGAGATGTGGATTTCGAGAAAATAAAGGAAAAAGCATCTGCAATCACTCCAGTTCCAGGCGGAGTGGGACCAATGACGATTGCGATGTTAATGAACAATTGCGTGGAAACGGTACGATAATGGGAGGAAGCGCGCTATGAAATGTGCAAATTGTGGTGCAGATATACCAAATGATTGTCTAATTTGCCCCGATTGTGGAACAGAAGTGCAGATAGTGCCGGATTACAATCCGTTGGAAGACGTCCTTGCCCGAGAGGTAAGGGGGTCTGTTCGTGATGCAACAAGACCAATTCGTACAGATGAAGTTCGAAGATACCGCGAGCGAATGAATCAGCAACCTGGCAACTCCACCCGTGTGATTAGTCAGGCGGAAATGGATGATATTCGTGCAGGACGGGCACGAGGAACTTCCAAACAGACAGAGGTCTGGAGACAACCAGTTAGTGGACAAGGTGTTGCACGAAGATCCACCGGAAATATACGCCAGGGTACTGGAACGATGCGTCAGAACACGGGAAATGTTCGTCCGAATACAGGTTCCATGCGCCAAGGAACAGGCGATATGCGTCGTGTCTCATTGGAAGAACGAAAACGTCAACAGATGTTAAAAAAGAAACGTTTAAAACAAAAACGTATGAACGTGATTCTTTCAATCGTTTTGCTTTTAGTCATTGTTCTTGGAACTGGTGGATATGTGGTCTATCAGAATTCTTACGATGGCGTAGTAAGAAAAGGCTATCAGGCATTGCAAAACGAAGAATTTACAGCGGCTGAAAAGTTATTCCAGCGGGCAATCAATAAAGATTCCAAAAAGCCGGCGGCATATGAAGGAATGGCAGAGATTTATATGCAACAGAACAAAGAAGATCAGGCAGAAGATGTATTTTTGAAAGCCATTGATTCTCAGCCAACCAATGCGAAGCTTTATAAGGCTGCGATTGCATATTATGTGGATACGAAACAGACTGACAAGATTTCTAGCTTATTAGATGGCTGTGAAGGCAGTGTGTTAGCTGCAGTAAGCGAGTATGTTTCCATTATGCCAGCCTTCAGTTTAGATGAAGGTACTTATCCGGAAGTGCAAGAAGTGACTATTTCTGGAAAAGGGGACATTTACTATACAACAGATGACACGGAGCCAACGAAGGAGAGTACCAAATATGAACAGCCTGTTTTGTTAAATGAGGGTACAACAACTATTCGTGCAGTTGCTTACAATGAACAGGACATTCCTAGTTTAATTGCATCGAAAACTTATACTATTGAAATTCCAATGGAAGATGCGCCGGCTGTCACACCATCCACAGGACAATATACAACAGATACGCAGATTACCATTCAAGTTCCAGAAGGATACAAAGCCTACTATACAATGGATGGTACCACACCATCTGCCGCATCCAGTGAATATACAGAACCAATTGACATGCCTGAGGGAGCAACGATTTTCTCAGCGGTTTTGATTAGTGATACTGGAAAGATGACACAGGTGACAAAGCGGAATTACTTATTAGAGTATGAATAAAAAGCAAGCGAAAAATCATTGTATTTTTAAACAAAAATACAATGATTTTTTTGTGCACTTTTTGAAGTGCAAAAACAAGAGAATCCCTTGTTTCAACTCTTGAAAAGTGCTATAATTTTAAATGTTAAAAAAATAACATTATTACATATAAGGAGATGCATTATCATGGGAAGATTTACATTACCAAGAGACATTTATCATGGAAAAGGTTGCCTTGAAGAATTAAAAAATCTGAAAGGAAAAAGAGCGATCCTTGTTGTTGGCGGCGGTTCTATGAAACGTCAGGGATTCCTTGACAAAGCCGTTGGATATTTAAAAGAAGCAGGAATGGAAGTTGAGCTTTTTGAAGGTGTTGAGCCAGATCCATCAGTAGAAACAGTTATGCGTGGAGCAGAAGCTATGCGTGCATTCCAGCCAGACTGGATCGTATCAATGGGTGGAGGTTCTCCAATCGATGCTGCGAAAGCTATGTGGGCATTCTATGAGTACCCAGATGTAACATTCGAAGAACTTTGCATTCCATTCAATTTCCCTGAGTTGAGACAGAAAGCAAAATTCTGTGCAATTCCATCTACATCTGGAACAGCTACAGAAGTAACAGCGTTCTCCGTTATCACAAACTATCAGACAGGTGTGAAGTATCCTTTGGCTGACTTCAATATTACACCAGATGTTGCAATCGTTGATTCTGAGTTGGTAGAAGGACTTCCAGCAAAACAGGTTGCATACACAGGTATGGATGCACTTACACATGCTATCGAAGCTTATGTATCTACATTAAACTGCGCATACACAGATCCACTTGCTCTTCAGGCAATTGAGATGGTATTTGATTACCTTCCAGCTTCTTACAGAGGCAATATGGATGCTAGAGCACACATGCACGATGCACAATGTCTTGCAGGTATGGCATTCTCTAACGCATTGTTAGGAATCGTTCATTCTATGGCTCATAAGACAGGTGCTGCATTCTCTACAGGGCATATTACACATGGATGCGCAAACGCAATGTATCTTCCATATGTAATCAAATATAACGCAAAAGATCCTGTAGCTGCAAAACGCTATGCAGAGATCGCTAGAAGAGTTGGCTTAGTTGGAACATCTGAGCAGGCTTTGATCAATAGCTTATGCGAGAAGATCGATGATTTCAATGTACAGTTGAACATTCCTAAGACATTGAAAGAATTCGGTATTAACGAAGATGAATTCAAAGAGAAGATCGCTAAGATTTCTGAACTTGCAGTTGGTGATGCTTGTACAGGTTCTAACCCAAGAGCAATTGATCCAGCAACTATGGAAAAACTGTTTACATGTATTTACTACGGAACAGAAGTTGATTTCTAATCGAACTTAAAATCATAGGGCAGATGCAATCAAGTATCTGCCCTTTTTTTGTCATTTAGCAGAAAGAATGCTTGCGTATCAATTCGGAAAGCGCTATGATATTAGAAGGGTATTTATTACGAAAATACAAGGAGGAAAGTCATGTATAAGATTGTAAAAGCAGAAAAGCTGGCTGACAAGATTTATCTCATGGATGTGGAAGCACCACGAGTTGCAAAACATTGCCTGCCAGGCCAGTTTGTTATTGTAAAAATGGATGATAAAGGGGAGCGTATTCCTCTTACTATTTGTGATTATGATCGTGAAGCAGGAACTATTACAATTGTATTCCAGGAAGTTGGAGCATCTACAGTAAAGATGTCTCAGTTAAAAGAAGGTGATTACTTCCGTGACTTCGTGGGACCACTTGGATGTGAATCTGAATTTGTTCACGAGGATTTAGAGTCTTTGAAACAGAAAAAGATGGTATTTGTTGCTGGTGGTGTTGGAGCAGCTCCAGTATACCCACAGGTAAAATGGCTCCATGAGCATGGCATCGAAGCAGATGTAATCCTTGGTGCAAAAACAAAAGATATGGTAATTCTTGAAAAAGAATTAGAAGCAGTTGCTGGTAACCTATATGTTACAACAGATGATGGTTCTTATGGACGTTCTGGTATGGTTACAAAAGTTCTTGAAGATCTTGTGAACGAAGAAGGAAAACACTATGATCACTGTGTAGCAATTGGTCCAATGATCATGATGAAATTCGTATGTTTGTTAACTAAAAAATTGGAAATTCCTACTATCGTAAGTATGAATCCAATCATGGTTGACGGAACAGGTATGTGTGGAGCATGTCGTCTTCAGGTTGGAGATGAAATTAAGTTTGCATGTGTAGATGGACCAGAATTTGACGGACATCTTGTAGACTTTGATCAGGCAATGAAGAGAGCTCAGACATACAAAACAGCAGAAGGTCGTGCAATGCTGAAAGCAATTGAAGGAGACACACATCACGGTGGATGCGGTCATTGTGGAGGTGACGAATAATGGGAGACGTATTAAAGAAAGTACCAGTAAGAGAGCAGGATCCTAAGGTTCGTGCTACAAACTTTGAAGAAGTTTGTCTTGGATACAATATGGAAGAAGCAATGGAAGAGGCTTCCAGATGTATTGGCTGTAAAAATGCAAAATGTGTACAGGGTTGTCCTGTATCTATCGATATTCCAAGTTTTATCAAAGAGATCAAAACAGGAAACATTGAAGAAGCTTACAAGGTAATCGGGCAGTCTTCTGCGTTGCCAGCAATCTGTGGACGTGTATGTCCTCAGGAGTCTCAGTGTGAAGGTCAGTGTATTCGTGGTATCAAAGGTGAGCCAATCTCTATTGGTAAGTTAGAGAGATTTGTAGCTGACTACGCTTTGGAAAACAACATCAAACCAGTCGGAGCAGAGAAACTCAATGGACACAAAGTTGCTGTCATTGGTTCTGGTCCTGCAGGTCTTACATGTGCTGGTGATCTTGCAAAACTTGGTTATGAAGTAACTGTATTTGAAGCACTTCATGAATTGGGAGGAGTTCTTGTTTATGGTATTCCTGAATTCCGTCTTCCAAAACAGAAAGTTGTTGCAAAAGAGATTGAAAAAGTAAAAGAACTTGGCGTTAAATTTGAATCAAACGTTGTAATCGGTAAATCAACAACAATCGATCAGTTGATCGAAGAAGAGGGATTTGAAGCTGTATTTATCGGATCTGGAGCAGGTCTTCCAAAATTCATGGGTATCCCTGGAGAGAACGCAAACGGTGTATTCTCTGCAAATGAGTACCTGACAAGAAGTAACCTGATGAAAGCATTTGATGATAGCTATGATACACCAATCGCTGCAGGTACAAAAGTTGCTGTAGTTGGTGGTGGTAACGTAGCAATGGATGCTGCTAGAACAGCTCTTCGTCTTGGCGCAGAAGTTCATATCGTTTACCGTCGAAGTGAAGAAGAACTTCCAGCTCGAGTAGAAGAAGTTCATCACGCAAAAGAAGAAGGAATCATCTTTGATCTTTTGACAAATCCAAAAGAAATCCTTGTAGATGAGAACGGTAACGTAACTGGAATGAAAGTAATCAAGATGGAACTTGGTGAGCCAGATGCATCTGGTAGAAGACGTCCAGTTGAGGTTGCTGGTTCTGAATACACAATCGACGTTGACACAGTCATTATGTCACTTGGTACATCACCAAACCCATTGATTTCTTCTACAACAGAAGGACTTGAAATCAATAAGTGGAAATGTATCGTAGCAGATGAAAACAATGGTAAGACATCTAAAGAAGGTGTTTATGCTGGTGGAGATGCCGTTACAGGTGCTGCTACAGTTATTCTTGCTATGGGTGCTGGTAAAGCTGCTGCCAAAGGTATTGATGAATATTTAAGAGACAAATAAAGTACAAATATCCATCAACGATATCAATAACAAGTGCGGATATGTGAAAGCATATCCGCCTTTTTTGAGAGGAGATCATGACAAATGGAACAATTATCATCTATGACAAGTAAGCAAAAGAAAGCTTATGAGTTACATAAAAATGGATACAACTGCACGCAAGCTGTTGCTTGTGCATTTTGTGAGGATTTTGGAATTGATAGAGAAACCATGTTCAAAATTGCAGAAGGATTTGGTTTTGGAATGGGCATGCAGGAAGTATGTGGTGCATTAAGTGGAGCTTTTATGATTCTTGGTATGGAAAATAGTATCGGTGATCCAGAAAAAGGAAAAATCACAAAAGCAGAAACATATAAAAAAGTAAGAGAAATCGCAAAACAGTTCCAGGAAAAGAATGGCTCTGTATATTGCCGTGAATTAAAATCAAAAGAAAATGGACATCAGCTTGTCAGCTGTGACACATGTGTTGTTGATGCAGCTGGACTGATAGAAGAATATTTGCTTACAAACAAAATCACAAAGATTATTTCTGATATGATGTAATCCAGTGTAACAGAGGTATTTGCATGAAAATAACAATTGTTACCGTAGGGAAAATCAAAGAAAAATATTTACGAGATGCCATAGCAGAATACAGCAAACGACTAAGCAAGTACTGTAAGCTGGAAATTATTGAAGTGGCGGACGAAAAAACTCCCGACAATGCCAGCGATGTTGTTGTGGAGTCCATTAAATCTAAGGAAGCAGAACGAATTTTAAAATATATAAAAGACGATGCTTTTGTGATAACTTTGGAAATCAACGGAAAGCTTTTGACTTCTGAAGAATTAGCGGATAAGATTGATAAACTTGGAATTCAAGGAACCAGTCACATTATATTTGTCATCGGAGGTTCTTTGGGTTTAGGATCCGAAGTGCTTCAGAAGTCGAACTTTGCACTTAGCTTTTCTAAAATGACATTTCCACACCAATTAATGCGTGTGATTTTGTTGGAACAAATTTATCGTAGCTATCGTATCATCAAACAGGAACCTTATCATAAGTAATATATC
>Mya_p2__coassemble_809_pt1 | contig 23909 bp, 22 predicted proteins | sample Mya_p2__metabat2_high_PE_023 | metagenome-assembled genome bin Mya_p2 | reverse complement strand
CTAAAATGGGTACGCCAAAGGAAGAGAGGTTACAGTATGAAAAAAATATGGAAAAGCCTTCCATTCCGATTGCTCCTTGGAGTGGTAGTCGGTATTTTGGTAGGTCAGGCTGCATTGATGCCAGCATTCGAAACCATCGGGGAACCGGTGATGAATGTGGTTGTTACATTTAAATATATTTTGGGACAGTTGATCAATTTCTGTGTTCCTTTGATTATCATTGGATTTATTGCTCCTTCTATTACAAAGTTGGGAAACAATGCTTCCAGGATTTTAGGAGTTGCGGTTATGATTGCTTATACATCCTCTGTGGCAGCAGCACTGACTTCTATGGGGGTAGGATATGGATTAATTCCACATTTATCTATAGTATCAGAAGTAGAAGGACTGAAGGAATTGCCAGAGGTAGTGTTCCAGTTAGATATTCCACAGATTATGTCTGTTATGAGTGCACTGGTATTTTCTATTTTGATTGGTTTGGCTGCTACGTGGACAAAGGCGCGTACAATCACTACCATTTTGGATGAATTTCAGAATATTGTACTTGAGATTGTGAAGCGAGTGGTGATTCCAGTACTTCCAATCTTTATTACATTGACCTTCTGTGGTTTGTCTTATGAAGGTACGATTACAAAGCAGTTGCCAGTATTTATAAAAGTAGTTCTGATTGTAATGGTAGGACATTTTGTATGGTTGACCGTGCTGTACTTAATCGGTGGAATTTATTCTAAAACAAATCCTTTGAATGTCATTCGAAATTATGGACCAGCATATATTACAGCGGTTGGAACAATGTCTTCAGCGGCAACGTTAGGGGTTGCACTTCGCTGTGCAAAGAAGTCAGAACCATCTCTACGCAGTGATATGGTAGATTTTGGAATTCCATTGTTTGCAAATATTCATCTTTGTGGATCCGTGTTGACAGAAGTATTTTTTGTTATGACGGTATCTAAAATCCTTTATGGAACACTTCCTTCTGTAGGAACGATGATTTTGTTTTGTGTATTGCTTGGTGTTTTTGCCATTGGAGCACCAGGCGTTCCAGGTGGAACAGTCATGGCATCATTGGGATTGATTACAGGAGTCCTTGGATTTGATGAAACAGGAACAGCTTTGATGTTGACCATTTTTGCATTGCAGGATAGCTTTGGTACAGCATGTAATGTAACGGGAGATGGGGCCCTAACTATGATCTTAACGGGATATGTAAAAAAACACAAGATTGAAAAAAAGGAAATTCAATCCATTCAATTTTAAAGAGATTGTCTTAGAAAAATCGGATAAAAAATGAAGAAAGAATGCTTCTTGATATTGGTTTTCAAGAAGCATTTTTTGTGTTAGAATCAAATCAATAGTATGTAACGAAAAAGAAAATTTTGAGGGAAAGAGAGCATGTATCAGAAGAAAAATAAAATTTTGATTGTAGACGATTCAGAAATGAATCGAATGATTCTGGCAGACATGTTGTCAGATCAATACGAGATCCTTGAAGCAGAAAATGGCCTCCAGGCGGTGGAAGTGTTGTATGATAGGGGAACAGATATTTCCCTTGTTTTATTGGACATTGTTATGCCGGAGATGGACGGATTTGAAGTACTTGCAATGATGAATCGCTACCATTGGATCGAGGAAATTCCTGTGATTATCATATCAGCAGAAAACTCCAATTCCGTTGTAGAACGTGCGTATGAGTTGGGGGCTACAGATTACATCAACCGTCCGTTTGATGAGATTATCGTATGTCGAAGAGTGATTAACACCATTCTGTTGTATTCGAAACAGAAGCAACTGGTGTCTTTGGTTGCGGATCAGATGTATGAAAGTGAAAAGAGCAACACTCTAATGATATCTATTTTGAGCCATATTGTAGAGTTTCGTAATGGAGAAAGTGGCATGCACGTGTTACATATTGGAACAATGACAGAGATGTTGCTGCGAAGATTGCAGGAAAAAACAAATCGATATCATTTGGATGGAGCAAAGATTTCCATGATCGCTAAGGCGGCAGCCTTCCATGATATTGGAAAGATTTCAATTAAAGAGGAAATTTTAAATAAGCCAGGTCGTTTAACAAAGGAAGAGTTTGAAATTATGAAAACACATTCTGCGGTTGGAGCGGAAATGTTGGAAAATCTTCCATTGCATAAAAATGAACCGCTTGTTAAGGTTGCATATGAGATTTGCCGTTGGCATCACGAACGTTATGATGGAAGTGGATATCCGGATGGATTAAAAGGAGAGGAAATTCCAATTTCAGCACAAGCAGTTTCGATTGCAGATGCTTATGATGCATTAATCAGTGAGCGTGTGTATAAAAAAGCATATCCGCATGATGTGGCAATGAAAATGATATTAAATGGGGAATGTGGATCGTTTCATCCATTGTTGTTGGAATGTTTCTGTGACATTCAAGGGCAAATTGAGGAAGAATTGACCATCAATTCATTGAGTAAAGTCAGCGAGAAGGAGATGCACAATGTAGTACAGCAACTGTTGTCGCACAAAGAACTTGCAACTTCTAATCGTACATTAAGTATGTTAGAGGAAGAACGAATCAAAGGTTTGTTTTTTGCATCTTTGGTATCTGAGATTCAGTTTGAGTACACAAAAATCCCTTCCATGGTCACAGTTTCCGATTGGGGAGCAGAGCAATTGAAGCTTCCGAGAGTAATCATGAATCCAAAAAAGAACGAGCATTTACGCTCCATGCTTTCTTTAAAGGAAGTGCAAAATTTGGACAAAAAGTTGCAGAAGGCAACCATGAGTAATCCAATCGTGGAAAGCAAATTGACTGTGAATATCGATGGAGAGGCAAGACCATACCGAATCATATGTCGCACCATGTGGTCTCATGGAGATGGTAAGGAATATAGCAGTGTGATTGGAAAGCTTGTTGACATTCAATTTGAAGAAGCCGAGTTACAGAGAGTTAAGCGTATTGCATCCTTAGATCAAGTGACCAATATTTCAGACATTGACTCACAAAATGCTTAACAAAGGGGGGCAAGTATGACACTGAAACAAATGTATGAAAAAATAGATGGAAATTATGAAAGCATGGCACAACGTCTTCGTAAAGAAGAACGGATTCAGAAGTTTGTGTTGTTGTTTTTAAAAGATCAAAGTTATGAAACATTTCTTCGTAGTTGGGAACAAAAGAACATTGAAGAAGCATTTCGTGCAGTACACACTTTAAAAGGAGTGAGTTTGAATCTAAGCTTTGACCGACTTTTTCAGATTACAGACAAGATGACAGAAGTTTTACGTGTTCAAAACATAGAAGAAGCAATCGTCTTATTGCCGGAACTTCAGCACAGTTATGAAACGCACGTGCAAGCAATTTTGGAATATGTAGAACTAGCAAATAGAGGATAGATGTATGGCAAATGAATGGAACAATCACTCTCCGGAGATAAAGTTATTTCAAAGTATAGTAGAAGAGTCTGCAGATGACATTTATGTCATTGAAAAAGCCAATTTTAATTTATTGTATGCTAATGAGTTGAAGAATCCTTTATGGGACGAGAAAAAGCAAGTTGGGAAAAAATGTTATGAAGTGTTAAATGGAAGAACGGAACCCTGCGAATTTTGTACTTTAATCCACGGGGTAAAAACAGATGAAGAAGTGACATTTGAGAACAATGGAAAGTTTTATTCTACTCGGTTTCGAGAAATGGATTGGAATGGAACTCCTGCTTATGTAAAATATGTCAGGAATATTACAGAGGAGGTTACAAGCCGACAGCAAAAAGAACGTTTGGAACAATATTTTCAAACTGTGGTGAAGTATCTTCCAGGAGGAATGGCGGTAATCCACCACCAGGTGGATGGAAAAAATACGCCAGAATATTTATCTGATGGATTTGCAGAAATGTTGGATATGACGAAGGAACAGGTTCTTCAGATGTATCAGGAAAGTGCATTGACGTGCGTCCATCCAGAGGACCAGGATTATGTCCGAGAAAATCTGAATCAGTGCATTTTAGAGAAACGGGAAAAATATGAGTTACAGTACCGTTTACGCAAAGGAAATGGAGAGTACATCTGGGTCAATGCCAAGTTTTCCGTGATCCAGTGTGAAGGTGGAAGTGCTAGGGTATATGCGGATTATCATGATATTACAGTAGAGAAGAGAATGCAGGAACAGCTTCGGCAACAATATAAGGAACAAATCCATCAGCATTATCTTCTGGCAGGTCCAGATGCGTTAATTTTGGGACATTGTAATATTACAAAAAATATTATTGCTGAAATCGTAGATTATACCAATTCTGACTTATTGGAAACCTTTGGGGATGTACGTGAAGATTTTTTTACAGGAATCGGCACCTTAATTGTAGATGAAAAAGAGCGAGAAGAGTTTTATTCGAAATATTTAAATGAGCCATCTCTTCGTGCTTATGAGGCTGGTGTGAAAGAGGTTGTTATGCCTTGTTTTATTCAGCTTCCGAATCAGACTGCTGGAAAATATGTGCAGTTTAAAGTGCTTTTGGTAGAAACACCGGATACAGGAGATGTAACTGGAATCTTAACTGTGACAGATATTACAGAAAAAACCATTCGTGAAAAGATATTTATGAAATTATCTTCTTCCAACTATGATCTGGTAGCAAATCTGAATTTGCTGAATGATACTTATGAAATCGTCAGTGGCGGAGATGAGCATTTTACCCAAGTCCGTGGGAATAGTTCCAAGCGTATTCAGGGAGTTATGGAGCAGTCCGTTGTGGATACAGAGCGGATGTATTTTTTAAAAATGCTGGAACCGACCTACATAATGGAGCAACTGAAGAAAAAGGAAAGTTATTCTTTTACATATTCTATATACAACTCCAAGGGAGAGGTGCGGGCAAAAAATATGATGGTGGGGGCCATTGACCTTCGCTTAGGAAGAGTGTGCCTCATTCGTGCAGATGTGACAGATGTGTTGGCAGCAGAACGTGCAGCTAAGGAAGAACTGGAAAAGGCCTTGGAAGTGGCGGAAAAAGCAAGCCGAGTGAAAAGTGATTTTCTTTCTTCAATGAGTCATGATATCCGTACGCCAATGAATGCCATTGTAGGAATGACAACACTGGCACTTGCCAATATGGATGATTGCAATAAGGTGGAAGATTATTTACATAAAATCGCATTATCTTCTCAACATTTGCTTAGTCTGATCAACGATATTTTGGATATGAGTCAAATCGAGCAGTCCAAGATTCATTTGAATAAGCAACCAATCCAATTGGAAGAAATGGTCAATCATATTTCTTCGATTATGGCTGCACAGGCAGAAAATGTGGGGATTCATTTTGAGATAGAAGTGTCTCAGATTGTACATCGATTTTTTATTGGAGATATGCTTCGAATTAAGCAGATTATGATCAATTTGTTGAGTAATGCAATGAAGTTTACTCAAGAAGGCGGAAAGGTGTTATTCCGAGTAGAAGAACTGGATGAAAAAGAACAGGATCATGTACGATATCGTTTTATTGTACAGGACACAGGAATTGGAATGAGCGAAGAATTCCAGACCCATTTATTCGAGCCATTTATTCGGAGTGAAAAGGTGGAAAAAGTAGAAGGAACAGGTTTAGGATTGAGCATCACAAAAGGTCTTGTGGATTTCATGGGTGGAGATATTTTCATTGAAAGTAAACTCAATGAAGGAACAAAATTCATAATCGATCTGGAATTTGAACGAATCAATGAATTGGAAAACTCATTTCATCAAGAAGAGCAGAAATTGGAAGAAGACGATCTGTCAGGTTATCATTTCTTATTAGTAGAAGACAACGAAATCAACTCAGAAATTTTGGGAGAACTTTTGCAAATGCGAGGTGCGACCTTTACGGTGAAAACAAATGGGCAGCAGGCTGTAGATGAGATGCGTGAAGTGCCTGCTGGAACGTATGATGCAATTTTTATGGATATACAAATGCCAGTGATGAATGGATACGAAGCAACAAAAGCCATTCGAAGTTTAGACCATCCGGATGCAAAATCCATTGTAATTTTGGCCATGACTGCCAATGCATTTACAGAGGATGTGAAGGCATCTTTGGAGGCTGGAATGAATGGACATATTGCCAAACCAGTGGATATGAATTTGCTCTACAATACCATCTCAAATTTGATTAAGAAAAAAGATAAAAAGTAGGAGGATATTGAAATGAAGGAGACAAATGCAACGGAAAGCATCATAAATGGGACGGCCGTTTTGGGAATTGAATTTGGATCCACTCGAATTAAGGCAGTATTGATCGATGAAAACTGTCAAACTCTTGCATCAGGAAGTCATGATTGGGAAAATCGTCTTGTAGATCATGTTTGGACATATTCCATGGAAGATATTTGGACAGGACTTCAACATTGTTATAGAGACTTAAAAGAGAATGTAAAAGAAACCTACGGAATTACATTGACAACATTTGGAGCCATTGGATTTAGTGGGATGATGCACGGATATTTGCCATTTGATGAAAAAGGACATCAGTTGGCAGAATTTCGTACTTGGAGAAATACAATGACCGAGGAAGCTTCGGAAAAATTATCGGAAGTATTCCAATTTCATATTCCACAAAGATGGAGTGTGGCTCATTTGTATCAGGCAATTTTAAGAAAAGAGGAGCATGTGTCTCAAATCCGTTTCCTTACTACCTTGGCTGGATTTATTCACTGGAAGATGACAGGTCGAAAGGTTATGGGAGTGGGAGAAGCGGCTGGAATGTTCCCAATTGATGCAAAGACAAATTCTTGGGATGAACAGATGTTAGAGCAGTTTGATGCTTTGGTGAATGAGGAAGCATTTTCGTGGAAATTAAAAGATATTCTTCCAACGGTGTTGGTGGCGGGAGAAGATGCGGGTATGTTGACTGAGGAAGGCGCCTATTTACTTGATCCAGAAGGAGATTTGCAACCTAAGATTCCAATTTGTCCGCCAGAAGGAGATGCAGGAACGGGAATGGTTGCCACAAACAGTGTGGCTGTTCGTACAGGAAATGTGTCTGCTGGAACTAGTGTATTTGCGATGGCGGTGTTGGAACATCCTTTATCAAAACCATATGAGGAAATTGATATGGTTACAACCCCGGCAGGAGACCCTGTGGCTATGGTCCACTGTAACAACTGTACGTCTGATTTGAATGCGTGGGTTAATCTGTTCCAAGAATGCTTGGAAGCGTTTGGCACAAAAGTGGATCGGAATACTTTGTTTGAGACATTGTACAAGAAAGCGTTGGAAGGCGATGCAGATTGTGGAGGATTGTTGGCATACAACTATTTTTCAGGGGAACATATTACTGGATTTGAAGAGGGAAGACCTTTGTTTGTGAGAAAGTCAGATAGCCCATTTCATTTGGCGAATTTTATGCGCGTACATTTGTATACTGCGTTGGGCGCATTGAAAATAGGGATGGATCTTTTAACAAAGGAAGAACATGTGGAACTGGATAAAATGTTGGGTCATGGAGGCTTGTTCAAAACAAAGGGAGTTGGACAGCGAATTTTGGCAGCAGCAATTGACACACCGGTATATGTGATGGATACAGCGGCCGAAGGTGGTGCTTGGGGAATTGCATTGCTTGCAATGTATATGAAAGCCAGAATGCAGGGAGAATCTTTGACAGAGTTCTTGGCAGAACGTGTATTTGGCAAGGAAGAAGGAAGCTGTTTGGAACCGATACAGGCGGATGTAGAAGGATTTGAACGCTTTATGGAAACGTACACAGCAGGTCTTGCCATTGAGCGAGCAGCTATCGAGGCGTTGTGATTTTTGGAAGAGAAGTGTGTTAGATACGATCAGATGGGAAAATGTGGAACCCATCGGTGTCACGCAGAAAAGAAAAAATTGAAAGAGATTGTAAGAATCGGAGTGGAGAGTTGCTTTTATTTGATTGTTTTGTTGGTGGCTCTCTAGGATTGGAGAAACCGGCGTATATCTAACAAGTATGTCCTAGCTGTATTGCTTTTAGGAATCCTGTTTATATACGGAAACGGGAATCTGACCTTGGTACAGCGAATGTGGGGAAGTGTGGTAGTCAGTTTCCCTATGCTTTTATTGGCCATGTTCTTTTCGGGAGGATTTGGTGGTGGAGATGTTAAGATCACCTTTGCTTATGGATTTACTCTAGGAATGGATCGTTTGCTACGAGTCCTTTGTGTTGGGGGAATCATAGCGATTTTGTGGGCATTTGGAAGGAAATGGATGAAAAAAGAAGATTGGAAAGAAATCCCTTTGGGAGTCTTTCTGGCAGTGGGAATTTTTGGAACATTATTTTCATGAAAAGGTCCATGAAAAGGGGTGAAAAACGGTTGAAAAATACAAGATTTGCATTTATAATAGGAATGATAGAAAGGCAATAAACTACGGGGGTAACAGTCCCAGACAGGAGGATATGATGGCCGAGAAATATGAAGGAATGGCAGTAGGCGTATTTGAACTGGATAGTGAATGTGCCTGTTTCGTAGCATTGGATGCGGCAGCAAAGGCAGCCGCTGTGAAGATTCAGGGCGTAGAGAGAAATCGACTTTCTGCAGGTGCATGCGTGAAGATACGTGGAAGTGTATCAGATGTAAAAGCGGCAATGGAAGCGGCACTGTTTGCTGCAGAACCAATTTCTAAGATTGTTTCCCATACAGTGATTGCATCACCAACAGCGGACACAGAGACAGCACTGGAAATGACAATTAAAAAATGATTAAAGTCTCAAGTTCCATTGGGGAAAGGGATGGATCATATAGATTCATGGAAAGCGTGCAGGAAGATAAACGAAAGGTAGAGGTACATCTATTATGAGATATGGTGCATTTGGACTGGTAGAGGTTCTTGGAGATGCAAACGCAGTGCTGGTAGTTGACCAGATGTTAAAAGCGGCAGATGTCACTTATGAAACAAAGGATACAAAGTGCGGAGGACATGCACTTGTGTTTGTAAGTGGTTCTGTATCTGCAGTAACTGCAGCTGTTGAAAGTGTCAAAGGTGCAGCACCTTGCAAGATTTTCAATACAGCAGTGATTTCCAATCCATCGGAAGAGATGATTGAGATCGTGGAAGACTTTAAGAGCCGTTATAAAAAATAAGAGATCCTGCTGGATCATAGATACAATGAAAAGAAATACAAAAAACAACTTCAATCTGAGGTTGTTTTTTCTTTCGCGAAAAATACGAAAAAGGAGTGACAAAAGTCAGGATGAAAAAAATGGAAAAAGATATGACTACCGGCAATCCGGGGAAAATCATATTAAGCTTTATGATGCCCATCTTTTTGGGAAATGTATTTCAACAATTTTATAATATGGCAGATACCATTATCGTAGGAAAATTTGTCGGCACAAAGGCGTTGGCAGCAGTGGGAAGTACGGGAACAATTATGTTCTTGATCTTTGGATTTGTCATCGGGATGACCTCTGGATTTACGGTGTTGACTGCTCAGCGGTTCGGCGCAGGAGATATGAAAGCAATGCGAAAGTCTGTGGGAGGAGCCACCATGTTAAGTTTGATCATGACAATCCTTCTCACAGGAATCTGTATGGTGTCCATGAAGCCTTTGCTACAGTTTATGAAAACACCAGCGGATATTTTTGACGATGCGTATTCTTACATTATGGTCATTTGTGCTGGAATTGCAGCTCAGGTGTTATATAATCTGCTAGCAAATATTTTGCGTGCATTAGGAAATAGTAAAGTGCCATTGTATTTCCTTGTATTTTCTACTATTTTAAATATTATTTTGGATCTGGTACTGATCATTGTATTTCAAATGGGAGCACCAGGAGCAGCTTATGCAACCGTAATCGCTCAGGGTGTTTCGGGCATTCTTTGCTTGATCTATATTGTAAAGAAAATTCCAATTTTAAAAATGGAGAAAGAAGATTGGCATCTAGATGGACAGTTGCTGAAGCGTCAGTTTCAGGTGGGAATTCCAATGGCGTTGCAATTTTCCATTACTGCGATCGGAACCATGATCGTACAGATTCCGCTGAATATGCTTGGTTCTACTATGGTAGCGGCTTATACTGCAGCTTGCAAGATTGAACAGGTAGTAACTCAGGCATTCGTGGCATTGGGAACCACGCTTGCTACTTATTCCGCACAAAATATGGGAGCAGGAAAAATTCAAAGAATCCACCAGGGATTCCGTGCTGCATCGATTATGGCATTTATTTATGCCATTGTGACAGGAATTTTAGTGATGTTCTATGGAAAATATATGACAGGTTTGTTTGTCTCTGGAAATGTATCAGAGATCATGAGTGCTGTGGATGTGTATTTGAAATGTGCAGGCTTGTTCTTTATTCCATTGGCCATTGTTAATTTGTATCGTTGTGGGATTCAAGGAATGGGATATGGAATTTTGCCAATGATGGCTGGTGTTGCCGAATTGATTGGAAGAGGTCTGGTGGCTGTTTTAGCGATGCAAAAACAGAGTTATATTGGAGTTTGTATGGCAAGTCCAATTGCGTGGATCTTTGCAGCAGTCTTGCTTCTTGTCATGTATTTCTATATAATGAACCATGATATGAAGAAGTTAGAACATAAGGAGTAGAAGATGGAAAGAGCAGCATTGTTTTTTGATATTGATGGAACAATTTTAAGTAATGATACCCATACCATCCCGGAGAGTGCATTGCGTGCGATGGAACAGGCGCAGAAAAATGGACATTTGTTATTTATCAATACGGGCCGTACTTATGTAGCACTTCCCAAGGAATTGTATGCATTTGACTTCGATGGATATTTATGTGGCTGTGGTTGCCATCTGATTTACCGAGATGAAGTTCTTTTGAAAAGCCATATTTCTCTGAAACGTGGAAATGAGATTTTGGAAAAAGTACAGGAGTGCAATTTTGGAGTGGTACTGGAAAGCTCAGAGGATGTTTATTTTCCGAAGGCAACTTCCCGTTTTGCAGAGTTAGAATGGGCAAGAAAGGTATTTGGAGATCTAGGGCTTGGCAAGAAGACATATATTGAAAGCAAAGAATGTCAGTATGATAAATTGTTTTTATATGCAGATGAACAAAGTGACAAGGAAACATTATTCCCATATTTAAGAACAGATTTAGAAATCATCGATCGTGGACATGATACTTATGAAGTGATTCAGAAACAGTTTTCCAAAGCCTCTGCTTGTGAGTTTATTATAAAAAAATTTGGATTAGATCAGAAACAGTCTTATGCATTTGGAGATAGTTTGAATGATCTTTCTATGTTTGAATATGCAGCACATACGGTTGCTATGGGAGATCATGCGAAAGGTCTGGAACCTTATACAGAATTTATTACAAAAAAAGTAGAAGAAGATGGAATCGCACATGCGATGAAACATTACGGGCTGATTTAACTCAGCCCGATTTTTTTATTCAAAGAATGTGGTGGCAGTAGGATAAATATAACTGTCTCCGATTTCGTGCAACAAAATCACATTCAATCGATCATTTAAATTTTTCTTATCCAGGAGAATGGCATCCAAAAGCTGTTCCATTGGAATCTGGCATTCGTAAGGAAGTCCATAGGTACAAAGGAGGTTTTTGATTCGCTGGGCTGTTCCGATTTTGGTTAAGCCTTTGGTTTCTGCAAGCTTTGAAATCTGATACATGCCAATGGCAACCGCTTCACCGTGACTTTCTCTTTGATAATGATAATATTGTTCGATGGTATGCGCCAGTGTATGGCCGAAGTTCAGAAGCATACGTTCTCCCAGATCAAATTGGTCTGCCTCCACGACCTGGCGTTTGATATCTACGCAGGTAAATAAAATGTGTTCCAACTGTTCCTGTAAATCGGTAAAGGAAGTATGACTTTCCAACAGCTGAAAAAGAGAAGCATCTTTGATGCAACCGTATTTGATAACTTCTCCCATACCATCTACGATAAAGTGTTCCGGAAGAGTCTGTAGCGTGTTGGGATCAATCAAGACCAGCTTTGGATGATAAAATGCTCCTATGAGATTTTTCCCTTGGGGAAGATCAACAGCTACCTTACCACCTACAGAAGAATCTACCTGGGCCAGTAAGGAAGTTGGAATTTGGACGTATTTCACACCGCGTAAATAACTGGAGGCTGCAAAACCAGTCAAATCACCAATGACACCTCCACCTAATGCAATTACAAGGTCACTTCTAGAAAGCTTTGTATCCAGCATTGCCTTGTAAAGTTTTGGAAGTGTTTCAAAACTTTTAGTTGGTTCTCCGTGGGGAAGTACAAGAGTATGACATTCCCAGCGAGACAGTGCAGTTAACAAGGTTTCGGCATACAAAGGAAAGACATTGTCATCAGACACAATGAAAATCTTCTTTCCAGAGAACATCTTTTCAAGATAGGTCCCTGCCTGGGAAAGGATTCCTTTTTCAATATAAATTGGATAACTTTTGTCTCCCAAATCTACCGTCAAATTCATAGGTATCAACTCCGTTATTTCTCATTCTTTTTCGCAACGACTCTATGGTTACGATTCTTTTTCACATTTACAGTTCTTTTCCAACCACAGCGGCAATCTGCTGAACCTGATGTAAGAGTTCTTTGTATTTCTCAGGTTTCAAAGACTGTGCTCCATCACAGAGGGCGTTTTCTGGATTGTTATGGACTTCAATCATCAATCCATCAGCACCTGCTGCAATCGAGGCTTTTGCCATGGATTCCACCAGCCACCATTTTCCACCAGCATGACTTGGATCAATCATGATCGGAAGGTGAGTTTTTTTGTTTAGCACCGGAATACTCTGCAAATCCAGTGTATTTCTTGTGTATGTTTCAAAGGTGCGGATTCCGCGTTCGCAAAGAATGACATTCTCATTTCCGGCGGCCATAATATACTCAGCGGACATGATCCATTCTTCATAAGTAGCATTCAATCCGCGTTTCAAAAGAATCGGACGATCCACTTGTCCCAGCTGTTTCAATAAATCAAAGTTTTGCATATTGCGCGCACCGATTTGGATCAAATCTACCTTCTCATTGAAAATGTCTAGATAATCGGTGGACATTAATTCTGTTACAATTGGCAATCCAGTTTCTTCACGAACCGCACAAAGGATATTCAATCCTTCCAAACCTAAGCCTTGGAAAGAATAAGGACTTGTACGTGGCTTGAAAGCTCCTCCACGAAGCAGATTGGCACCGGATTCTTTTACCGATTTGGCAATCTCCAATACTTGTTCATAAGATTCTACCGAACATGGTCCAGCAATGAGTCCTAAGTGTCCTCCTCCGATTGGCACACCAGATACATCCACTACAGATTTTTCTGGGTGAAAGACACGGTTGGCAAGCTTATAAGGCTCCTGTACATGCATGACCCGATCGACAGAAGCGTCCACTTCAAAAAGTCGGGAATCCACCGAAGTCGTGTCACCGATACATCCAATAATCGTCATCTCTTCACCGCGAACGATATGAGTATCCAGATTGTGACTTTTGATTAATTTTTCAACACGGGAAATATCTTCCTCACTTGTTCTTGGTTTCAGTACAATAATCATAAAATGTCATCCTCCGTAGCACTTTAATTATTTAAAGCATCAAAATATCTTACATCATACGGCAAGTATCTCTCAATGTCAATAAATATATCGCAAATAAGAAAGAAATACAAGAAAGTACCAGGAGAATACAAAATCCGGTTGTATGTGTTCTTTGGCAAGATTATAATGAAATGAGAAAGGAATGGGTGAGAGTTTAGATGATGAAAAATAGAATGGATCATGGCTCAATGATGGGAAATATGCATCTAACAAAGAACTCGGAAACCGGCACACTTCTGTTGGTAGGAGAGGGACTTCTTGTAGGTGGAATCAGCGGGTTTATCGCTTTGTTGTATCGAGTAGTTTTAAGCTATGCAGGAATATGGTTGAATCAGATTCTTGCATATATCAAAAGGCACCCCGTTGCGATTTTGGCATGGTTTGGAGTGTTAATGATTATGGCAATCCTTGTTGGAAAATTGGTGAAATGGGAGCCTATGATTTCGGGAAGTGGAATTCCTCAGGTGGAAGGGGAAATCAATGGAGTTTTGGAACAAAATTGGCTTCGTGTACTTCCAGCAAAATTTGTAGGAGGCTTTTTGTGTCTCTTTGGAGGATTGTCTTTGGGACGAGAAGGCCCTTCTATCCAGTTAGGAGCCATGGCTGGAAAAGGAGTGAGCCAAGTACTGAAACGCGGGGAAGAAGAACAAAAGTATTTGATGACATGTGGAGCCAGTGCAGGGCTTGCAGCAGCATTTCATGCGCCGTTGGCGGGGGTGATGTTTGCCATGGAAGAAATCCACAAAGGATTTTCAGCCACTGTTTTGATTTCTGCTATGACTGCATCTGTCACCTCAGATTTTGTTGCGTCTCGATTTTTAGGATTGGACCCTGTGTTCCAGTTTGAACTGGTAGAAGTGTTGCCACAGAAGTATTATTGGATGTTGCTACTTCTTGGCGTATTGACTGGGTGCGCAGGAGCCTTTTACAATTGGGCGATGTTGAAAGCTCAGGAATGGTATCAGAAACCCAAATGGCTCAATGAAACAGGTCGGATCATGATTGCATTTTTTGTGGCAGGTATTTTAGGATTGATCATGCCTTCTGTATTGGGAAGTGGTCATCCATTGATTGAAGAGTTAACCCAGGGGAAAATGTTCCTTCAAATGGCCATTGGCGTACTGGTAGTGAAGTTTTTATTTTCTGCAGTCAGTTTTGGCTCTGGTGCGCCAGGAGGAATTTTCTTTCCATTACTGATTTTAGGGGCTTTGATCGGTGGCATTTTTGCGATGATAGGTATGCGTTATTTTGGGGTGCCAGAAATGTATCTGAACAATTTGGTACTACTTGCTATGGCTGGATTTTTCACGGCAATCGTGCGCGCACCGATGACAGGAATTGTTTTGTTATTCGAAATGTCAGGATCTGTCAGTCAGTTTCTATCTTTGACGATTGTGGCGGTGACTGCTTATGTAGCAGCAACCCTTCTTCGTTCGGAGCCGATTTACGATAGTTTGTTGGAACGAATTCTGAAAAAATAACCAATAGAATCCATGAAAGAGATGATTCTATTTACATGACAAAACAGAAAAGTTATGGTATACTTCCTTTTAGATTGTACATGTTTTTAGGAGTGCATCTTACAGATAAAATACGGAGGAATAAATGATATGAAAAGAGTATTGCTGAAGTTAAGCGGAGAGGCTCTCGCCGGTGAAAAGAAAACAGGTTTTGATGAAGCGACTTGTATCGGAGTTGCAGAACAGGTGAAAAAGCTTGTTGACGATGGAATTCAGGTTGCAATCGTAACTGGAGGCGGTAACTTCTGGCGCGGACGTACAAGCGAGACCATTGATCGTACAAAAGCAGATCAGATCGGAATGCTTGCCACAGTAATGAACTGTATTTATGTGTCTGATATTTTTAGACATGTAGGCATGAAAACAGAGATTTTCACACCATTTACATGCGGAGCATTTACAACATTATTTTCTAAGGATGCAGCAGTAGCAGCGTTGGAAGCTGGGAAAGTTATTTTCTTTGCAGGCGGAACAGGACATCCATATTTTTCAACAGATACAGGAGCTGTTCTTCGTGCAATCGAGATTGAAGCAGATGCCATGCTTCTTGCAAAAGCAATTGATGGTATTTACGACAGCGATCCAAAGGTAAATCCAGCAGCGAAGAAATACGATGAGATTTCCATTCAGGAAGTGATTGATCAGAAGTTGGCAGCAGTAGACCTGACAGCGTCTATTCTTTGTCTTGAGAATAAGATGCCAATGCTTGTATTTGGATTGAATGAAGAAAACAGTATTGTAGAAACAATGAGTGGTACATTTACTGGAACAAAAGTGACTGTTTAAGGAGGAATTTCACAATGGATGAAAAATTAAAAGTATATGACGAGAAAATGACAAAGACAATGCACAGTCTTCAGGGCGAGTTGGGAGCAATTCGTGCAGGACGTGCAAATCCACATGTATTAGATAAAATTGTAGTAGATTATTACGGAACACCAACACCAATTCAGCAGGTGGCAAACGTATCTGTTCCAGAGGCTCGTATGATCCAGATCCAGCCTTGGGAGAAGAGCATGCTCAAAGCAATCGAGAAAGCAATCATGGTTTCTGATCTTGGAATCAACCCAACTAATGATGGTACAGCTGTTCGTTTGATCTTCCCAGAGCTTACAGAAGAGCGAAGAAAAGAGTTGGCAAAAGACGTTAAGAAAAAAGGAGAAGCTGCAAAAGTAGCAATCCGTAATATCCGTCGTGATGGAAATGACGCATTTAAGAAATTAAAAGGTGGAGAGATTTCCGAAGATGGAATCAAAGACCTGGAAGATAATCTTCAGAAAATCACAGACAAATATATCAAAGAAGTAGATAAAGTTGTAGAAGTGAAGACAAAAGAGGTTATGACTGTTTAAAAGAAAAGTGGGATGATGAGGGGACTTCTTCTAGTCCCCTTTTTCTCATGTATTGATTGTTTTCATAACGAGAGGAGAAGGAGTATGAACGTTCCACAACATATTGCGATTATATTGGATGGAAATGGGCGTTGGGCGAAAGCAAAAGGAATGCCTAGAAATTATGGACATGCACAGGGAAGTAAGAATGTAGAGAAAATCTGCGAAGAGGCATGGAGAATGGGAATTAAGTATTTGACAGTCTATGCATTTTCCACAGAAAACTGGAATCGTCCAAAATCGGAAGTAGATGCATTGATGACATTGCTTCGAAATTACATGAAGACATGTTTAAAAACAGCAGAAAAAAATGATATGAAGATTCGTGTCATCGGAGATAAGACGGCGTTGGATGAAGATATTAAGAGACGAATCGCAGAGTTAGAGGAAGCAAGTAAGAACAACAATGGATTGAATTTTACCATTGCATTAAATTATGGAAGCCGAGATGAGATGGTCCGTGCAGCTCGCAAGCTGTCCCAGGATTGTGTGGATGGAAAGGTGAAGCCAGAAGAAATCAACGAGCAGGTGTTCAATTCTTATTTGGATACAGCAGAGCTTCCAGATCCAGACTTGCTGATTCGTACCAGCGGTGAGCAGCGTTTGTCCAACTATCTTTTGTGGCAACTGGCTTATTCTGAATTTTATTTCACAGATGTGCCTTGGCCCGATTTTACAAAAGAAGAATTGGTAAAAGCAATTGAGCACTATAATCAAAGAGATCGTCGTTTTGGTGGAATAAAGGAGGAGCAGAATGTTTAAAACAAGGCTGTTAAGTGGAATCATGCTCGTGATCATTGCGTTGGTTACATTGATCATGGGTGGACCTGTATTATTTGTAACAGTTGCAGCAATCAGCATGATCGGTTTGAGAGAGTTATATCAGATTTTCCATGTGGAGAACAAACCGTTAGGAATTTTGGGCTATGTGTTTGCGATGTTATATTATGCGTTGATCCTGACTTCCGGTATGGGAACGCTTCCAGGCAATCAATCTGATTGGTTTATCATGTTATTTATGGCCTTTCTTATTTGTCTGATGGCGGTTATGGTATTTGCATATCCAAAGTATCATCCAAGTCAGTTGATGGCTGTATTTTTTGGATTTTTCTATGTGGCGGTGATGCTTTCTTACATTTATCAGATCCGTCTCCTTTCAAACGGAGTCTTTACAGTATGGCTTGTGTTTATTTGTGCATGGGGATGTGATACTTGTGCATATTGTGTAGGAATGCTCATTGGAAAACATAAAATGGCACCTGTATTAAGTCCGAAGAAATCTGTGGAAGGTGGAATTGGTGGAATCGTAGGTGCTGCTTTAATCGGAACTTTGTATGCATTGGCCATCAATCATTGGGGGGCAGCTGGCGTTTCAGTTGTGGAGTTTGCTATTATTGGTGCAGTTGGTGGCGCAATCTCTCAGATTGGAGACTTGGCAGCATCTGCCATTAAACGTAATTACAATATCAAAGATTACGGAACATTGATTCCGGGACATGGCGGAATTTTAGATCGTTTTGATAGCGTGATTTTTACAGCACCGATTATTTATTATCTTGCAGTATTATTGTAGGAAATTAAAGTGGGTTGCAAAGAAGCAGTGGAAAGCAGTTTCAGAAGTAACGAAAGATAAAAGAGGACATCAGATGAAAAAGATAGCAATTTTAGGTTCTACAGGTTCTATTGGAACACAGACATTAGAAGTAGTAAGAGAGAATGGGGACATTGAAGTTCTGGCTTTGGCAGCTGGAAACAATATTGAATTGTTGGAAAAGCAGATTCGAGAATTTCATCCAAAATTGGCAGCAGTTTGGTCAGAAGAGCGTGCCAAAGAACTGAGAGATCGTGTGAAAGATCTGGACGTGAAGGTGGTCTCTGGCATGGATGGACTTTTGGAAGTTGCAGTAGTCCCAGGTTCTGAGATCCTTGTTACAGCTATTGTAGGTATGATCGGAATTCGTCCGACCATTGAAGCAATCAAGGCAGGCAAGGACATTGCTTTGGCAAATAAGGAAACATTGGTAACAGCTGGACATATTATTATGCCATTGGCGAAGGAACATCATGTTGCAATTCTTCCAGTGGATAGCGAGCACAGCGCTATTTTCCAGTCTTTACAAGGCGGACAGAGAAAGGCGTTGCACAAGATTCTTTTGACTGCTTCTGGAGGTCCATTCCGTGGGAAAAAGCGAGAAGAGTTGGAGCATATTCAGGTGGAAGATGCGTTGAAACATCCAAACTGGGAAATGGGAAGAAAAATCACCATTGATTCCTCTACCATGATCAACAAAGGTTTGGAAGTGATCGAAGCAAAATGGCTGTTTGATGTGGATGTGGAGCAAGTAGAGGTTGTTGTCCAGCCACAGAGTATCATTCATTCTATGGTGGAATACGAAGACGGAGCGATCATTGCAGAATTGGGAACTCCAGATATGAAGCTTCCGATTCAGTATGCATTGTATTATCCAGAACGTAGATTTTTGCCAGGAGATCGATTGAATTTTGGTACCTTGTCCCAGATTACATTTGAAAAACCAGATATGGAGACATTCTATGGTTTGAAGCTTGCCTTTGAGGCAGGGCGCACCGGTGGCTCTTTGCCAACCGTATTAAATGCAGCCAATGAAAAAGCTGTTGCCTTGTTCCTGGACCGTAAGATTGGTTATTTGCAGATTCCAGAATTGATTCAGGAATGTATGGAACGTCATCAGAACATTGTAGATCCAACGTTGGAACAGATTTTGGAGACAGAGCAAGCAGTGTATGCATATATTGATGAAAAGATTTTACAGTAGATGTGGGCATGGAAAAAGTAGAAAAAACATAGAAAAGGTGGAATTGGATGGGAATTATATTGGCGATCCTATTGTTCAGTGCGATTATTATCATCCACGAACTGGGACATTTTTTATTAGCCAAAGTAAATAAAATCAGAGTTGAAGAATTTTCTCTTGGATTGGGACCAACCATTTTTGGTAAGCAATTTGGTGAGACTAAGTTCTCCTTAAAGTTGCTTCCATTTGGTGGAGCTTGTATGATGGGAGAAGACGATGCAGACGACATGTCTGAGGGGAGCTTCAATAGCAAATCAGTTTGGGCAAGAATGTCTGTGATCATTGCAGGCCCTGCATTTAACTTGATCCTGGCATGGATCTTGTGTGTCATTATGACGGCATGGATCGGGTATGTAGCACCAGTGATTTCAGGTGTGGAAGAAGGATATGCAGCTGCGGAGCAGGGAATGCAGGCAGGAGATGTGATCACGGAAGTGAATGGAAAAAATATTCATCTGTGGGATGACATTTCCTTGGCGAATCTGACCAATGTAAAAACGGAAGCAATGGAGATTACTTATGCTCGTGATGGGGCAGAGACAACAGTTGTGTTGGAGCCACGAAAGCTGGGAGATGATTCTTATCCACGAATGGGAATCATTGGTCCAAATCAGCGGACAAAGGCTGGCTTTTTCAATTCTTTAAAATATGGTGCTTATACGGTGAAGTACTGGGTGGATTACACTTTTGAAAGTTTGAAAATGTTGGTGACTGGTCAGGTGGGAATCAAAGATTTATCTGGACCAGTTGGAATTGTAAACGTGGTGGATGATGCTTACCAACAGTCCTTACAATATGGACTTGCAACGGTAGTGTTAAATCTTATGAATCTCTGTATATTGGTCACTGCCAACCTTGGAATTATGAACTTGCTTCCAATTCCAGCATTAGATGGTGGAAGGCTGGTATTCTTAATCGTAGAAGCAATCCGTGGAAAACGAGTTCCTCCAGAAAAGGAAGGATTCGTTCATATGGTTGGATTTGCGGCATTGATGGTTTTGATGGTTGTCGTATTATTTAATGACATTATCAAGTTATTTTAACTAGAGCGTTATCTGAAGATGAAAAAAAGAGCCTGTCTCAGAATCAGAAGTTTTCATGAAAGAATCTTCTGATTCAGGACAGGCTTTTTTGATGGAAGAAATCCATGAAACCCAACAAGAATTATAAGAATCTACGGAATGGAATGATTACCACACGAAGGACTGCGTAGAAAATACGTTTTGGGAGATTTAATTCTTTTGGTTTATAATTGTCTCCATAAATGTATTCTCCTTCTGGCCCCATGATTTTACTGCATGTTTTGTCATGTTCTGCTTCTTGTCGAATGATCGCATTCAACTCTGGACAATCTACTGCAAGCATAAGCTCTGTATCCTGGTAGGTGCTTCGCATATCTAAGTTGTAAGAACCAACAATGCTCATGCGATTATCTAACAAAAGTGCTTTTGTATGACAGGAATGTGCGCCCATGAATTCATACACTTTGGCACCAGTTGCCCAGATATTTTTCTTTTGGTTCAGATAATCGGTACAACCCCAAGGATTGGCGCCGCTGGCAACATCATTGGTAATGATTTCTACAGGAATTTCTTTTGCCTTTAACGTATGCAGGCCATCATACATTTCTTTTCCACAGATAATATAAGGAGTATAGATGGTTACTTGTCCGGATTGTTCCATCATTTGTTGTAAAGAATACCAAAGATGAGGCGCCTTATTCTCTGTCTCGATTGGATTGGAGAGTAGTGTCACTTTGTTTGTTGCCAAAGTCATCTCTTCGTAATCCCAAGATTCGTAAGCCTTTGGAAATGTTTCCTTTAAGTAATTCATGCGGTCCTCTAGTTCCTGTTGGGCTACTTTGACTTTGTCTGTTTCTTTCTTACATACATAGTCTTTGCTGTCTTTTAAGGCCCAAACATTGTCAAAGTAAGTACGCAGCTGCGTCAAGGAAGCATTCTTGTCTGGTGCCTCGGTATTAAAAACGAATAGCTCACGGTCAATGTTCTTACCTTTAGAATAATCTCCAAGGAAGCGATCATCGGTGTTTCGTCCACCTAAAAGATACATTTGATTGTCAATGATCACATATTTATCATGGAGGCGAGCCTGCATATCATAAGGTCGGAAAAAATTCAATGTGTTGTAAATCTTGACCGAAATGTTTGGATAAGAGGCAAGGGCCTGGAAATATTTATTTCCTTGCATATCGAGAAAACCACTTGTTCCATCTACAATGACTTTTACAGAAACTCCTCGCTTGGAAGCATCGATCAATGCAGCCATTACATCTTTGCCAGAATTACTGGATTGAAAGTCAAAGGTGGAAAGAATGATTTCCTTTTTGGCCTGGTTCATCATATGGAGACGATACAATAAGGCATCATCATTGTCATTGATGTAGGCAACACGTTCTGTTCCAGTGGAATCGCTGTAACAGTTTTCTGGTTGAAATTGCTCTTTGTAGCTGTCAGGAACATCCTTATGAGCGATGTAGGGAACTACAAGAAAAAGAATGTATACGACGAGAAAAATAAGCAATGCATACCCAATGAAACGAGGTTTTAGGTTACAAAAAAAATTTGATATGGTTTTTTTCATTCGGATTGACCGCCTTTCTGCAAATAGATCTGTTCAGATCTGGTCGATTCATAGGATTATTTCGTAGTAAGACATTATAGACCTCTGCTTATAAGAAGTAAACTTGGTTTTTAGTTATTTAATGAAAGCTTAAGATTGTAAAGAAAAATCCTTTGTTTTTCGAACAAAGAGCATATGGTTGTCTGTATTTGTATCCTGTGAAAGAGTTGACAAAAATCCGGGATGGTATTACATTTTTATATAGATTGCGTAAAAAATACGCAGTGGAAAATGAAATGAAAATTATAGAAATGAATTACAGAAAAGAAAGAAGAGGAAATGGTAACGATGTTACAAGTAGAACATTTATCATATGACGTACAAGAAGAAGGAAGACAATCAGAAATTTTGTCTGACATCAGTTTCTCTGTAGAGGATGGAGAAATGCTTGTGATCACTGGGCCAAATGGTGGTGGGAAATCAACTTTGGCTAAGATTTTAATGGGAATCAATCAGCCTACAGCAGGAAAAATTCTGCTCAACGGGAAAGATATGACAGAGATGAACATTGATGAACGTGCAAAAGCAGGAATGGGATTTGCTTTCCAGCAGCCACCTCGTTTTAAAGGAATGACTGTTCGTAGATTACTCCATCTTGCAGCAGGACGCACGTTGAGCGAGGAAGAATGTTGCAACCTGTTGAGCAGTGTGGGACTTTGTGCAAAAGAATATATTGATCGAGATGCGGATGCGACTCTTTCTGGTGGAGAAATGAAACGTATTGAAATTGCAACAGTGCTTGCAAAACAGCACGATATTTGCATCTTTGATGAGCCTGAGGCAGGAATTGATCTTTGGAGCTTCTCTATGTTGATCAAACGATTTGAACAGATTCACAAAGATAAAAAAGAAAGTCTGATTTTGATTTCTCATCAGGAACGAATCATCCAGATGGCAGATCGCATCATGGTGATTGCAGACGGTAAAGTAAAGTCTGTGGGAGCTGCAAAAGAAATTATGCCAGAATTGTTTGGAGAAGATGTTCAGTCTTGTGCATGTAGACAACAAAAAGGAGGGAATCTCTGTGGAGCTGAATAAAGTAACAGAAGGTGTGTTGGATGTGATCGATTCCTATGGATTTAAGCAGGAAGGTGCATACAACTTACGTTTAAATGGAATGGCTGTTTGTCATGGAGACAGCCGTCATGTACAGATTATAAAAAAAGAAGAAAAGCCAGGTATCGATATTCATATCAGCGGAGAGGCGAAGAACGAACAGGTGCATATTCCTGTTGTAATGACAGAAGCAGGTGTGGATGAAGTGTACAATGATTTCTTCATCGAAGATGGAGCAGATGTGACCATCGTAGCAGGATGTGGAATTCACGGATCTGGATGTAGTGAAACAAGACACGATGGTATTCACGCATTTCACGTAGGTAAAAACTGTAATGTGAAATATGTGGAGAACCATTACGCAGAAGGAAACGGAAGTGGAAAAAAGGTACTCAATCCTGTGACAAAGATTTACGTAGGAGAGAATTCTACCTTTACTTTAGAAACAAGCCAGATCAAAGGAGTAGATTCTTCTAAGCGTGAAAGTTATATTGAATTAGAGGAAAATGCAAAACTCAATGTGACAGAAAAATTAATGACTCATGATGATCAAAGCGTAACTTCTAACATGGAAGTGGTGTTAAAGGGAGAGAATAGTTCTGCAAGAATTATTTCTCGTTCCGTAGGAAAAGGAACATCGAAACAGATTTTCCATCCAATTGCCATTGGAGAAAATCAGTGTCATGCACATGTACAGTGTGACTCAATCATTATGGACCATGCAGCAATCAGTTCCATTCCAGAAATCAACGCAAAACATGTAGATGCTCAGATTGTGCATGAAGCTGCGATCGGAAGAATCAATGATGAACAGCTTGTGAAACTCCGTACATTTGGAATGTCCGCAGAGGAAGCAGAAGCAGTCATTATTGAGAATTTCTTGAAGTAATGAAAAAGAAACAGAAATACATTGGAATTCTTTATATCATTCTTGCTGCATTTTTCTTTGCGTTGATGGCCATGTT
>Mya_p2__coassemble_806_pt1 | contig 23962 bp, 23 predicted proteins | sample Mya_p2__metabat2_high_PE_023 | metagenome-assembled genome bin Mya_p2 | reverse complement strand
CATTTCTTCCAACTGTACTAATCACAGCTCCATCTGCATTTTGATAATAATGAATTCTTTCCGATGCTTTCTTTGCCATAATTTTTTCCTCCTGTGTAAATTGTGTTCTTCAATTTTCAGATTATTATAACATATTTTTATATAACAAAAAAACCTGGAATTTCTCCCAAGTTTTTCATATGTCAACTCATCTCTGAGTTCCTCTTCTATTGATTGTTTCAACATTCCCTATGCCATGTCATCCGAAAACTCTGCACCTTCTGGCAAAGGATCCCACTCTGTCAAACCAAGACTCTGGCGATACATTGCTTCCTGCATAGAAATCTTCGGCAAATCTTCTCGCAAATATTCCAGCAATTCATCTACACCTTCTCGTGTCACATTATTCACTTCAAAAATGCGTTCACACCCGGAATTGATCATCCACTGTCTGACCATCGGAATATTGGCATATGGCGAATCTACCTTTGTAATGATACCTATATAAGGACGTAAGATAAAACACTTTCCTCCAGGTCCAAACAAGTTGTATGGTTCGTCTGCCGCCTGTACAAGAGCAACCACATCTGCTTCAAAGGAAAAGCATGCCAATCCAACACTAAAATGCTTAGACTCTGCATACTCGCCTGGTGAATCGATGGTGTTGTCGTTGGTATTCGTATATTGAGTTTTTACATAATGAAGATCTTCTCCCTTTAAAGCCTGTGTCAGGGAAGTCTTCCCGGCCTCGCTTCGACCCATCAAAAATAACTTTTTCAACTTCTATGCACCTCGCACGTCCGAAATCCCAGATCCTCACCAAAGAATCTTACAACTTCTTCTACCGCTGTCTGTACAGACATCAAATCGCCCAACAAAATCAATGTTCCGCAAAAACGATCCATAAATCCAATCTCTACATTGGCACTTTTTACCGCCACATCAGCCGCAGCCACAACCGCCTCCCATGGGGTAAATCGAATCAATCCAATGGACTCACCTGTATGGTCCTCTCCCTCATGAACACCGATATGAAGCGCCAAATTGCGATATATACTTTCGTCTGCAGTACTAATAATATGAGCCATGCAGACTTCTGTTCCCGGAACACGAACACGAGTCATTCGTAATCTTTTTCCCTTCAGCTGTTCATAGTCTTTATGAAACAACCGCTCTAACAATTCTTCCTTCGTGATCTGAGCCATATCCTGCACTTCCTATCTCTTTGTAATATCACAAACTACATATCCAAGTGAATCACGGAAATAGTTCACAACCTCAGTCAATGCGGAAGTAACATCTGAAATCTCACCTGTAATGATCAATGTTCCTGTAAATCGATCTGCAAATCCAAGGTATACATTTCCACTCTTTACTGCAATATCAGATGCGATAACTGCAGACTCTGGTGGAGTCATATTCATAATTCCAATCGCAGATGAACCGTAGTTCAACTGTGGATTCAATCCTAACTTCTGATAAATAATTGGTGCCGGTCCACCCATTACATGTGCAAATGTAATTTCCTTTCCAGCTACTGTTTCCTGTACAATTCTAATCTGATCCCCGTATTCGTTCGTCACTATTATATTCCTCTCTTTCAGAAAAATAGTCAGCTTTCACCTATATAAAAAGAATACTCTTTATCGTTGTTTCTGTCAAGGCAATCTTGGTATTTTCTGTGGTTTTTTGTGGTCTTTATTTCGTTTTTATGTGGTTTCTTGTAGAACTCTCAAGAATCTAAAAAAAGAAACGGACCGTGACATTCCTGCCACAGTCCGCTTCGGAGAGGAGTCGCCTGCAGGTTATCTGCAGGTTAAAATGGGGTATTCAAATTCCGAGTTGAGATTTACTCGGTGATAAATATAAATTTCACTTCGCCATCCATATCATCGGCGATTCCAGAGAAGTTCTTGTATGCTCTAGAGTTATCCAATACTCCATTTGCACGATCCAAAAGTCCTTCGATGTCTCCGCTAAAAGCATCTACCAACTTCTGAATTCCTTCTTCATCAAATTTGATCATTCCATCATTTAATTTTGCTGCACCTTCATCCAGCTTTGTAACACCATCGATCAATGCATCAGAACCTGTATTTAATGTTCCAATTCCTTCTGCCAATGTATGTGCTCCTGTATTCAATTCTGTGCTTCCTCCAGCAAGCTGTGCTGCACCTGCGTTCAACTGGTTCAAACCGCTTGCTAAGCCCTGAGAACCATCGATACCAGCTACCAATCTAGATGTTCCATCTTTCAACTGTGCAACACCACCAGTCACCTGGGTTGTCAATCCATTTTCACCATTTACAGAATTATGTAATGTTTCTGTTGCGACTTTCAGTGCTGGTGTTTCTCCACTTCCTGTGTTCATTGCTGCATCCAAGATTTCTGCTGCTGTTCTAAGCGCTGGTGTCTCTCCATTTCCTGTATTCATTGCTGCATCCAAGGTTTCTGCTGCATTTCTAAGTGCTGGTGTTTCTCCGTTTCCTGTATTCATTGCTGCATCCAAGGTTTCTGCTGCGACTTTCAGCGCTGGTGTTTCTCCATTTCCTGTATTCATTGCTGCATCCAAGGTTGCTGCTGCACTTCTAAGTGCTGGTGTAGTTTCATCTCCTGTGTTCATTGCTGCATTTAATCGTGCTACTGCTGCTTTCAATGCTGGCTGTTTATTGCTTGGATCCCCTACATTTATCACCGCATCCAACCGTTTTGCACCGTTAGGAAGAGCCCCCGTCTCTCTATTCATTACATTATGTAATTGATTTACACCATCTGCAAGGGTTTGCTGATCTCCTGTTCCTGTTTGGAACTGTGCTCCAACTGCAGCTATTCCATTAGACACATCGGCTGCACGACCTGCTAGTTGAGATGCATTATCACGAATTACTGTCAAAGATTCTTTTAACTCCTCAGAAGGAGATGGTGCCACACTTCTTGTAGCTTGATCATTCTGTAATGATTGAATAACTTGATTCAAAACACCTGCAGTCTCTTCATCTAACTTACCTGTTGTAAGCAAATCACTTAAAATATTAATTTCATCTTGACTACTTGTCTCATCCACTGATGCCCCTGCCGGCAAGTTATTGATAACTCCATTAAGACTATTAACAATTGCTGTTGCTCCGGCACTTATCTGCTTTGATCCATTTGTTAATTCCGTTGTAGTATTTGCTAAATCTCCAACTCCTACTTTTAGCGTTTCCACTCCCGCTCCAGCTTGATCCAATCCCTGAGCAAGTTTTGTGGTATTCTCTGCAATCTCCCCAATTCCTTTGTTCAGTACACTCATGCCATCAGCCACCTGACCGATTCCACCGTTTAATTCATGTGTTCCATCGGCTACTTGATTGATTCCGCCGTTTAAAGCATGTGTTCCATCGGCTACCTGACCGATTCCGCCATTCAACGCTTTTGTTCCATCGGCTACCTTTGCAACGCCTTCATTCAGACGTGTTACTCCATCTGCAAGTTTTGGTAAACCTTCATTCAGGCTATCTCGCATCTGTGATACCCCTGCATCCAACTGTTTTGCACCTGGAAGAAGTGTATCCGAAACTTTTGTTGCAGCTGTATTCAATCCACCAGCTAACTCTCCCGCACCATTCTCCAATGTTGCAGTTCCATCTGCTAATGTAGTACTTCCTTCCGCTAATTTTTTAATACCATCCTTCATTGTTCCAGAAGATGTCAGCAATGTATCAAGACCTTTACGAAGTTCACCACTTCCGTCTACTAACTGATTAGAAGCATCCTGCAATTCGTTCATAGATCCCTGAAGATCAGACAAACTATCGAAGGCATCTGTTTCCAAGTCATTGAAAAAGCTATTTGTTGCAATTGTCATTCCCTGTGCCTGCTTGTAATCTGTGACATCCGCACTTACTTCAAAATACTCTGGAACATCCAAGTCGCTTGTTCCAAGCATATCGTTTAGGTCTGGAAATACGATTCCAAGAGCAACTTCTTTTTCACCATCTGACATAATACGTCCATTTGTAACTTCAACATTTTTGAAGACTTCTCCGTCTAACATCAAACCTGTTGCCATTAAGAATGGTGTTTTTGCAGATCCAGCTTCTGCAGAGTTGTTCTCATAATCATAACGGATCACAAGATGGCCGCTTTTTCCAGCCAACTCTTCTGCTTTCATCTGTGTTCCATCTAATGTATAAGTTACCTTTACACTGACTGGCAATGCTTTTGTTGATGTACCTTGGTAGCAAATGTCTGCATTGTTTGTGTTCCATGTCAGATTTTCTCCATTTGTAGAAAATGTTTCGTCACCTTTTACATTTTCAATATTCTGGAGATCAGATTTGTCTGATACACTTTTGATATCAGAAATATTTTTCAACTGATCAGAAACAGTGACTTCTTTTACCGCACCATTTCCATCGATAGTCGCATAAACGGTTTCGTCTTTGTATGGTTTTACTGTAGAAGCTGTTTCTGCTGTTGTAGTAGTTGTTGTATTGACATCGGCTGCATAAACTGGTGTTGCTGCAGCTGTTAATCCTGTAAGCAATGTTCCACTCAATGCAATGATTGCCATTAATGTTCTAAATTCTTTATTCTTCATGGTCTACTCCTCCTTATGACCCCATCGTTATTCTTAAACTGTAGCAGTGTGATTTGTTTCTACTGCTTTTGCTGCGGAACTCTGTGCATCTGCAATTGCCTTTCTCATACCAATTGTTGTAGCACAAATGACTTTGTCAAATACATACAACATAGAAGGTAAGATAAAGATTACAACGAACATACTGATAATTGCGCCTCGTGCCATCAATGTACAAAGTGCAGAAATCATATCGATATCTGAGTACAAGCCAACTCCAAATGTTGCGGCGAAGAATCCAAGTGCAGATACGATAACAGAACTAATAGATGTTCCAACTGCAATCTGAATAGATTCGCGTTTTTCTTTTCCTTTGCAACGCTCTTTTTTGTAACGTGTTGTCATCAAAATCGCATAGTCAACAGTTGCACCTAACTGGATTGTTCCGATTACGATAGATGCGATAAATGGCATCTTTGTTCCTGTAAAATAAGGAATACCCAAGTTGATGAAAATTGCAAATTCGATTACAGATACCAAAATGATTGGTAAGCTGAAGGACTTAAATACAAATGCAATAATCAGGAACACGGCAATGATTGAAATTGCACTAACAACCTTAAAATCTTTATCTGTAATAGTGATCAGGTCTTTTGTACAAGGCGCTTCACCAATCAGCATTGCATCGCTGTCATACTTTTTAATGATGTCATTCAGCTGATTACACTGTTTATTAACTTCATCTGTCGCAACTTTGTATTCCGACTGAACTAACATAAGCTGCCAATTTCCTTGTTTTAATGTTTCAGACAATTCCTCTGGAACAACATTTCTCGGAATAGCAGATCCCAAAACACTGTCTAAACCAAGTGCGAATTTCACACCTTTGACATCATTCATTTCTTTTAACATGGATTTGGCATCTTTGGAAGAAAGATCTGCATCTGTCAATACCATGTGTGTTGCGTTCATATCAAAGGTATCAGATAATTTTTCATTTGCCTTAATACTATCTAAGTATTTTGGAAGGGTAGCATCCAAGTTGTAATATACTTCCGCCTTTGAATATCCCCAAATTGCTGGAATCAACAAAATACAAAAAATAGCAACAAATGCTTTGTAATGTTTTGTAATAAACTTCGCTGGCTTCTCCATATTTGGCATAATGGAGCGGTGCATTGTTTTCTCAATCTGTTTATCGAAAATCAAAAGCATAGCTGGAAGAATGGTTACACAGCTTAATACTCCAAATACAACACCCTTCGCCATAACAATTCCCAAATCTTTACCTAATGTAAAACTCATAAAGCAAAGTGCAATAAATCCGGCAACTGTTGTTGTAGAGCTTCCTACTACGGAAGAAAATGTATTGGAAATCGCATGAGCCATAGCTCTTTCTTTGTCTCCAGGGAAGCGTCCTTTATTTTCTTGATAACTATGCCACAAGAAAATGGAGTAGTCCATGGTTACACCTAACTGCAATACCGCACTCAACGCTTTTGTAATATAGGAAATCTCTCCTAAGAAATAGTTGGTTCCCATGTTATACAAAATTGCCATTCCAATACTGATCATAAAGAACACTGGAAGCAAATAACTGTCCATGAAAATCGCAAGAACGATACAGCAAAGAACTACCGCGATCAATACGTAAATCGGTGTTTCCTTTTCTGCCAAGTTCTTAATATCTGTAACAACGGAAGACATACTACTTAAGAAGCATTGTTTTCCTGTTACTTCTCGAATCTCACCAATGGCATCAATCGTACTGTCTGACGAAGTCGTATCATCAAAGAAAATAGCCATCAACGTGGCATCATCTTTATAGAAGATATCTTTCAAATCAGCAGGAAGTGCTTTGATTGGAACAGCTGTATCGACAATAGAGTCATACCAGATAACCTCTGCAACTCCATCTACCTGTTCAATCTTCTTTTTCACCTCAGTTACTTCTTTGGTGGTCATACCTTCCACAACCTCCATTGCGAAAGCACCTTTTCCAAAGTCATCCTTTAAAATTTCCTGTCCTTTCATCGTATCGATGTTGTCTGGCAGATAATAAAGGATATCATAGTTTACTCTTGTTTTTAAAAACCCCAGAGCTGAAGGAATAAGGAGTAAAATACCAAGGAGCAAAATGCCGACTCTGTATTTTACAATCTTCTTACCAGCCTTTATCATGTGTGATTCCTCCCTTTTCATGATATGTTTTACCACCAATTCATCTACTATCTCAAATTAATGACTAGTGGTCATTTACTTTGCACAAAACACTATATTACAAAAATGACCAAAAGTCAATAAAATTAATGTTAAAAATTGACTTTTAGTCATTTTTGAATTATACTATGGAAAATGTAACCAAAATATAGTAATATTGATGTTGGTCAGTCGATAAATTCTGTTCATTTCTGACCAGCTAATACTTTCTTTCTATAATAAGAAGGTAGATTATAAGTGAGGAAGGGATATGTTATGGGAAAGGTAGAGGAAAATAAATTACAAAAGCTGAATGCACTTTTAAAAAGTTCTTACGAGCTGTTTATTACAAAAGGCATTGCACAGACTTCAATTCATGATATTGTACAAAAAGCTGGAGTTGCAAAAGGAACCTTTTACCTTTATTTCAAAGATAAATATGAGATTCGAGATCGATTGATTGTAAAGACTGCAGAAAAATTATTTTTAAGTGCATACCATGCCGCCCAAGCTGCTGAATTTGAAGCGACAGATGGAGCCCAGCTATTTGAAGACAAGACCATTTACCTGATTGACTATGTTTTAACTGAATTGCAAAAGAACAAACTGGTATTACAATTTTTATCCAAAAATTTAAGTCGTGGATTTTTCCATTTGGCATTAGAATCACATGAATATAATTCCGACATCAAATTGATTGATTACTATTATAAAGTGTTGGAGGAAACACCGGATGTCAATCTTCGTAATCCAGAGATCATGTTGTTCTTGATCGTGGAGCTGGCAAGTTCTGCATCCTTTAGTACAATCTTGGAGGATGATCCGATCAGCTTCGAAGAATTGAAGCCAGAATTGTATCAAGCCATTCGCGCCATCATCCGAGGCCATATTATTGTAGATTCGGCTACAGATACAGAAGTATAAAAGACAAACGAAGAGAAATAAAGAAAGGAGCTGGATATCCAGCTCCTTTCTTTATTTCTCTTCGTCAATCACATCAATCTTTGTCCAGTAAGATACAGAAATATCTTTTGCGCTCTTATTATAAAAACTATGTTTTGTATGAGCTTTTACATAAATAGTATCTCCCTCATACAGATCAAATTCTTCATTATCAATGACAACCGTCAACTGCCCACGAATGACAGTTCCTACTTCATCGTAAATATGTGTCCATTTCTCATCACGTTTATCGGCCAGTGGCTTCAGCTCAACAAAAAGGAAATTCACATAATCAATTCCAAAATCAACATCATCGATTTTCATATCCGGTTCATCTTCAATGTACTTCACACGCTCGGAACGACGAATCACGATACGCTCCTGAACTGTTCGATCGATCAAATCCCCCAAAGATGTATCAAATACTTCACAGATTTTCTGCAAATTTGAAAGAGTTGGACTGGACATGTTTCTCTCAATATTACTAATATATCCGGTTGATAATCCTGTCGCTTTTGCAAGTTCCTGTAATGTCATTTTATTTGCTTTCCTCAAGCTTCGGATATTATTTCCGATTTTGTCAATATTTCCCACTGTTTTACCTCTATTTCTACTATACCGTTTCAGTTAACATGAACATTATAACACAGTTTTCATTATTAAAAAAAATTTTTTGAAAAATTATTTCGTAATCGTGTAGTGCTTATTCAGAAATCCACTCTTTTGTATTTTTGCAAATCCAGTCTGCTAATTCTGAAACACCTTCTCCTGTTTTTGCTGAAATGAAAATAATCTCTATTTTGGGATTTCTCATTTTCGCATACTCAATCACTTTTTCTTTATCAAAATCAAAATATGGCAACACATCAATCTTATTGACAACAAGAAGGTCGCATGTTTCATACATCAATGGATATTTTAATGGTTTGTCGTGACCTTCTGGAACAGAAAGAATAGTCATATTTTTTACTGCACCAGTATCAAACTCTGCTGGACAAACAAGATTTCCAACATTTTCCAGAATAACAAGATCCAAATCTTTTGTTCCAAACTCTGTCAGCCCTTGTCTCGTCATATCTGCATCCAAATGGCACATTCCACCTGTATGAATCTGAATGGAACGAACGCCGGCACCAAGAATGGTCTCCGCATCTACTGCAGAATCAATATCTGCCTCCATTACACCCATGTTCAATTTTCCCTGCAATTCTTTGATCAATGCCAACAAGGTTGTTGTTTTTCCAGAACCTGGAGAAGACATTAAATTCAACAAAAATGTCTTCTCCTCTTTCAATTGCTGACGCAAACGATCTGCATCTTGATTGTTGTCTTCAAAGATACTTCTTTTCACATCTATTACTCTCAGTTCGCTCATACCTCTTACTCCTTTTTATTCCTTTTGTTTTTTATTTTTCACCGTTAATTTTTTTCATTGTACCACACATCAATATGGAAACATACAACGAAATTAAGCGAGATGTTTGAATTTCATTTCTCATAAATTGACTTATGGTCATTTTTGCATTATACTATAAAAAACAAAAAAAATAAAGGATATGAAAATGTCAAAATTTACAAAACAAAGGATTATGGATTCTTTTTTGGATTTATTGAATCAGAAATCATTAGATAAGTTAACAGTAAAAGATGTGATTGAAGTTGCGGAAGTCAATCGGAATACTTTTTATTACTATTTTGAAGACATTTACGATCTATTGAATAATGTTTTTCTTAAGAAATTTGACGACTTTTGCAATGAAACAAGAGAGAAAACCACATTTTATTCCGAATACGTTCGTGCTGCTGAATTCATTTTCACTAATAAAAATGCCATGGAACATGTATATCATTCTAAAGACAAGGCATTGATCCAGCAGTATATGGAACGTGTAACCAAGCTATTTGTGCGCCATTTTGTAGAACAGGCCGCTAGCGATTATGATTTATCCGACGATGGCATCACTTACCTCACCTGTTTTTATAGCAATGCCATCGTCGGAGATACCATGCACTGGATTCAGGATGGTATGCCGCCATATCGAGAAAACTATCTCTTTCTTGTATCAAAATCATTTGAAGATTCTATTGATGATATGATCTGTTCCTATCTCAGATGGAAGAATCATGCACCTTTGTAAGAACAGGAATCATTTTTGACTCCTGTTCTTTTTTATCCCCATTTTTGCATGTATGAATAGATCAGTTTGTCTTTTTTCTTTTTCTCTCCACACGAGCAAACACAACACAACTAATGAGAAATGGGAAAAAGTAAGTCGCCAGTCGATAGAGAACAAGTGTGGATGAAACATCTGAACCAGCAAATAATTTTGAAAATACAAGGAGAAACGCTACCTCTGTGGACCCCAAACCAGATACATTTGGCAGGGCACTAGATACCAGGTTGGTCACTCCAACAAGCATCAGCACCTCCAAAAATGAAATGGTATTCCCAGAAATGGAACAAAAACATACATAAGGAATACTATACATAATCAATAGTTTTCCACAGTGAATGAGGAGGATTCGAAAATTATTCCCAATATTTTTCTTCATTTCCACACCACACTCGTGCATCGTACCCAAGTAATATAAAAGCTTTTCTTTCCATTTGCTCCATTTCTTTTTGTCCGGGATCTTAAAGATTCCTTTTTTTGCTAGTGCGTATACTTTTTCTGAAAATCCTATCAGTACCAGCGCACAGATGATCACCAAGCAGATCAAATAGCCATATAAAATATATTTCAAAATATAAGGCTGTTCTCTTACAAAAGATCTTCCAACGAACAAAATCAGAATCGTATTGCAGATCAATACCGCACTTTTGTGCAAGATATAATCTGCATTGATCATACTAATGGCATTGCCCGCATTGATCTTATGACGATGAAGATAATACATTCTAAGAGGAATTGCACCTAAAGAAAATGCTGCGATCGTACCAAAATAACTTACATACACAGATTCTAGTGACTGTCCATAAGTAAAGTCTGGGTGATTTTTATGTGCCAAATAGTAAAATGCAATTCCTCCAATGATCTGATAGGATGCTCCAAGGAGCAGGATGAACAGCAGAGCCCCTGTATTCATCCCACTGATATTTTCATAGATTTCTTTGTAATGTTTGTGAAATACAAACCACAATATCAATGCAAAGAATCCGCACCGAAATAAAATGGAACCAATTTTCTTCCAGATTTCTTTTTTTGAAGTTTCTTTTTCTATCATTTCATTCATATCATGCCTGCCTGATCTGATAGTTGATGTTCGGTGCTTCCTCTAACTCCTCCATACACACGATCGCAATGGCACCCTCACCCACATGACAGCCAATACTAAGAGCTAATGGATCCATAGAAATCCGATAATCCGGGAAGCGTTTTTCTATCTCTTTTTTCCAGACACCTGCTTTTTCTTCTGAACAACTATATGCGCCTTCAATATATACATTTTTTCCGTGGAAGCGCCCTTCTATGTCTTTCTCTACTGCATGCAATAATTTATCACAGACACTTTTTTCACATCTCGCTTTTGCATAGGCATCCAATTCTTCACCTTGGATCTGAAGAATCGGTTTGATATTCAACATGGATGCCACACTCGCTCCTGCTGGAGTCACTCTTCCTCCACGTTTTAAATGTTTCATCGTATCCACCGCAATATAAATGCTGGCATTCAATCGATCTCGTTCCAAAATATTTTGAATTTGCAACGCATTGTATCCCAATTCTGACAAACGAACCGCCTCCAAGACCGACATTTTTTGTGTACAGGAGATTCGTAAATTATCTACAACACATACTTTTCGATAATAATCTTCCGCTAAGATTTTTGCCGTCATCACAGAAGAACTTAAACTACTGGACATTGGAATGTAAACGATTTCTTCATATTCCTGTAGCATTTCATCCCAAATATCCATCAACATTTCCGGTGAAGGCTGAGACGTTTTCACGTCCGCGCCCTCCTCTAATTTTTTGTAAAACTCGTCTCGCCCGATTGTAATGCCCTCATAATATTCCGTACCATCAATGGTAAATGGCATAGGAACCACTTTTATTCCAAGCCAAAAAGCTTCTTCCTCTGTAATTCCACTATTACTGTCTGTTACAATACCTGTTTTTTTCATACTTCGTTCCTTCGTTTTACTCCGCCTTCTTTTTACATCTCGGACTACATTCCCAAAGTTTATCTGCCGTTGGTTTCCAATTCTCAGCATAAGATTTACATTTATCACATAAGTGGTCTACACTTTCTGGAGATTCCAAATCAGTAGATACCGCATCTGTTGCATGTACCATTTCTTTTAGTTTTTCTGGATTCTCCAACATAGGGCATGGACGCAAATGATTGTCATTAAATGGCTGTCCATCATGATATTTCATGAAGATTGGAGACTGAAGACATTCCAACAATGTCTTCTCGCGGATATTGGAATCAGAATAATGGATGAATACACAAGGATCCACGTCCCCGTTTGCATTGATATGAAGATATCTACGACCTCCGGCGATGCATCCACCAACATACTCACCATCATTCTGGAAATCCATAGCAAAAATCGGTTTTGTTCTACGAATTTCACGAATTCTATGATACATAAACTCTCTTTGTTCTGAGTTTGGAAGCAGATCCAATACGGCATCATTTCCAACTGGCATATAATGAAAATACCAAACAAATTTAGCTCCCCACGCAACCATTTGATCAATGAATTCCAGGGAACTGATGGAATCCAAATTCTGGCTTGTGTAACAGCAAGACAGTCCAAATGGCAATTGTTTTTCTTTCAAAATTTGCATTGCACGGATGACTTTCTGATAAGTTCCATTTCCACGACGTCCGTCAGTTGCTTCCTCAAATCCTTCTACGCTAATGGCTGGAATAAAGTTCTTTACACGCAACATTTCATTTGCAAACTCTTCGTCAATCAGTGTTGCATTTGTAAAACTTAAGAACTGGCAATCATTGTGTTTTTCACAAATGGCGATCAAATCTTTTTTACGAACCAATGGTTCGCCACCTGTATAAATGTACATATAGATGCCAAGTTCTTTTCCTTGTTTGATAATGTCGTCAATCTCATCAAAGGTGAGATTCAATTTGTTTCCATATTCTGCTGCCCAGCATCCAGTACAATGCAAGTTACATGCAGAAGTTGGGTCCAACAAATCGCCCAAGGAACGTTACAGCCATACTTCTTTCGATTCTCTTCCTGTTTTGGCCATCCGATAATATTGGCATTAAAGAAAAAGTTTTCAAAAGTTTTCTTTAATACATCACGATCTATATCATTTAACACATTCATGATCAATTGATACATATTGTTATCCGGATTCTCCAAAACCTTACGGAAAGCTGCTCGCTGCGTTGGAAAACTGTCTGGTCCAGTGCCTGCAAACTTATCAACCAAGTCCATCAACTTCATTGCATTTTTCTCTGGATTTCGTTCTAGATATGCAAATGCTGTTTTCATTGTAGTTTTTTTCAAATCAGTTGTAATGCTCATTTTGTTTCCTCCTATCGATCCTATCTCTTTCTACTATCCTATATAAAAAAGATCACATCGAATACAGACACTTTTCCATTTTTATATTGTTTTCAGACACTTTCGCTATATTGTCTATAATTTAACATTGGAATTTTTTTTAATTCTTCTTTGTCAGACTTTCTTTTTTCAAAAAGGTAAAAAAAATCCCTCCCCTTGGACTGTTTCGAATTCTATTCTGAATTCCAACCATTCCAAGGAAGAGGGTTCTTCTATGATGGATTCTTATCAGATTTGATCAAACCATTATTTCCCACTAGGCGATCATAATCTGATATGTTTTCTCAAATGTTTCTCCACCGGCAACCATGTTGATTCCAGGTTTTTCAGAAAGATCCTCTGAAAATCCTTGGTCATCGCAACGACCTGCCCATGGTTCCAAGCAGATGAATGGAGCACCTGCTGGAGACCAGATTCCAAAATTCAAAAAGCCTGGACAACGAACTCCTACATAAGGGGTTCCATCTTTTTTGCAAAGCCAAACTTCTTCTACCTGTCCTTCATCAAAAATAAAGGTATCTACAGAGAACATCTCCTCATTCAGCTCATGAAATCCGTCCTTCAATTCAAATGCATAAGATTCCTTTGGAAGACCTGTTCCTGTGGCAAGATCCAATCCTGTGCATGTAAGACTTTCTTTTCCAGGGAATTTCAGACAATACTGATCTTTTCCTTGCCCTGCCTCGGCAAACTGAAATGCAGGATGTCCACCAATGGTAAAATACATGGTCTTGTCCATGCAGTTCTGAACCTTCCACTCTACTTGGATTTCTTTTCCAGAAAGCTGATATGCTACAAACAGTTCAAACTCATACGGATATACTTTCTTTGTCTCTTCTGTAGACTTCATCATAAAGGTCACACGATCCGCTCCTTTTTCTACGCAAGTAAACATGGTGTCTCTTGCGAATCCATGAGCAGATGCTGGATATACCTTACCTTCAATGTGTATCTGATTCTCCCATGTTTTCCCTACATTTGGAAACAAAATCGGGGAATGACGCTTCCAATATTTGGGGTCTGCATTCCACAAAATCTCTGTGTCATTCTCTTTGTCATAAACACGTGTCAATTCTGCACCCAGTTCACTGATTTCCACACACAATACGTCATTTTCCAATTTCACTTGAACTCCCCCCGTTTCAAACAATGGTTTTCCATCTTATCTCTGATTATTTTGTTGCTGGCTCTTCTGTGGATTCTGCTTTCGCTTCTACCTGTACACATTTATCTACCAAGTAGTCAGATACCTTTTTCTGAAGAATCGTATCCTTGATTACATCTTCACCAAAATCCTTCTTAAAGCTTTCAACATCATCATATCCAGTCTGTACTGCAAACTCTTCTGTCATCTCCTGGATTTCTTTCTCAGATGGATTGAGTCTCTGCTTATCTGCAATTAACTGACAAGCAAGTTTTCTCGCTACGGCATGCTCTGCTTCTTCTTTTGCCTTTGTATTAAATGTCTCTTCATCCATACCAAGGTATGTTGTTAAAAACTCAGGGAATTCCATCTCGTACTGAGCTGCCATTCCTGTATAGTACTCTTTCATCTTTGCAACTTCTGCGTCCACATCTTTTGCTGGAATTTCTTTGATCTCTACTTCCTTCATCAACGCATCCATAACTTCCGCACGCAGCTGAGACTGTACTTTTTCTTTGTTGTACTCTTCGATATTACCGCGAATCTCTTTGCGGAATTCTTCTACTGTCTTAGATTCTTTGCTGACCTTCTGTACCCACTCATCTGTAATATCTGGATACAAACCATTGATGGTCACTGTAAATGTTGCAACTTTATCTGCCAACGATGCCTCTTTATAATCTGCTGGGAATTTCACCTCAATGTCAAATGTTTCTCCCACATTGTGTCCCACAATCTGCTCTTCAAATCCCTTGTAATCTCCATTTGGTCCAATATATGTTCCTGACCCCAATTCCAATGTTGCTCCATTTGCTGTACCACCATCAAATGCAACTCCATCTACTTTACCAACGTAATTAAGGCTTACGGTATCTCCATCTTCTGCAGTTCCTTCTTTCTCCAACGATGCTCCTAGATAACTCTTCATGGTATTTTCCACATATTCATCAGATACTTTTTCTGGTTTTGCAACCTCTGCAACTTCCAGTCCTTTGTACTGTTTGATAGCAATGTTGTCATTGGAAATCTCTCCGCCACATGCAGTCAATGCTCCAGCCATAACAATGCACAATGCTGCCGCTGCTAATTTTTTTCTCATCTTACTTTCACCTCATATTTTCATGCTGATAATGCTTATTTTAAAATCTCGCTTTATCGCTAGTTTGCGGCGTATTTACACTCGCCAAGTGTCCTTAAGTATATCACATACCAACCTCAAATAAAAGAGTGACGGATTATTTCACCTATATTTCACAATCCTTCTAATTCCTACTACAGCAAAGGTGATAACAATCGAGAAAACTGTTCTTTGGTTTTGATCAGCAAGCTTCTCTGATCATATACTTTTCGCGTTACATGGGTGGATTGGATCATATCATTTTCAAATGCCCGCTCCAAACGTTGTACCGTTCTCTCACTATAGATCACTGCATTGACTTCAAAATTCAATCCAAAACTTCGCATGTCCATATTGGCTGTTCCTACGCAAGCAACCATTCCATCTACACACAATGTCTTCGCATGGAGAAATCCGTTATCATAGACGTAACATTTTGCGCCAGCAGACACCATCTCTCCCAAATAGGAATAGGTTGCCCAATAAACGAAGGGATGGTCTGGTTTACAAGGAACCATGATCCGCACATCAATGCCAGAACGACTGGCAATTTTCAAGGCATCAAAAATAGATTCATCAGGAATAAAATATGGCGTTTGAATGTAAACATGATGTTTTGCACTGTGGATCAATCGCAAATAATTGTCATGAATGGTCTTAATCTGCGAGTCCGGTCCACTGGAAATAATCTGCACCGGATCCCGTCCATTTCTCACATATCTTGGAATCTCAAACAGCTTATCTTCCAAAAATAAATTCTCCTTTGCCGCGTAATTCCAATCCAATACAAATCGAACAGCAAGAGAAGTCACTGCTGCCCCTTCCAAACAAAGATGGGTATCTCTCCAGTATCCAAATTTGTCGTCCAAACCTAAATATTCCCGTCCCACATTAAAGCCACCAACAAAGCCTACTCGACCATCAATGACTACAATTTTACGGTGATTCCGATAATTGATACGAAGCTGAAGTGGTCCAAACAAAGCTGGGAAAAACTCTGCCACGTGGATGCCTACTCGCTCCATTCGATCCCAATCTTTATTTCGCATGGAACGGCAGCCCATACTGTCAAATAGAACGCGTACCTCCACTCCTTGACGAACCTTTTCTACTAACATTTTTTCCAGCTCTCTCCACAGCTCATCGCGTTGAATAATATAATACTCAATATGAATGTATCGCTTTGCCTGTTGGATTTCCTGAGCCAGCGCTCGGAATTTTTCTTTTCCATCGGTATAAATGCGAATATCATTGTTGTCTGTCAAAACCGCCTGACCAGCTTCCAGGTTGTACAAAATCAGATCTTTAAATCTTCCCAGCTCCGGATTGGCCAACCGAAGTTTTTTCCGATAAATATTTTCCTCCTGACGACGGACGGCATATTTCAATTCTCCTTCGATTTCCTTGTTTTTGAACATTCGACTTTTATGAAAATCCTGCCCGATCAACAAGTACAGCACAAAACCTACAATCGGAAGAAAATACAACAATAACAACCAGGTCCACACCGTCTGGGGTGATCTTCTCTGAAAAAAGATAATCACTAATGACAACATAATATTGATCACAAATAAATTTTCCATGATCACATCAAACACCATTTTTCCACCATATAATACTGCGTCTAGCATAGACTCCCCCCTCCTGTTTTTATACAATCCTTCTTTTCAGTTCTTGCACGTAAGACGACTCATTTCTTTTTTCATCATATCATAACTAAATTGCAGGAAACAACGATAGGATTTTTAATTATGTAAAATATTTTTTGAATTTTTTTCAACTTTTTTTAAAAAATACTTGCACAACCGATATTTTTGTGTTAAAGTAAATATTGCTTGTGAGATACATCACGAAAAACTAAATACGGCTCCGTGGTCAAGCGGTCAAGACGCTAGCCTCTCACGCTGGAATCAGGGGTTCGATTCCCCTCGGAGTCACTAAAAAGTCTGTATTTTTACAGACTTTTTTCTTTTTTAAAGATGATCCTACACATGTCTTAAAATAGCGAAAATAAATTCTAAAAATATAGATTTTAAAAAAAGCGCCGTAAATTCTTACGACGCTTTCGTTTTATTTCTCGCTTTTATCTTTTTTAAATCGAGCAAAAAATCCTTTTTTCTTTTTTGGTGTCTCCAATGGTCCTCGAACCCCTTTTACACCTGTGATGTAGATACCACTTACAACAGCTTTTACTTCTTTTTTCACTGGAATAAGTGGGAATACCTGTTCATCACACATAAGTGTCATAATCTTTGGTCCAACCTTTGCTTTTACGATAGCAACTTTGGAACGACGAAGATACTTTGGTGTATTCTCAACCACTGCTGCTGGAAGTCCAGCTTCTTTTAACTTCATACGCTTCTTGTCAATAATCAGCATAGGCAGTGTCTGTGCTACTGCATCCATCTGAGCTTTTGTTTCAGCCTGTTTCTTCTCAGTCTTTTTACCGAAGAAATAAAGTCCAACCAAAACCGCAATCAGAACAACTAATACGACAATTAAAACAATTGTACCTGTGCTCACGGTAAATCCTCCTAAATACCCAATATTCCGCAATTATGCTTACAACATTGTATCATTTTCCTCTTTGCTTTGCAACATCAGATTTTCGCGAATCTCTTCTTTTACCATGATCTGCAGGCCCTGTCTACGATTTAAAATTTCAACCACATCATGCTCTCCACCAAACTCTCCATCCAGCGTCCAAGGAATTTCTTCCAATGACTCAAATTTGATTTTACCAGTTCTAAAGGAGAAGATATGCTTCGAATCAATTTGACGAATGAGAAGTGCTGCAATGATCTCATTTACTTCCAATGGATTTCTTGGCGTTTTAATCAATGTTACTTCAAATTCTCCATCATCGAACACCACGTCCTTTCCAACAATCCCCTGGAAACCACCAACAGATCGGGAGTTGGTTACCATTCCAAACATGAAATCCTCTTCGATTTCCTCCCCATCGTGGATCACTTTGATTCGATAAGATGGAATGTTGAAAATACTTTTTGCTCCTTCCAATACATAAGCCAAATGTCCCAGTACATTTTTCACACTCTGTTTTGTTTCATAGGACACATCAGTAAAGAGTCCAAAGGCTGCGATATACACGAAAAAGTCAGAATTGAATACACCGATATCACATGCTAGTGGTGTTCCATTCACTGCTGTATCTGCAGCCTCCAACATATTTTTGGAAATGTGAAGGCTTCGTGCAAAATCATTGGTCGTTCCAGCTGGAATATACCCGATCGGTACCTGTTTTTCTCGTTTTGCCATTCCGGTTACAACTTCATCCAGTGTGCCATCTCCACCACTACAAACAACTAAGTCATAATCGCCCTCATAGGCTAGTGTTTTTTCCAACGCATCGTGATACTTTTGGGTCGGATATACCGTTACCTCATATCCCGCTTTTACAAAAATATCTAGTACCTCTGCCAACTTTGGCTTCAGCATTCCAGTTCCGGCATTTGGATTATAAATAAATAAAAGTTTTTTTATCTGCACGATCAGCCAACTCCTTTCCTTTTGTTATATTAATAAGAAGAAAAGACTGTGCTTTTTAAGCACAGCCCCTCCCTAGTCTCTATTGTCAGCTATTATATCATTAAGCCTGTGCGTCTAAGAAAAAAGTACGAATTCCTTCTGCTGCTTTTTCCTCGTCTTCACCCTCTGTGAGAACAGTCACTTTTTCACCTTCTGAAAGATTCAAGCTCATCATACCCATAATGCTTTTTGCATTGATTTTCTTCTCACCCATCTGAATGTAAATTCTACTAGCATACTGACTAGCTTCCTGTACGAGTAATGCAATCGGTCTACCATCTAAGCCGTTTTCATGTTTTACGACAACTGGTGTCTCAATCATAGTAACCCTCCTTGTTCTTGCCTAACCTTCTCTGCCAATTCGCTTAACTTTCTCAGTCTATGATTAATTCCAGACTTTCCAACTGGTGGACATAACAAACCACCTAACTCCTTGAGTGGTGCGTCTGGATGAGATAACCGAACCCGTGCAGCTTCCGCTAACCCTTCCGGTAACTTCTCAAGACCAATCGTTGCTTCAAGAAACTTGATATCTTCCAACTGTCTTACAGCAGCAGATACCGTCTTGTTAATATTGGCAGTTTCACAGTTCACCTTTCGGTTCACTGAATTTCGCATCTCTTTCAGAATCCGGACATTCTCCAGCTTCATAAGAGAGAGCGGTGCCTCCATAATATTTAACATATCTACAATCTGAGATCCTTCTTTTAAATAAACCACCCAGGATTTCTTGCGTTGCACAACTTTGGCATCCATGGAAAAACCACAGATCATGTCCTTCAACTGCTCTGCCATCTCTTCTGCTGCACAAACAATCTCAAAATGGTACGACTTTTCTGGATCGCTCATAGAACCTGCTGCCAGAAATACCCCTCTTAAAAATGCTCTTTTACAGCAAGTCTGCTGCACGATCAACGGGCTGACGATCTGGATTTCTTCAAATCCATCTCGATATTCTTCCGTTAATTTTGTCGCTTGTAGGATCCGAAGGGCATCCTTATGACGCTTTACAACAACAGAGTAATTTTCGTTCTGTTTTGCACTATTTCTCCGGATTGAGATATCAGCTTCTATATTATATGTTTTTTTGATTAATGTAAAGACCTTTCTTGCAACTGTAATATTTTCCGTATGAATCTTAAGGCTATATTCATTTCTACTATTAATAATAATGGAACTGCACATACTCAGCAAAGCCGTCAATTCTGCAATCTGACAATGTCTTGCAGTGCTCCATTGATTCGAAAGTTCTTCTTTTACTTCACCTGAAAATGACATATCTTTTGCAATCTTATCCTTTTCATTATATTTTCTTTATTTTGCCTTTGTGATCGCATCTTTTCCAATATCACGATGCTCGATCCGCACACCATATTGTTCCTGTTTCTTCACAAAATCATATAAACAATTGGCAAGGGTTACTGAACGATGCTTTCCACCGGTACAGCCAATGGCAATGACCAAATGATTCTTTCCTTCCCAAATATAATTTGGAAGAAGAAAGTCTACCATACCAGTCAATTTTTCCAAAAAAACATCTGCACGTTCATTGTTCAACACATAATCCTGTACTTCCTTGTCATTTCCTGTTTTTGCTTTCAATGATTCAATATAGTAAGGGTTTGGTAAAAATCGTACATCAAATACAAGGTCTGCATCTTCTGGAATTCCATATTTGAATCCAAAGGACATAACTGTCACGTAAAGGTTTTTGAAGTCTTTTCCTTCTACAAAGATTTTTTCCAGCTCCGCTTTTAGTTCACGAGTCAGCATCTTGCTTGTATCCAAAATATAGGTGGCACGCATTTTCAAAAAGGCTATCCGCTCGCGTTCTTCTGCGATTCCCATATCTACATGTCCCATTTTTCCGAGAGGGTGCTGACGTCTTGTTTCTTTATATCGTTTGACAAGCACGTTGGATTTTGCGTCCAAGAAAAGAATTTCAAATTCGATTCCGCGAGTATACATATCTTCCAGCTGCTCTTCCAATCCCCGCAGTAACTGTCCACTTCGAATATCGATTCCCAAGGCAATATTATCTACCTCTGCCTCGGATGAAGTGATCATCTCCACAAATTTTGGCAATAACATAATTGGAAGATTGTCCACACAAAAGTACCCCATATCTTCTAACATTTTTAATGCAGTGGATTTTCCTGCTCCCGACATTCCTGTTACGATAACTAATCTCATCCTAAAACTCCCCAATCCGTTTTACTTCCGGTTCCAGACGTACTCCAAACTTCGCTTCTACTCGATCTGCTACTTCTTCGATCAATGCCATAATATCTGCTGCTGTAGCATTGTCTTTGTTGATCACAAATCCACAATGCTTTTCTGATACTTGCGCGCCTCCAACCTGGAATCCACGAAGTCCTGTCTCCTGAATCAACTGTCCAGCAAAATATCCTTCTGGACGTTTAAAGGTACTTCCTGCACTTGGAAACTCCAATGGTTGTTTTGTGGTACGTCGCTCTTTCAAATCTTCCATATAACTGCGGATTTCATCCACATTTCCTGGCTGCAACTGAATCTGTGCGCTTAAAACAATATCTCCATTTTTCGCAAATACACTTGTACGATATCCCAATTCCATCTGCTCAATAGGAAGCACTTTCAATTCGCCTTCTGGACTGACTGCCATAGCACTTTTGATCACATGCTTCATCTCTCCGCCGTAAGCACCTGCATTCATCATCACTGCTCCACCCAAAGTTCCTGGAATCCCAGACGCAAACTCCAATCCAGTCCACTCCTGATTCAAAGCCTCCGCTGCGATCTTGGATAACAATGCTCCCGCCTGAGCGTAAATCACATGGTCCTCCATGGCACGGATCTGGCTCATCTTCTTATACATCTGGATGATCACACCACGGTATCCTTTATCACCTACCAGAAGGTTACTTCCGTTCCCCATCACATAATAAGGAATGTTCTCTTTCTTTAAAAGTCGAACCAACTCACAAACCCGATTTTCCTCCTCCGGTGTTACAAACCAGTCTGCTGGACCACCTACACGAAATGTTGTATGAAGCTTCATTGGCTCGTCTTTCCATACATTATCTGCTCCAAGAATCTGAATCAATTCTTCTTGTATTCCCATAAATATTTATCTCCAATCTAATCTATCATCCTATGACTTAATACCTATTTACTCATTTCACATCATACAATAAAACCTTATAAAATTCAACTAGACAGGTAGGAATAGAGGGAAGAATCCTTGCAAATTTTCAGAAAATGCTGTATATTAATTTCGTGTACTCGTAGTTAAAATCTATTATTACAAATACAATTTTAAAGGAGTTGAATAATCATTGGACCCGAGTGACGCCATACAAATTATTACATTGATTCTCTTATTAATTTTATCCGGATTATTTTCTTCTGCAGAGACAGCAATGACTGCTGTAAACAAGATCAAGCTTCGTTCTCTGGCAGATGAAGGTAACAAGCGTGCAGCGACTGTTCTGGATATTACAGAACACCACACAGGCAAGATGCTGAGTGCGATTTTGATCGGTAACAATATCGTCAACATTTACGCAACTGCATTAGCTACGACTCTCGCCTACAACTTTGGTGGAGCCATGGTCAGCCTGGTAACAGGACTGATGACACTTGCGATTTTGGTATTTGGAGAAATTACCCCAAAGAACCTTGCAACCATCAAGTCTACTGAGCTTGCAATGGCTTATATTCCGGTACTCAAGGCTTTTATGACAATCATGACGCCGCTCATTTTCCTGATCAACATCATATGCCGCGGAATCCTTTGGATTTTCCGTGTCAATCCAGATGACAGGAATAATGCGATGACTGAGGATGAGCTTCGTACAATCGTGGACGTAAGTCACGAAGACGGAGTCATTGAATCCGAAGAAAAGGAAATGATCTACAACGTGTTTGATCTGGGCGATGCCCGTGCGAAGGACATTATGGTTCCACGCGTTCACGTTACCTTTGCCGATGTCAACAGTACGTATCAAGAATTGATTGCCATCTTCAAAGAGGATAAATTCACACGAATCCCTATTTTCGAAGATACAACAGACAATATCATCGGTACGATCAACATGAAAGACCTTCTTCTTTTTGAAGACAAAGAGAATTTTAGCATTCGCTCAATTTTAAGAGAAGCATATTTTACATATGAATATAAAAATATTCCGGAATTGCTTGTAGAAATGAGAGATGCTTCCCTCAATATTGCAATCGTATTGGATGAATACGGTGAAACTGCCGGCATCATCACTCTTGAAGATATTCTTGAAGAGATTGTTGGTGAGATTCATGATGAATATGATGAAAACGAAGAAGAACAGTTTGTACAAGTAGTGAAAGAAAACGAATATATTATCGAAGGTTCTTACCATCTGGATGATTTAAACGATCGTCTGGAGGAGGATGGACGCAAAGATGTTCAGTTCAAGTCTGAAGACTTTGATTCTCTCGGTGGTTATATTATTGAGCACTTAGACCGATTGCCAGAGGTTGGAGATGAGTACACAACCGAAAGCGGAATCCGTTTAGTGGTTGAGAAGTTGGACAAGAACAGAATTCAGCTGGTTCATGTATATTTACCTGAGCTTTTGACAGAAAAGCCAATGGACGAGTATCATGATCTTCGCGATGTGATCAAGGAACACAAAGAACATCGGTCAGAATCATCTGAGAACTAATTTTATAACAACATAAGATAAACACGGGGCGGAAAATTTCCGCCCCTGAAATATTTATTTGGAGACGTATCGAAGAGGCCATAACGAGAGCGACTCGAAATCGCTTTGCCGTTCACACGGCACGTGGGTTCGAATCCCACCGTCTCCGTTTTTTTTACGCAAAATACGATTGCCGTTTTATAACAAACAGAAAATAGGACAAAGTGACATTGTGATCTTTAGATGAAGGAGGAACACTTATCAT
>Mya_p2__coassemble_778_pt1 | contig 25197 bp, 19 predicted proteins | sample Mya_p2__metabat2_high_PE_023 | metagenome-assembled genome bin Mya_p2 | reverse complement strand
ATATTTATATTTATGCATAAAATGCAAGGGGAGAATGAATAAATATTTGAAAAGGAGGTGCGGAAAATAAAAAATAAACGTGCTTTATTAGAGATGTTATTGTGTGAAAAATATGGTAAGATAGCTATGATTATAGAAAAATAAAACACGATAGAAATGGAACGTCAATAAATGAAAAAAAGAACTTTGAACAAGGAATTAACAATTTTAATGATGATTGCTTCTGCATGCACTTTGCTTTCTGCTTGTGTAGCAGTTTTATATGTCTTTTTTTCCTTTTTTATCCAAAATACTAGTGAAGATATTGAATACGTATTAAAGAATACAAGTCAGGAATTCCAAGCACATGTTCAATTTATTGAAGATGGTGCCGTTTCGATTAGACATAATCAAATGTTAGATGAGTTTTTTGAAAATGCAGAATCATTGGATCTAACAAACGAAATATTAAAACCACAGCTTTCTTATAGTATGGATTTGTATTCAGATCGGAATATGATACAAAAGCAGATGCCATTTGTAACAAGTGTGTATTTATTTAACAACGAAAATGAATGCGTGTATGAACATTACTATGCAGAAACATTGGAAATGGAGAAAAAACAGGAAAGCATTTATCAAATGTTGCAGTCCAGATTTCGGAAAAATAATCATCCATATGAATGTGTTACAGATGAAGAGAATATCAATATGATCTTTCGGATTTATGATGATTCTATGGTGGAGAAAGGCGTTTGTATTGCGGTGATCAGTAGAGATGCAGTGCAAACCATTTTAAATGAAACTGCATCCTATAGTGATTGTACTTGGATGGTGATCTTTGGGGACGAACGAGTGATTGCGTCTCGTGGACCGTGGAGTAATATTGAGGAACTTGTGACAAAAAAACGTGTATACAACGGAACGATTTCTCTTTCAGATAAAAAAGTTATCGCATGTTCCGATGTAAGTGGATTTCAGCTTCGTACGATGATTGCTGTGGGAAGAAAGAATATTTTTACTGGTTTGAAGCCAACGATTTTCATGTTTGGCATTGGACTTGGAATCGTAGTCATATTGACAATCTGTGTTTCTTTTTTAGCCAGTAATCGTTTTTCGAAGCAAGTATCTCGAATGATCGAAAGTATCCGTGCGTTTGACGGGGATCATTTGGATGTTCGTATGGAAGATTCTTCGATACAGGAATTTCATGATATTGGATTTGTATTTAATGAAATGGCGGATCGAATCGAGCATTTGATCAACCAGGTGTATGAAAAGCAACTTCTTGCGGCTCAGGCGCAGACGAAATATTTGCAGGCTCAGATCAATCCTCATTTTCAGTTTAACATTTTGGCAATGTTAAGCTTGAAAGCAAAGATGGCTGGAAACGACGAAGTATACGAAGGTCTCCATGCTTTTTCAAAATTGACACAAGGGAAGATATTCCGAGAAAAAGAGATTAAGATTAAAGTGTCTGAAGAATTGGAAATTGTACAATTTTATTTATATTTGCAAAAAAGTCGTTATCAGGAAAAACTGTCTTATGAAATTCTGGTAGATGATAAAATGATCAATGAGGATCTCATCCCGCGACTTTTAATTGAACCTTTGGTAGAAAATGCAATTTCTCATGGATTAGAACCAAAGCGTGAAAATGGAACGGTAACTGTGCATTTATACGAGATAGGGGAAGAGCAGCCTATGCTCCATATTTGTGTAGAAGACAATGGAATTGGATTTGATCTGAAGCAAATGGAACAGATGGAAGATCAACAAGGGTGCACTGAAAAGACAGAATCTGGTACCCAAGATCCGCTCAGAAAAGCAATTGAACATACGCATACAGGGTTGGAAAATACAAAAAGAATGTTAAAGATATTATACGGTGAGAAGCATAAATTGAACGTAGAAAGTGAAGTTGGAAAAGGAACAAAGATTGAAATCGTTCTTCCGGTAGAAAGAGGTGAGCGTTATGTGGAAAGTAACGGCAGCAGATGATGAAGGGTATATTCGCGAAGCGCTGACAAAGTTGATAGACTGGGAAAAAATGGATTGTCAATTGGTCAAAGTAGCCTGCGATGGGCAAGAATTGATTGAGTCCATTGAGAAAGAAGTGCCAGATATTGTGATCACGGACATTCAAATGCCAGGAAAAGACGGAATTGAGGTTTGTCAGTATATTTATGAGAAGAATTTAAAAATTCCGTTGATTTTGTTAACTGCACATTCCGAATTTGAATACGCGAGAGCAGCAATCCGATACAATGTGTGTGAGTATGTTTTAAAAATGTCCATCATGGAAGAATTGCCTAATGCTGTTCAGAAAGCAGTGGAAGTGTTGGAAAAAGTACAAGCCAAAACATTGGGTGAGAAAAAAGAAGAGCCGGGAACATTGTATCTTAAGATGGAACAGTATATTGAGGAGAATTTTAAGACAAAAATTTCTTTGGACGACATTGCAACTGCACTTCATGCAAGTGGAAGTTATTTGAGTCGTTTGTATAAGAGTAAAACTGGAAAAAATCTGTTTGATGTAATCCTAGACAAGCGAATTGAGGCGGCAAAAGAATATTTGGTCCAGACAGATATGAGAACATATGAAATTTCGGAAGCTGTTGGGATTGAGGACTCAGGTTATTTTTCCAAAATGTTTAAAAAGAAAACGGGAATGTCTCCCAAAGAGTTTAGAAAGAAGGAACAAGATGAGGAGATGTAAAAAGACAGGAATCATGCTCCTAGTATGGATGTGTCTTATGATGGTTGGTTGTGGAAAAGCAGAGACAAAACCAGTCACCATTTCCATTATACATGCCTGGGGTGGAACAGAAGAGGATCATGAGGCAATGCGAAGTATTTATGAGGATTTTGAAAAAGAAAATCCAGATATTATTTTGCAAATGATCTCTATGCCTACAGGAGAAGATCTAAAGAGAAAAGTGGAAGATATGATCATGGTAGGAGATGTTCCGGATATTGTGAATTTCAGTGGTATGGGGCAGAATCAGACCTATGAGTTTATGGTAGAGAATGATCTGGCATTGAATTTAATGCCTTATTTAAAAAGAGATTCTGAACTTTGGGAGCGAGTACCTGAGGCAAATTTGAAATACTGGAAAACAAAAGATCATAAACTTTATTCCATTGCAGATGTGTTATCCTTAAGTGGAGGATATTGGTATAACGAAAGTATTTTAGATGCGGCTGGAGTAGAAGAAATTCCAAAAACCTGGGATGAGTTTTTGCTCATGTGTGAAAAAATTACTCATTGGGCTGAAATAACCGGTAGTGAAGTGGAACCACATCATATTTCTGCAGAGGGATATATGTATTGTATCGATCAATTATTAGCAGAGGATCGAGAAAAGGGATTGGAAGATTTGCCGGAACAAGAAACCTATAGATATGCTCTTGCAACTTTGAAAGAGATTTATCAGTATGCAGCATTAAAAAATCAGAACTATACCTATTTGGATGAAACAAGTATGTTCAATGAAGGAAAACTTGGTATCTATGTGAATGGAGTATGGGGAGCACCGATGATTCACAGTACGGTCAATGCAAAGTACGCATTGTTACCGACAACAACAGGAAAAACGATGTCATGTGAGTCTGCAGGTTTAGGTTATGTTTTGAGCAATAGCGGGAATGTTCAGAAACAGGCAGCAGCAGTGAAGTTTTTAAAGTATATGCTAAGTGAGCCAGTTCAGAAAAGGATTCTTCGCGAAACCGAGCAGATTCCAGCAAACCCAGAGGTTTCATTGGATGATTTTATGGCAGAAAAGGAACGACTGTATCATGCAGTGATGAAAGTAGAACAGGCAGAATGGAAAATCGAGATTCCAAGAAATTTATGGTCCGAAGATCAAACCAGTTATTTCAAAGATCACATCATCGAGGTTTTAAATGGAACTCTTTCCGAGGACGAGTTTGGTCTGGAGTTGGGAATTTTAAAAGAGTGATTGTTTGAAATAAAAAAAGAGATGAAATATGGAATATATTGATGTAGGTCAATATATTCCATATTTTTTGTTTTTTAGGTCAATATTATCCCAAATTGAGTCAACTGATTTCATTCAAAATATACAAAAATCAGGATAGAATAAGGATAAATGAAAGACAAAACAAACAAAGAAGGAGAAAAGGGTTATGAAAAAGAAATTAGTAAGTGTTTTGTTGGCAACTGCTATGTGTGCGACGATGTTAGCAGGTTGTGGTGGAAGTTCAGAGGAAGGAAAAGAGACAGCATCTTCTGATAAGGAAAATGTGTTGGAGTTTTATCATGGATATTTCCAGGATGAAAGTGAATGGCCAGCAGCTCAGGTGATGAGAGATATTTATGATGAGTTTGCAGCCCAGCATGCAGATGAAGAAATCACATTTAAACCAATCGCAGTCGAAAATCGTGATGATATTGTAAGCAACCAGGTGGCTGGAGGATCCTTCCCAGATGTTGTAGATGTTGGTGGTGGTGGAATTCCGCAGGCAGCAATCGAGCAGGGGATTGTATATGATCTGAAACCATATATCGATGAAAACAATCTTCAGGATGCAGTGGGACTGAATTATACACAGCATGATGTAGATGGACATATTTACGCAGTACATGATCAGATTGAAAGCCGTGGTATCTGGTATAATGCAAGCCTTCTTGAGGAAGCTGGAACAAATGCAGAGGCCCTTGCTGATTGGGATGGATTTGGCGAGGCAATGGCAAAAGTAAATGCACTTGGCGGAGATAAATATGGATACATTGCAGGTCAGGGATCTAGCGTGATGTTGAATGCAATGATGGCTTCTACAGAAAATGGAAAGAAAATGATCGAATCTCCATTGACAGAGGAGACAATCAATTCCAAAGAATTTGCAGATGCATTTAAGAAAACAGCAGCATTGGATCAGGCAAATGGTTCTGAACATACAACAGATGATAATGGAAACTTGATGGCAGAATTTAACGTAAATGGAAAAGTAGGAGTATTGTTTAACGGTGTATGGAATGCTAGTGGAATTGATGCTTCTCTTACAGATGCCATTGAACCAGCATTGTTCCCAGGAAATGTTGCAGTTGCATCAGCTGGTGGCGGTCTTGCGGTAGCAGAAGGAATGAGCGAAGAGAAAACTGAACTTGCGTTGGAATTTATCAAATATATGACAAGTGCAGAGGTTCAGGAAAAAATCTTTACAGAAGTACAGGCTCATCCATGTAACACAACATTGGATCTGAATGCATTGGCTGAGGAAAGTGGAAATCCTGCAACAATCAAACTTGCGACAGCTTGTTCTCAGGTAAATGATGCAGACATCATTGTGATTGACAAAAACTACACATGGGGAGCAGATGTAAATGGCTCTATCATCAACGCGTTAATGGAATGTGCAGTATCTGGAACAGATATTGATGCAAGATTTGAACAGCTTCAAAAAGAATTACTTGCAATTATTGGATAGTTTTTAGAAAAAAGTGAAAATGAAAAAAGTTGGGGAAGGGAAAATACCCTTCCCACTTTTTTAGAATTTATATGGAGGTGCGAGAGTTGAAAAAAGCCATGAAAAAGAAAAAAAGAAGTGGTTTGAGTTTGCGTAGAACGGGATTCATTCTGGCCTTTTTGGCCCCAACACTGATTGCTTTTTGTATCTTTTATTTGTATCCGATTATTACCGTATTTGTAACATCATTTTGTAAATGGGATTATACAAACATTACAAATCCACAGTTTTTCGGATTTGCAGACATGTGGGAGAACTACAAATACATTTTTACAAAATATCCGTTCTTTTGGGAGGCGCTTCGCAATTCATCTGTATGGGCAATCTTAGGTGCAGTTGTGCAAATTCCGGTAGCGACATTGATCGCACTTGCACTTTCCAGAAAGGTAAAAGGAATTAAATTTGTCCGAAATGTTTATATTATACCAAATATGATTTCTACGGCAGCAATGGGTGTGATCTTTTTGCAGTTATACAATCCTTCTTATGGAATCGTTAATCAGATCATCCGTTTGTTTAAACCAGACTTTACAGACAATATTCTGTTATTAAAAGGTCCGGCATTCATAGCAATGACATGCGCTTATATCTTTTTTACAGGAACAACAACGCTGATGATTCTTGGAAATATTATGGCTGTTCCAGAAGAAGTGCGAGAGGCAGCTATGCTAGATGGAGCCAGCGGATTAAAACAAGATTGGTATATTACCATTCCAATGATCAAAAATACATTAAAGACTGTATCAGTACTTGCTGCAACGTCAGGCTTTCTTCTCTATAACGAAGTATACTTCCTGACAAAAGGTGCTGCAGGAACATACAGTATCAGTTATGTTATCCGTGAGCTTGCAATTACAAGTCCAAGAACACAGTTTGGACGAGCAAACTCTGTGGCAGTGATTCAGATTTTAGCTGGAATGCTGATTATTTTAGTCATCAATTTTGTTTATAGTATTTCGTTCAAGAAAAAGGAAACAAAGTAAAGGAGGGAGAGGCAAATGAGTAAAAAAATGAGAAAACGTGTGAATAACATGCCAACAGGAACGAGAATCATAACCTACATTACATTAGCCTGGGCATTGATTGTAGCTTTGGTCCCTCTTGTATGGTTGGTATTGTCCAGTTTGAAGGCAGATCCAATGGCAAGACCAGGATTTCAATTACCAGATTCTATCTGTCTAGATGGATATATTTCCACATTTCGCGATCTTCATGTAATGCGTTATTTTGGAAATAGTTTATTTGTAGCAGGAATTTCAGTTGTAATCAGTGTTGTTATGATTTCCATGTCTGCTTATGTTGTTGCAAGAATGGAATTTAAAGGGAAAAAACTTGTAAATGTGATGTTATATTCAACTATGTTCATTCCGGCAACTGCATTAACATATCCAGTATATAACATGATCAATCGTTTTCATTTGTATGACACAAGAGCAGCCTTGATCTTGATTTATTCTTGCAGTGGAATCGCAATCAGCTTTTTCGTAATAAAAAACTATTATGACAACATACCGAAAGAGTTGGAAGAAGCAGCAAGAATAGATGGTTGTGGTTATGTGCAAACATGGGTGAAAGTGATTTTTCCGATTGCACGTCCTGGAATTATGACAGCAGCAGTTCTTGCCTTTTTAACAAACTGGAATGAATATTATTGGGCATCTCTTGTGTTACTGACAAGAGAAAAAATGACTGTACCAGCATTGTTGTCGACATTTACAACGGCATTTACAACAAACTACAATGGATTATTTTCGGCAATGGTAATTATTATTTTGCCACCAGTACTTTTATATATTATTTTCAGTAAATTCTTTATCGAAGCACTTTCTGGTGGAGCGGTAAAAGGATGATACGAAAAGGCTAGAAGGAGTAAATGATGAATCAGGAAATTAGAGAACGTACAAAATGGTTTATGAATGATCGATTTGGAATGTTTATCCATTGGGGATTGTATTCCATTCCCGCATGTGGAGAATGGGTGATGTCCTTTAAAGAAATGACAGTAAAAGACTATCGCCCATATTTTGAACAATTTGACCCGGTGGATTATGATCCCAAAAAGTGGGTTTGTTTGGCAAAAGAGGCAGGAATGAAATATGTTGTTTTGACTGCAAAACATCATGATGGATTTTGTCTGTTTGATTCGAAACTGACTGAGTACAAAGCGACAAATACAAAAGCAGGAAGAGATCTTGTACGAGAGTTTGTAGATGCATGTCGAGAAGAAGGTTTAAAAGTTGGATTGTATTTTTCTATTATTGACTGGAGTCATCCGGATTTTCCAAAATATGGGGATCGCCAGCATCCAATGCGAAACAATCTGGCATACAAAGACGAACAGATCAACTTTGATCGATACTTGGATTTTATGCATGGGCAGATTGAAGAACTTGTAACAAACTATGGAAAATTAGATTTGTTATGGTTTGATTTTTCCTATGACAATATGACAGGAGAGACTTGGCGTGCTACAGAGCTGATCAAAATGGTACGTAAGCATCAGCCAGATGTGATCATTGACAATCGATTAGAAGGTGCAGGAGATAATCATGGCAGTATTGCAACGGAACATCCGTTGATTTACAGTGGAGATTTTGCAAGTCCAGAGCAGATCATTCCACCTCATGGTGTTTGTGATGTGAATGGAGAGCCAATCCCTTGGGAACTTTGTGCAACTATGAATAATCATTGGGGATATTGTAATTTTGATCATCAGTATAAAACTCCACAGATGTTGATTCGCAAATTAGTGGAATGTGTCAGCAAAGGTGGAAATATGATCTTAAATGTGGGTCCGGATGCCAAAGGAAATATTCCAGAAGAGAGTGTGAAGATTCTTCAGGAAATTGGGAAATGGATGAAGAAAAACAAAGACAGTATTTACGGATGTGGAATTTCTCAATTAGAGAAACCGGATTGGGGAAGATATACGCAAAAAGGAAATACCATTTATGCGCACGTATACGAGACCCCATTGGGAGCTCTTCCACTTTATGGGATTGCACCTGATAAATTAGAACGAGTAACCTATCTTGCAGATGGTAGCACCGTTAATCGTGGAGAAGCATGGAATACTGCGCTTTATACAGATGTGGCATTTGTGTCTTTTGGAGAAGATCCTGTGTTCACATATCCGCTTCCAGATGAAAAAGATACAGTATTAGAAATCCATTTGAAAGAATAGGAGGAGACGTTCATGAAACAGGTCACAAGTATATTGATCGGCGCAGGTTTGCGTGGTGGATACGTATATTCACAATATGCATTGGATCATCCAGATGAATTTCGGGTTGTTGCTGTTGCAGAGCCTGATCAGAAACGAAGAGAAGAATTTGCACAAAAGCATGGAATTCCAAAGGAACGTCAATTTACGTCCTATGAGGAATTGCTGAGCCAGGATAAAATGGCGGATTGCGCCATGGTTTGTACACAAGACCAAATGCACTACGAGCCAGTTGTAATGGCGATGGAAAAAGGGTATCATGTTCTTTGCGAGAAACCAATGTCACCATATAAAGAAGATATCTTAAAAATGGGAGAATTTGCACAGAAATATGATCGTATTTTATCGGTATGTCATGTGTTACGTTATTCCCCATTTTTTACAAAGTTAAAATCTCTGCTGGATGAGGGTGCCATTGGCCGATTGATGACCATCCAACATATTGAAGAAGTTGGATATTGGCATCATGCTCATAGTTTTGTGCGTGGCAACTGGAGAAATGCGGAGGAGTCCAGTCCCATGATCTTACAAAAGTGTTGTCATGATATGGATATTCTGTTGTGGCTAACCGGAAGTCATTGTAAAAAAATCAGTTCTTTTGGTGAATTGACTTATTTTAAAGAAGACAATGCTCCAGACAACGCACCAGCATATTGTATGGACGGATGTGCACATCGAGAGAATTGTCCTTTCTATGCACCAAAATTTTATTTGGAACATCCAAAGGCAGAGGAAGATGGTCTTGTATATGCGGTGACTTCAAAGGCAGATGCAGAACATGTGATTCCGGCATTAAAGAAAGGTCCTTATGGAAGATGTGTCTTCCATTGTGATAATACAGTGGTAGATCATCAGACGGTAGATATAGAATTTGAAAATGGTGTGACAGCGTCCTTTTTGATGACTGCATTTACCAATCAGTGTGCACGTCGCATTCGCTTGATGGGGACAAAAGGCGAATTAAAAGGTGATATGGAAGCAGGTGTGATCGAATGGATTGATTTTGTAAGTGGAACAACACAGACAATCCAACTTCATACACCTACAAAAGGACATAGTGGAAGCGACATGAGTATGATGCATGACTTTGTTCGAATGGTAGGAGAAGGAAGACAAGGAAAAACAGATGCAGCAGTTTCTGTAGAGAGCCATTTAATGGCATTAGTTGCGGAAGAAGCACGAGTATCAGGAGAAGTTATTACATTTTAAAAAGGATGATCTTATGGAATTCAAACAGTTTCTAGAAGAAATACAGATGCCGGAAGGTGCAATCCATGAATTGGTCTGCATTCAGATAACAAGATCAGACTATGAAAATTTAAAATATTTATATCAGAATGAAAGAAATACTTTTTTTCAAAATGTGTTGCAAATGGCGGATTTTCGAATCCGCTTTTTGTACTTCTTTAGCTACATGGCATGGAAGTTATATGAATCTGGTGTATGGAAGGATCGATGTTTCCCTTTTGTAAAACATGGATTGATCTGGAGACACCTTGATGGCTCTTTGTTCCGTTTGGGAAGTGGATTTGGTGTTTTAAACCAATAGAAGTATTTATCGACTTATACCTCGTTCTGTGCTATGATAAAAACTAATTATAATTTTTTATTTACCGATGAAACAGGAAATATAGTTTATAGATAGACGGAAAGAGGTATTTTCTATGTTAGAAAACCCAACAAAATATATCAATATCGGTCTGTTGGCCCATGTAGATGCTGGAAAAACAACCTTATCAGAGGCATTGTTGTATTCTAGCGGAAGCATTCGGAAGATGGGCCGTGTGGACAACAGAGATGCATTTTTAGATACCTTTGATCTGGAAAGGGAACGTGGAATTACAATTTTTTCCAAGCAGGCAGTGATGATGTTACAGAAGGAACTGTGTGTTACCTTGCTAGATACACCAGGACATGTGGATTTTTCTGCAGAAATGGAACGAACCTTGCAAGTATTGGATTATGCCATCCTTGTGATCAGTGGAGCAGATGGAGTGCAGGGACATACAGAAACCTTATGGCAGTTGCTTTCCAAGTATCAAGTGCCAACTGTTGTGTTTGTCAATAAGATGGATCAGGTTGGGACAGACGAAGCCCAATTGATGGAAGAGTTAAAAAAGCGGTTCAGTGACAATTGTGTGGATTTCAGCTTTTACGGTGAGGATGCAACAGCACGAGAGGGACAGGAAGATTTTTTAGAACAAGTAGCAATGTGTGAAGAATCTTTGCTGGAACAATACTTAGAGACGGGAACCGTATCAACTGCAAATATTGCACATCTTACTGCTGAACGCAAAGTCTTTCCTTGCTTTTTTGGATCTGCCTTAAAGTTGACAGGAGTGGACACACTGATCAAAGGATTGATGGAGTATATGGAACCACCAGTCTATCCAGAAACATTTGGTGCAAAAGTTTATAAGATTTCCAGAGATGAGCAGGGAAATCGTTTGACATATTTGAAGATCACTGGAGGAAAGCTTTCTGTGAAAGAATTGCTTTCCGGTCAGAAGAAGAATTCGAAGGGATCAGAAGACGATTCCCTTTGGCAGGAAAAAGTGAACCAGATCCGTATGTATTCTGGTGCGAAATATGACTTGATCAATGAAGCTGTGGCAGGTCAAGTTTGTGCAGTAACGGGATTGTCAGAAACTTATCCGGGGGAAGGTCTTGGCATAGAAACAGAGTCAGATATGCCAATATTGGAACCGGTCTTAAGTTATCGAATCACCTTACCAGAAGAGTGTGATATTCATCAAATGCTTCGAAATCTGCGACAGCTGGAAGAGGAAGAACCATTGCTTCATATTGTATGGAATGAAACACTGGGTGAGCTTCATGCGCAACTTATGGGTGCTGTGCAGATTGAAGTGTTAAAGCGATTGATTGAGGAACGATTTGGTGTCAAAGTAGAATTTGATGCAGGAAACATTGTATATAAAGAAACTATTGCAAATACAGTGGAAGGAGTGGGACATTTTGAGCCACTTCGTCATTATGCAGAGGTTCATTTGCTGATGGAACCAGGAGAACGTGGAAGCGGATTACAGTTTTTTGCAGACTGCAACGAAGATGAGCTGGATCGGAACTGGCAGCGTTTGATCCTGACACATTTGGAAGAAAAAGAACATATCGGTGTTCTTACAGGATCACCGATTACAGATATGAAGATTACTCTTGTAGCTGGAAAGGCGCATTTGAAGCATACAGAAGGAGGAGATTTCCGACAGTCCACTTACCGAGCAGTGCGACAAGGGTTGAAGCAGGCAGAAAGTGTCTTATTGGAGCCAGTCTATGAATACCGATTGGAAGTGCCTGCAGAATTGATCGGGCGTGCCATGTCTGATATGCAGAAAATGCATGGTGAATTTGCACCACCAGAGCAAGAGGGAGAAGTTGCTATCTTGAAAGGTACGGCTCCAGTTATTCATATGAGAGATTACCAGACAGAGGTGATCGCATATACAAAAGGGAGAGGAAGATTGTTCTGCACGTTAAAAGGATACGAACCATGTCACAATGCAGAAGAAGTCATTGAGACGATGGGGTATGATTCTGAACGCGATTTGGACAACCCTACAGGCTCTGTGTTCTGTGCTCATGGGGCAGGCTTTGTTGTAAAGTGGGATGAAGTCCCCGAGTACATGCATTTGGAACGTGTTTTGAAACAAGATACACCAGATGTACAACCAGAACTGATCACGTATACATCTGCTGCAGTTCGGAGAGCCAGTGTGTTATCCGCATTGTCACCCGAAGAGGAAGCAGAATTGGAACGAATGGCTGAGGAATCTCGAAGAAGACGAGAACAGCCCAGGAAAAAGTACGTGTATCGAAAAGAGCCGTTAGAGGGATCTTCTTACAGAAGCAGTTCCAGCAAACCAAAAGAAAAATTAAAAGAATATTTGTTGGTAGATGGATATAATATTATCTTTGCATGGGAGGAACTGCGAGAACTAGCTGAGGTGAATATTGATGGAGCAAGAGGAAAGCTAATGGACATTTTATGCAATTATCAAGGCATTAAGAAATGTTCATTGATCCTTGTGTTTGATGCATACAAGGTGGAAGGCTTTCAGGGAGAAGTACAGCAATATCATAATATCCATGTTGTCTACACAAAAGAGGCGGAGACAGCAGATCAATATATAGAGAAAGTGGCACATGAAATTGGAAGAAAATATGATGTCACAGTTGCAACTTCCGATGGGACTGAGCAGGTGATCATCCGAGGACAAGGATGTCATTTGTTATCTGCAAAGGAACTGAAGGAAGAAATCGCATTTGCTCAGAAACAGTTACAAGAAGAGCATATGGATCAGGCAAAAAGCAGTAAAAACTATTTGTTTGATTACCTTGATGAACATACGGCTATAGAAATGGAAGAGATTAGACTAGGAAATAAATAAGACGTATTGAAATAAAGGTGGTAATAAACAATGGACAGAAAAGAATTGTTACGTGATAAAAAAAGAATTGTGATTAAGGTGGGAACAACTACCATCACACATGTGGAAACTGGCAATATCAACTTGGGGAAATTGGAGAAATTTGTTCGTATTTTGATCAATCTCCGAAACCAGGGAAAAGAGATTATTGTTGTCTCTTCCGGAGCTGTTGGGGTAGGAAGAATGGCGCTTGGTCTCAAACAACGTCCAACGAGTCAGGCAGACAAACAGGCTTGTGCAGCAGTGGGACAGGCTCGTTTGATGATGATTTATGAAAAATTGTTCAATGAATACAGTCAACTGACAGCGCAGGTATTGTTGACAAAAGAATCCATTACTAACGTAGAGTGTCGAAAAAACGCACGACAGACGTTCGAAGGATTGTTGAATATGAATGTGGTACCAATTGTAAATGAGAACGATGCCATTTCCGTAGACGAGCTTGTGTATGGAAATTTCGGAGACAATGATACTTTGGCAGCCAACGTGGCAGAGTTGGTCAAAGCAGATTTATTAATTCTTATGTCTGATATTGAAGGCATGTACACCGACGATCCAAAAACTAATCCAAATGCACGTTTCATTCATACCGTAGTAGAAATAGACAAAGCTTTGGAAAATATGGCAGGTGCCTCTTCCAGTGATTTTGGAACAGGTGGCATGTATACCAAAGTGAATGCAGCCAAAATCGTCACAAACAACGGAGCGGATATGGTCATTGCCAATGGAGATAATATTTACACCATCAATGATATTATGGCGGGAAAAAAGGTTGGAACCTTATTCTTATCGAAGGAGCATGGCAAAGAACTGGAAAATGAATTGGCGCCAGAACGTGCTCAGTTCCGCCGTCAAGTAAAACGACTGAAAAAAGCGGAAGAAAAAACGGTTCACGCAGGCAGTGGAAATGGATTTCAGTATGCGGCAGCAGGACACGCATATAAAAAGGAGGAGGGAAACCATGGAGAATTATATGGAAATACTTGGTAAACGAGCAAAAGATGCATCCCGTGAAAGTGCAAAGCTGGGAACCCTTGAAAAGAATGAAGGGTTGCTTGCAGTGGCAGAGGAATTGATCCGGCAGACTCCATTTTTGTTGGCGGAAAATGAAAAAGATATTCAGGCGGCTTTGGAAAAAGGAGTTAAGGATTCTCTGATTGACCGCCTTCGTTTGACAGAACAGCGAATCCAGGATATGGCAGAAGGATTGCGTCAAATTGCAGCTTTGGAAGATCCAATTGGAGAAGTTCTGGAAATGAAAACGCGTCCAAACGGCCTTCGCATTGGAAAAAAACGAGTTCCTTTGGGAGTAGTTGGAATTATTTATGAATCCAGACCAAATGTAACAGCCGATGCTTTCGGATTGTGTTTTAAGACAGGCAATGCTGTGATTTTGCGTGGTGGCAGTGATGCCATTCACTCCAACCAGGCCATTGTACATGCGATTAAGGAAGCTCTTCGAAAAGAAAAATTATGTCAGGATCTGATTCTGCTTGTGGAAGATACCCGCCGAGAAACAGTACAGCAGATGATGAAGCTTCATCAGTATATTGATGTGCTGATTCCGAGAGGCGGAGCAGGACTGATTGCAAACGTAGTAGAAAACAGCACTGTGCCAGTAATCGAAACAGGAACGGGAAACTGTCACATTTTCGTAGATGAAAGTGCAGATCTTGCTATGGCAGTAGATATCATTGAAAATGCAAAAACCCAGCGTATGGGTGTATGCAATGCGTGTGAATCCTTAGTGATCCATGAGAAAGTAGCAGAGAAGGTCATTCCAGATATTGTGGAACGGTTGCATATGCATCAAGTAGAAGTGCGCGGAGATGAGCGCGCACAGGCTATTTCCAAAGGAGTCGCATCGGCCACGGAGGAAGACTGGGGAAAAGAATATTTGGATGCCATTATTTCCTTAAAGATAGTGAAGAGTTTGGAAGAGGCCATTGCCCATATTAATCGATACAATACAGGGCATTCGGAATCCATTATTACAAAGGATTACAATCATGCTCTTCAATTTCAGGATGAAATCGATGCAGCAGCAGTGTATGTCAATGCATCTACAAGATTTACCGATGGATTTGAATTCGGATTTGGCGCAGAGATTGGAATCAGCACCCAGAAGCTTCATGCAAGAGGACCTATGGGATTGCTTGCACTGACAACCACAAAGTACATCATTTTTGGAAATGGTCAGATTCGATAAAGGGTATAAATGTTGGAGAAGTGTTAGAAATCATAACAAAATTGTTACAAAAAAATAAAAAGTCTATTGTAATTTAAGAAACAATTCGATACAATATGAATGTCTGATATAAAGGGGGTGCAGCTGAGAACGCTGCAAATTATGAAGATTGTAAAGAAAAAGATAAGAGCAATGGCAGGGTTCCTGCTAGTTGCTCTTGTATTGTCATGTTGTACAGGTTGTGGAAAAGATGATTCGTCCCAAGAGCTACAGAGCTTGACTGTTGAGGCGTCTGCGGAAGAATCCAAGGAGGAGACGGAGGATTCCGAAGGAGACTCTTCTCAAAAGGATTCCAGAGATGAACCCATTTATGTGTTTGTTTGCGGAGCTGTTCAGGCACCAGGTGTTTATGCGCTGGAGCAAGGGGCTCGTGTATATGAAGCATTGATCCTTGCAGGTGGGATGATTTCGGAAGGTGCTGCAGAATATGTGAATCAGGCACAACCTTTGGTGGATGGAGAACAGATTTATATTCCGACCAAAGAAGAGGTACAGCAAGGCACTGCAGGTGAGAAAAAAGATCTCTTTATCAAAACGGAAGAAGATACGGAAAACGACAGTAAAGTGAATATCAACACAGCTACCGAAGAAGGATTGAAGTCCATTCCTGGGATTGGAGATACGAGAGCGAAAAGTATCATTCAGTATCGAGAGGAGAATGGAGGATTTCAAACCATTGAGGATTTGATGAACGTACCGGGCATCAAAAAAGGTGTGTTTGAAAAATTAAAAGACAGTATTACAGTAAATGCAGGAAGTTAGGGAATAATTCGAATGAGCAAGAAAAAAATCTTAGTAGTGGATGATGAAAAATTAATCGTGAAAGGAATCCGTTTTAGTTTGGAACAGGACGGCATGGAAGTAGACTGTGCATATGATGGCGAAGAAGCACTTGCCTATGCAAAACAGTGTGAGTATGATCTCGTTCTTTTGGATGTGATGTTGCCAAAATTGGACGGTTTTCAGGTGTGCCAACAGATTCGTGAATTTTCAGATATGCCAGTTGTAATGCTGACTGCAAAAAGTGAAGACATGGATAAAATTCTTGGTCTGGAGTATGGTGCAGATGATTATATTACAAAGCCATTTAACATTTTGGAAGTAAAAGCACGTATTAAGGCAATCATGCGAAGAACCGTGAAGAAGGAAGAAGCACAGCCTAGCAGTGTTATTGTCAAAGGTGTGATGAAGATCGACTGTGAAAGCAGACGTGTGTTTATTGAGGATCGAGAGATCAATTTGACGGCAAAAGAATTTGATGTATTGGAACTTCTGGCTATGAACCCAAATAAAGTGTACAGCAGAGAAAATCTGTTGAACTTGATTTGGGGTGAAGATTATCCAGGTGACGCAAGAACAGTAGATGTGCATATCCGAAGATTGCGTGAAAAGATTGAGACCAATCCAAGCGAGCCACGTTATGTACATACAAAGTGGGGAGTTGGTTATTATTTCCAAGGGTAAATTTTGCGCAAAAGTAAAAGAAAAATGTAAAAGTCTAAGACTCTATGTGATTCTGGTGATCTTAGCAGCAGGAATCGTGCCAAGCGCTTTGATCTACGTGACCATTGTTCGAACATACGAAGCGCGGGCGGTTTCCATGCGAACTGCAGAGATCCAGAATCAATGTACAATTCTAAGTAATCAGTTACATAGTGATCAGTATCTTAAGGATGGATCATCCGAAGTCATCGATGCAAGTTTGAATCAGTTAACAAATATTTATAACGGTAGAGTTATGATCATAGATGAAAATCTGCAGATCGTAAAAGATACCTATGGACTGGATGAAGGAAAAACCAATGTTTCCGAAAATGTAATTCGTTGCATGCAAGGAAAAAATACAGATTATTACGATAAAAAGAATCGTTATATTGAGGTAACTTCTCCGATTAAGGATACTAAATCCGGTGAGATTGAAGGTGTGCTTTTGGCAAGCGTATCCACCGATTTTATTTCTGATAGTCTCAGTATGTTGTATTCAAAAGGAACCATCATTTATATGACAGCCATGGTATTTGTCCTAGCCTTTGCAATTTTAATCGCAGAGCGGATTGTAAGACCACTGCATACCATTGCATCGGAAATAGAAGGAGTGACAGAAGGCTATGTGGATGAGGTGCTACATGTGGAGCGGTTCAGTGAGACAGGAAAAATCTCTCGGGAATTCAACAAAATGCTTGGCCGATTCAAGCATTTGGATGAATCGCGAGAAGAATTTGTATCCAATGTGTCTCATGAGCTACGAACTCCTTTGGCTTCCATGAAGGTGTTGGCAGATTCTCTTGTGCAGGCGGACAATGTGCCAATCGAATTGTATCAGGAATTTATGGAAGATATTACAAAAGAGATTGACCGAGAAAATGATATTATTTCCGATTTGTTGACTTTGGTTAAAATGGATAAAACATCTCAGGATTTGAATATCAAGCAGGTGCAGGTCAATGACCTGATGGAACTAATTCTGAAACGTTTGAAACCGATTGCAGAAAAGAAAAATGTAGAAGTGGTCCTGGAGAGCTTTCGACCAGTCACTGCTGAGATTGATGAAGTGAAGTTATCACTTGCTATTTCCAATCTTGTGGAAAATGCCATCAAATATAATCATGATGGAGGATGGGTGCATGTTTCACTGAATGCGGATCATAAGTTTTTCTATGTGAAAGTTGCAGATTCTGGAATTGGAATTCCAGAGGAAGATCAGGACCATGTATTCGAACGTTTCTATCGAGTGGACAAATCTCATTCCAGAGAAATAGGTGGAACTGGACTTGGTTTGGCAATCACTCGTAATGCGGTGATCATGCATCGTGGATCTATCAAAGTACATAGTGAACATGGAGAAGGAACCACATTTATTGTGCGAATTCCGCTTCTCTATGTGAATATATAAGGAGGCAGAGCATATGAAGAAGATAAAAAAATGCGGAATCCTTTTCCTCTGCTTTCTGATGATCTTTCTTTTAGCTGCCTGCCAAAAACGGACAGACGTTCAGCATGGGGAAGATGTCATTTATTGTCTAAACAAAGAACAGACTGGCCTGGTTCCAATCACCTTTGATGGTTTGGAAGGAGAAGTAGAGAAACAGGTAGGTGCTGTTCTGGAGGAATTGGCAAAACCCTCCGAGGATATCGAATATACACAAGTTTTTCCAAAAGAATTAAAAATCAAGAAATATGAAGTAACCAATGTCATCGTATACGTAGATTTTAATTCTGCCTATTTGGAACTTTCTTCGTTACAGGAGAAGTTGGTTCGAGCAGCACTCGTAAAATCTTTGTTACAGATTTCCGGTGTGCAAGGAGTATGGATTAGTGTCAATGATACGCCTCTTCAGAATTCCGATGGAACAGAGGTTGGATTATTGAACGATGATGATTTTGTGGAAAATACAGGATCTTCTGTTAGTTCTTATCAAACAGCAACCTTAACCTTGTACTTTAGTAATAAAGAAGGAGACAAGCTGACTCAGCAGAAAACATCTGTGCGATACAGCAGCAACATTCCACTGGAAAAAATCATTGTAGAAAAGTTGATGAAGGGGCCAAGGGAGAGTGGATGTTATCCAACATTGAATCCGGCGGCCACCTTATTAAGCGTAACCATCAAGGATGGTGTCTGCTACGTAAACTTTGACAGTGAATTTTTAAATAGTGTCTATGATGTAAAACCAGAAGTAGCAATTTATTCTCTGGTTAATTCTTTGTTGGAAGGAACTAGTGCAGGAAAAGTGCAGATTACAATCAATGGTGTAACCGATGTGTCTTACAAAGATACAGTGGATTTGTCACAGCCATTGCAACAAAATCTGGAATTAGTGGAAACAACGGAGGAATCATAAAATGATGAGAAAACGACCATTGTGTATGGTGGTGATCCTCTTCTTGGTCATCCAATTGATCCGGATTGGAGGGTTTCAATATACAACAGATTTGAAACCCTCCTTTTTAGAAGAACATGCCCAGAATGGAAGCTGGGTGCGTGTAACAGGAACCGTATTTCGAAGAGAAGTACGAGCAAACAAAACACAAATCTATTTGACAGATGTATCTGTCCATTTTAACGATCAGATTCATAAAGAACCAGATCTTCTTATTTCTATCAAACAACCTACACATCAAATGGATTCCCAACAATCCATTCAAACACAATCCAATCAACAAAATCCTATTCGGCTAGGAAATCGAGTATTCGTGTCAGGAACCCTTCGTTTTTTCGAATCAGCCACCAATCCAGGAAATTTTGATCAAAAGTTTTATTACCAAAAACAAGGCATCCATTGTTCTGTACAAGGAGATACTATCCAAGTAGTGGATCAACATTATTGGAAGTTGCGGGAACGATTGACTCAAATCAAAGAAGGATGGAAAGAACTGCTGGACACATCCATGGGACCTTATTATGGAGGATGCATGAGTGCTATTTTATTGGGAGAAAAAAGCAGCTTGGAAGAGTCTATGAAAATGTTGTATCAAAAAAGTGGCATTGGGCATATATTGGCGATTTCTGGATTGCACATGTCCTTTTTGGGAGTTGGATGTTACCAATTATTCCGAAAATGTGGTGCTCCCTTTTGGGTTTCTTGTTTTGCAGGAAGTCTGTTCTTATTACTCTATACAATCATGATCGGAGGTGGCGTTTCTTCCCAGAGGGCTTTGATCATGTTTCTTATTCGGATGGATGCAGATTTGTCGGGAAGAAATTATGATCTTCTTACATCTTTGTCGGTGGCTGCCTGTGTTCTGATCGCTCAGCAACCTCTCTATTTATATGATTCTGGATTTTTATTGTCTTTTGGAGCGATTCTCGGAGTGGCCGTTGTGAATCCATGGATGGAAACACTAAAAATACTGCCTAAATGTCTGAGAGCTGCTTTTTCCATTCAATTGGTTCTCCTACCGATTATGTTATATTTCTATTTTGAAATTCCGTTGTATTCTATTCTACTCAATCTAGTTGTGATTCCTCTTATGTCAGTGGTATTAAGTGCAGGTATTTTTGGCTCTTTTTTGACCTTTTTGTTGCCCGTTGGAATTGGAAAAGGATTGTTACTTATTTGCAAATGGATTTTATGGCTTTATGAAGCAATGGCAGCTACCACTTTGAAATTTCCTATGGGAAGGTGGATTTTGGGCCAGCCTACCATTGGCAGATGCATCCTATACTATGGAATCTTGTTTGGGATATGCTTCTATTTAAGTTACATGACGAATAAAAAAGAGGGGGCTTTGACTTTTTTGCGAAGAGAGGTGAAGAAAAGAAGAGTAGTATTGTGGGCAGGAGTGCTTTTATATGGAGTTCTTTTTTGTATAGGAACCAAGCTGGGGCATGGATTACCAGGAACCATGAAAGTGACAGCAGTGGATGTGGGCCAGGGGGATTGCTTTTATATTCGGACTCCAAAGGGACTACATATCCTGGTGGATGGTGGAAGTACCAGTATCCAGGAAGTGGGCAAATATAGAATTGAGCCTTTTTTAAAATCACAAGGAGTGGAAAAGTTGGATTATGTCTTTTTATCCCATGGTGATGAGGACCATATTGGTGGTGTTAAAGAATTATTGGACAATCCATCCATGGGAGTACCAATTCAGACGCTGGTCTTGCCAACGGAAGCAGTGTTGGATGAAAAACTGTTGGATCTGGCCAGGCTTGCTCAAAAGCAGGGAACAACTGTAGTGACTATAGAATCAGAAGAGCAGATTACTGATGGGGCACTTACAGTACAATGTCTGGCACCGAAAGCCTCTTATATAGGAGAGAAAGGAAATGAAGCCTCCATGGTTTTAGAACTTCGATATCGAAACTTTGGCATGTTATTTACCGGGGATTTAGAAGGAAATGGGGAAGAACAGTTGCTACGAAGTGGAGATCTACGACAGACTCCGGTACTAAAGGCTGCCCATCATGGATCTAGTAATTCTTCGTCGGAAGAGTTTTTAGATACAGTCTCTCCAAAAGTCACTTTATTTTCTGCAGGGAAGGACAATTCCTACGGACATCCTCATAAGGAAGTGATTCAGAGATTGGAACAACGACAGTGTCAAATGTATTGCACAAAAGAAATGGGAGCTATTCAGATTTGGACCAATGGGAAGAAGATGAAGGTCACTCCTTATTTAAAATAATGAAGAAAGAATCGAAAAAGAATCATAACGATTCTTTGCAAAATGAGAAGACTTCTTATATAATAGTAAATTATGAAGAGTTTGAATGAAGATTTAAAAACAGGAAATTACAGTCAGATTTATTTGCTGTTTGGAGAAGAAAATTATTTAAAAAAGCAATACAAAGAGCGGTTTCGAAAGGCATTGCTGCCGGAAGATGATACCATGAACTATGCACATTTTGAAGGGAAAGGAGTCAATGTAAAAGAAGTCATTGATCTTGCGGAGACGATGCCATTTTTTGCGGAACGCAGGTTGCTTGTATTTGAAAATACAGGGTTTTTCAAAAGTGCAGCAGGAGCAGATCTGGCAGACTATCTCAAAGAAATTCCGGCGACAACTTATTTTATCTTCGTGGAAGAGGAAGTAGACAAGCGAAGCAAAATGTACAAAGCTGTCAAGTCCAAGGGGCGAGCGGTAGAACTTCCTTTTCAGGATGAAGGAACCTTGAAGCGATGGATTGCAGGTCAGGTGGGAAAGGAACAGAAAAAGATCCGAGAAGCAGATGTGGTTTACTTTTTAAATAAAGTGGGAACGGACATGGAGAACATTACAAAGGAGCTTGAAAAGGTCTTTTGTTATGCCATGGATCGGGACATCATTACAAGGAAAGATATTGATGCGGTATGTGTTACTCAGATTACCAATCATATTTTTGATATGGTCACAGCAGTAGCGGAGAAACGGCAGAAACAGGCATTGGAATTGTACTATGACTTATTGGCTTTAAAGGAGCCGCCTATGCGAATTTTATTTTTGCTGACCAAACAGTACCGAAGTCTGTATCAGGTGAAGCAACTGGCGCAAAAGGGCTATGTAAGAAAAGAAATTGCGGAAAAAGCAGGGTTACATCCTTTTGCTGTTGGCAAATTTATGGACCAGTCCAAGCGGTATCAGACCAAGGAACTGCGAGCAATATTGGAAGACAGTGTGGATATTGAGCAAAGGGTAAAGACAGGTCTTTTAACAGATACCTTGGCAGTGGAGATTTTTCTTATCAAATATAGTCAGGAAAAATCTTGTCAGTAGGCAAATGCCTATGATATACTGAATCGATAACGAAAATTTTGGAAGGAAGAATAGAAGTGGCAGGAATAGATCAGAGTAAAATTCGTAATTTTTGTATTATTGCACATATTGACCACGGAAAGTCAACATTAGCAGATAGAATTATTGAACATACAGGACTTTTGACAAGCCGTGAGATGCAGTCTCAGGTACTGGACAACATGGATTTGGAGAGAGAGCGTGGAATCACCATCAAATCCCAGGCAGTTCGTACCGTATATAAAGCAAAAGATGGAGAGGAATACATTTTTAACTTAATTGATACTCCAGGACACGTAGACTTTAACTATGAGGTATCTCGAAGCTTGGCGGCTTGTGATGGCGCCATTCTTGTAGTGGATGCGGCTCAGGGTGTGGAAGCACAGACTTTGGCCAATGTATATTTGGCATTGGATCACGACTTGGATGTCGTGCCAGTGATTAACAAGATTGATCTTCCAAGTGCGGATCCAGAGCGTGTAAAAGAAGAGATTGAAGATGTGATCGGTTTGGATGCAGAGGATGCACCATTGATTTCCGCAAAAACAGGATTGAATATTGAAGATGTGCTGGAGGCCATTGTCCATCAGGTACCATCTCCGAAGGGAAATCCAAAGGCGCCTTTGCAGGCATTGATCTTTGACTCTGTGTACGATTCTTATAAAGGGGTAATTGTATTTTGCCGAATTATGGAAGGAACTCTTCGTAAAGGGGATACTATTTCCATGATGGCCACAGGAGCAAAGGCGGATGTCGTTGAGGTAGGATACTTTGGCGCAGGCCAGTTCTTCCCTTGTGAGGAACTGAGCGCAGGTATGGTAGGATATTTGACTGCTAGCTTGAAAAATGTAAAAGATACCCGTGTAGGTGATACTGTGACTAATGCGACGAATCCATGTGCAGAACCATTGCCAGGATATAAAAAGGTCAATCCAATGGTCTACTGTGGAATGTACCCAGCAGATGGAGCAAAATATCCAGATCTTCGTGATGCACTGGAAAAATTACAGTTAAATGATGCTGCGTTGCAATTTGAACCAGAGACATCGGTAGCTCTTGGTTTTGGATTCCGATGTGGATTTTTAGGATTGCTTCATTTGGAAATCATCCAGGAACGTTTGGAACGTGAGTATAACTTAGATCTTGTGACAACAGCACCAAGTGTTATTTATAAAGTACACAAGACAAATGGAGAGGTCTTTGATCTGACCAACCCAACCAATCTTCCAGATCCAGCAGAGATTGAGTATATGGAAGAACCAATGGTAAAGGCAGAGATTATGGTAACTTCTGAATTCATCGGTGCTATTATGGATCTTTGTCAGGAACGTCGTGGAGAATACCAGGGAATGGAATACATTGAAGCAAAACGTGCCGTATTGACCTATCATTTGCCATTGAATGAGATCATCTACGATTTCTTCGATGCATTAAAATCTCGTTCCAGAGGGTATGCATCTTTTGATTATGAAATGCTTGGATATGAGCGTTCTGATCTTGTGAAGTTAGATATTCTGATTAACAGAGATGAAGTGGATGCTCTGTCCTTTATTGTACATAGTGGGACTGCTTATGAGCGTGGACGTAAGATGTGTGAGAAGCTGAAACAGGAGATTCCAAGACAGATGTTTGAAATCCCGATTCAGGCAGCCATTGGAAGCAAGATCATCGCTCGTGAGACTGTAAAAGCGATGCGAAAAGATGTTTTAGCAAAATGTTATGGTGGAGACATTTCCCGAAAGAAAAAGCTGTTAGAGAAACAGAAAGAAGGAAAGAAACGTATGCGCCAGGTGGGAAATGTAGAGATTCCACAGAAAGCATTTATGAGTGTCTTGAAGTTGGACGAAGACTAATTGGATGAGCATGAAGAAAAAGAAAGAATTGGAGTTGTATGTGCACATTCCTTTTTGTGTGCGAAAGTGTGCATATTGTGATTTTTTGTCAGGACCTGCCAGTGAGGAGACAAAGCAAGCATATGTAGAGGCATTGCTTCAGGAAATCGAAAGTCATGAAACTGCATATCAGGATTATGAAGTATCCTCCATTTTCCTAGGTGGAGGAACCCCTTCCCTTTTGACACCAAAGCAAAGTTGTGACATTTTAAGAGGATTGAAAAAGCATTTTCACGTTCGAAAAGATGCAGAAATCACTATGGAAGTTAATCCAGGAACGGTAACAGAAGAGAAGGCGAAAGCATGGAAACAGGCAGGTATCAATCGTATCAGCATTGGTCTTCAATCTGTGAATGATGAAGAATTGAAGATGTTGGGAAGAATTCATACATACGATGCCTTTTCTCGTACGTATGAAATGCTGAGAAAAAATGGATTTGAGAATCTGAATGTAGATTTGATTTCGGCCATTCCAGGGCAGACGGTGGAAAGCTGGAGAAAGACGTTGCAAACCATTGCAGAACTTCAACCAGAGCATATTGCTGCATACAGCCTGATTGTAGAAGAGGGGACCCCTTTCTTCGAAAAGCTGGAAGAAGGGAAGAATAATGACCTTCCGTCATTGCCAGATGAAGAGGCAGAACGAATCATTTACGAAGAGACGGAACAATTGTTGCGAACCTATGGGTATGAACGATATGAGAT
>Mya_p2__coassemble_755_pt1 | contig 26482 bp, 13 predicted proteins | sample Mya_p2__metabat2_high_PE_023 | metagenome-assembled genome bin Mya_p2 | reverse complement strand
CAAAAAGATGGAGTATTTGATAAAAAATTGTATAATATACAGTATCAAGATGAAAGAGAGGGTTCACTGATGAAACAAAAGAATATGTTAGCTATGATCTTAGCCGGTGGACGTGGTTCACGACTGCACGACTTGACAAATAAGGTAGCCAAACCAGCAGTTTCATATGGCGGAAAATATAGAATTGTCGATTTCCCGCTCAGCAACTGTGCAAACAGTGGTATTGATGTTGTCGGAGTACTGACACAGTATGAATCTGTTTTATTGAACAGTTACGTTGCCGCAGGTCATAGATGGGGGCTTGATGCAAAAGATAGTGGTGTATTTGTATTACCACCACGTGAGAAAGCAGACAGTGATTTGGATGTATACCGTGGAACAGCTGATGCTATTTCACAGAATATCGACTTTATCGATACATACGATCCAGAATATCTGCTTGTACTTTCCGGAGATCATATTTACAAGATGAACTATGATAAAATGCTTGAGCAGCACAAAGCAAATGATGCAGACGCTACAATTGCAGTTATTGAAGTTCCAATGAAAGAAGCTAGTCGTTTCGGTATCATGAATACAGATGAGAACGGAATGATCGTAGAATTTGAGGAAAAACCAGAACATCCAAAGAGTAATCTTGCTTCAATGGGTATTTATATTTTCACATGGAAGACTCTTCGTAAACAACTTCTTGCTGATATGAAAGATCCTAACTCAAGCCACGACTTTGGTAAAGATATCATTCCTGCGTATCTGAATTCTGGAAAGAGACTTTGTGCTTCTAAATTCCAAGGATATTGGAAAGACGTCGGAACCATTGATTCCCTTTGGGAAGCAAACATGGATCTGTTGGATCAAGACAATGCACTTGATTTGAATGACCCATCATGGAAAATTTATACAGAAGATATTACAACACTTCCTCATTATGTTGGTGAGAACGCAGATATCAAGAACGCATTTATCACACAAGGCTGTGTAATCAATGGTGAAGTTAAGAATTCTGTATTGTTCACAGGCGTTAAGATTGCAGACAGTGCAAAAGTAATCGATAGCGTTCTTATGCCAGGATCTGTCGTTGAAGAAGGTGCCGTTGTTACACGTGCTTTAGTTGCAAATGACATTACAATCGGCAAAAACGCCGTTGTCGGCAGTGCTGACAGCGAACACATCGAACTTGTTGCAAAGCGTGTAAAGGGGGAAGAATAAATGAAAGCATTAGGTATTATTAACTTTTCCGGAAATCATATTCATGTGGAAGGAATGCAAGATTATCGCCCAATTGCAGCATTTTCTTTCCTTGGAAGATATCGTGCAATCGACTTCCCAATTTCCAACATGAGTAACAGTGGAATCGAAAGAATTCAAGTATATGTAAACAAACAGCCACGTTCTCTTGCAGAGCATTTGGGAACAGGGCGTCACTATAATATCAACTCCAAACGTGGTAGAGTACAGATGCTGTTCTCTGAAAATGGTTTGGAAAACACCCTGTATGATACAGATATTGCGGCCTATATTGAGAATATGGAGTGCATCGAAGAATCTACAGCTCCATACGTTGTTGTTGCTCCGAGCTATATGATTTATACAGAAGACTTTAATGAATTTTTGAAACTACACGAGGAATCAAACGCAGACATTTCTTTGTTGTATCACACAGTTGACAATGCAAAAGAAGCATATTTAAACTGTGACATTTTGAACTTAAACAAACAGAAAGGCGTTCTCTCTATCGAAAAGAACCGTGGTACAGCAAATAATCGTAACATCTTCATGGATACCTATATTATGAAACGTGAGTTATTTATTGACCTAGTTAAAAAAGCCAGAAAGCTTTCTTCTATGTACACATTACCACAGATTGTAAACTCTCACTGTGAGGATTTGGATATCCGTGGAGTGTCTCATCGTGGATATTTTGCAGCAATCACAGATTTGAAGAGCTACTACGATGCAAATATTTCTTTGATTGATTATCACGACGCTCAGACATTGTTCAAAGAAAACTGGCCAATCTATACAAGAACAAATGATTCTTGTCCTACACAGTATTACAATAGTTCTTCCGTAAAGAAATCTGTTGTATCCAATGGATGTCTCATTGGCGGTTCTATTGAGAACTCTGTAATCGGACGTGGATGCATCATCAAAGAAGGCGCTGTTGTTAAGAATTCTGTTGTTCTTCCAGACGTAGTGATTGAAGAAGGAATTCATGTAGAAAATCAGGTTGTTGATAAACACGCACGTGTTCTTCACGTAAAAGAGATTGTTGGCACACCAGATCAGCCAGGTTATATCAGACGTAACGATATTGTTTAATTCGACAACTTCATAAACTTTATAAGTTTCTCAAAAGAATACAGGCAAGGGATTTATACCCTTGCCTGTATCTTTTACCTTTTTCAAAACTACAAAATGCTTTTAAAAGGGTCTTCACCAAAACATTTTTATTGAAGTGAATCCCCTACGCTTCTTCCTCTCTGTCATTTGTCAATTCAGCTTTATCTAATAAGAAGAAGATCAAACTTAATCCCATGGCAACCACACTTGCCAATACCATTCCTGTCAAACGGATATCTCCAAATTTTACAGCAACGCCAGACAAACCAGTTACAAATACAACGGATGTCAATGCCAAATTTCTGGAGCGGCCATAATCTACTTTTGCATCTACCAAAATACGGATGCCGGATGCTCCAATCATACCGTAAAGGAGGAAAGAAATTCCACCGATTACTGGACCTGGGATTGTCTGGATCAACGTAGACAATTTTCCAACAAAAGAACAAATAATAGAAAGGATTGCGGCACCTGCAATTACCTGTACGCTATAGACTCTTGTCATAGCCATCACTCCGATGTTCTCACCATATGTTGTTGTTGGAACGGAACCGATCAAACCAGAAACCATCGTAGAGAAGTTATCTCCAAACAAAGAACGATGAAGTCCTGGATCCTGGATCAAATCTCTTCCAACAATCTTACTTGTTACAACCTGATGTCCAATATGCTCAGATGCGATTACAAGCAGCACCGGCAACAACATCACAATAGCACTCATATCAAACTTGGCCATCTGGAAGTTTGGAAGGGAAAACCAAGATGCAGAGGCAACCTGCGAGAAATCCAAGATTCCACAGAAAAATGCTGCTGCATATCCCGCTAGTACTGCAATCAAAATCGAAATAACAGATAAAAATCCACGGAATAATACACTTCCAAAAATAGCAGCTCCCAATGTCACCAAGAACACAATCACATTTTTCATGTCAATCTGTTCATCCAACAATCCTGCGTTACTTGCTGCAGAACTAGATAATTCCAAACCGATTAATGCAACAACTGGTCCCATGGCGGCTGGTGGCAACACAACATCAATCCACTTTGTACCACATTTGTAAATGATAAATGATAATATACAACCGCAAAAACCGACTGCGACAAACCCACCTAAGGCATACTCGTAACCCATCTCACTGATTACAATACCTGCCGGTGCCAAAAACGCAAAACTGGATCCCAAATATGCTGGGGCCTTTCCCTTTGTCACTGCAATAAAAATAAGGGTTCCAACACCATTCATGAACAATACAATTGCTGGATTAATTCCAAAGATGAATGGTACGAGAACAGATGCGCCAAACATGGCAAACATGTGCTGAATACTAAGCGGCAGCAACATTTGGAAAGGAACTTTCTCCTCAACCTGAATGATTCTTCTACTCTCCATGACTCTTCTCCTTTGATATCGTTAACCTTGTTAACACTTTTTCTGCACCATTATATCATTGCGACCTAATTATTTCTAGCGAAAAAAAGAAATACCTATTTTCCTCGAGGAAATCCCAAGGAAATGTCTCTTTTCACTTGCATTTCCCTGTATTCCCAGTATAATATAGGTTGTTTTGTGACTCATATCAAACCATTGTTATGAGAACATAGAATAATCAAATTATGAGGAATGAGGAGAGAATTTTACTATGAATAATCTATTTAATACTCCCGCTGAAACAATTGAATTGAATATGAAGGCATGTGAAGGAAAACCATACCTTCCACTTGGCCGCATGATCTTACTCGGAATTATGGCCGGAGCTTTTATTGCTCTTGGTGGTGCTACAAGCAGTACTGCTGCCCATGCTATTACAAACGTTGGGCTTGCTCGTCTGATTTCTGGAATCATTTTCCCAGTTGGCTTGATGTTGATCGTATTTCTTGGTGGCGAATTATTTACCGGAAACTGTCTCATCGCCATTACTGTTTTGGACAAAAGAACTTCCTGGAAACGTTTAGTCTACAACCTTGTCGTTGTATATTTCAGCAACCTGATTGGTGCTTTGATTATTGATGCTTTAGTTGTATTTAGTGGAAATTTGAATTACTCCGGCGGACTGTTAGGCGCATACACAATTAAGATTGCAGTTGGAAAAGTTGGAATTGCACCACTTCAGGCCATCACTTCTGGAATCTTATGTAACATTCTTGTTTGCCTTGCCGTTTTGATGGCAACATGTGCCAAAGATATTACTGGAAAAGTTTGGGCTATTTTCTTTCCGATCTGTGCATTTGTTGTTGGTGGTTTCGAACACTGCGTTGCAAATATGTTTTATATTCCTGCAGGAATAATGGCGGCTGCCAATCCTGATTATGTAGCAGTTGCCAAAGAAGCTTATGGAATCACTTCTCAGCAACTTGCTCAACTCACAATCAGTGGCAGCCTCCACAACTTTATTCCTGTCACCTTCGGAAATATCCTCGGTGGTATGGTTTTTGTAGGTCTTCCACTTTTTCTTATTTACAAGAAAAAATGGCACTAAACAATTAGAATATTACCTGATATACAAGGAAGGAAACAACCCAGGCAATCGCACATTGGCCAATCACCATGGCGGTTGCCCATTTTCCACCCAATTCTCGCTTCACAGATGCAATCGCTGCTACGCAAGGTGTATATAAGAGGCAGAAAATCAATAAGGATACCACTCCTCCATAAGTCAAGCTATTCTGAAGCATAGCAGTTCCTCCGTACAATACAGTCAATGAGGAAACTACGCTTTCTTTTGCGAAAAATCCTGAGATCAACGCAGTCACAATTCTCCAATCCCCAAATCCAACTGGAACAAAGATTGGTGCCAATACTCCAGCAATTCCTGCCAAAATACTATTCTTAGAATCTGCAACCATATTTAATCCAAGATCAAAATTCTGTAAGAACCAGATTGCAATAGTTGCAAGGAAAATAATGGTAAATGCTCTTTGCAGGAAATCTTTTGCTTTATCCCACAACAGATGCAATACATTTTTTGCCCCTGGCATACGGTAGTTTGGAAGTTCCATAACAAAAGGAACTGCTTCTCCTTTGAAAAGAGTTGTCTTAAAGATCAAAGCAGTAATAATCCCCATTACAATTCCAAGCAAGTACAGACCGATCATCACGATAGCTCCATGACCAGGGAAAAATGCGGCAGTAAAAAATGCATAAATAGGCAATTTTGCAGTACAGCTCATAAATGGTGTGAGCAAAATCGTCATCTTACGATCTCTTGCAGACGGAAGTGTTCGACTGGCCATCACGCCTGGAACAGTGCACCCAAATCCGATTAACATTGGAACAATGCTTCGACCTGAAAGTCCCAGCTTACGAAGCAACTTATCCATGATAAAAGCAACTCTCGCCATATATCCACTGTCTTCCAACAAAGACAAGAAGAAAAACAAGGTAACAATGATTGGCAGAAAGCTTAATACTCCACCAACACCATTGAACACTCCATCAATAACCAGAGATCGAACGACTTCGTTGACACCGGCCGCCACCATCCAATCAGATACCCAATCTGTAAGCATTGTAATTCCAGATTCCAACACTCCTTGGAAAAATGCTCCGATTACATTAAATGTCAACCAGAATACCAATGCCATGATTGCAATAAACGCTGGGATTCCTGTATACTTTCCTGTCAAAAATTGATCGATTTTCCTGCTACGAATTCGCTCTTTGCTTTCTTTCGGTTTGATGACTGTTTCATTACACACCTCTTCTATAAAATCAAATCGCATCTGGGCAACTGCTGCTGCTCGATCCATTCTCGTTTCTTCCTCAGTCTGAATGGCAATATCCTGCAACATTCTCTGCTCATTCTCTGAAAGTTTCAACTGTTCAAGAATCTTGTCGTCCCCTTCCATTACTTTGCTGGCAGCAAAGCGGACTGGGATTTCTGCAGTTCTCGCATGATCCTCAATCAAATGCATGACCGCATGGATTCCACGATGAATCCCTTCCTCACTTTTACAAAAATCTGTATTCTGTGGTTTTTCTTGATACTTTGCCACATGAATGGCATGCTTGATCAACTCTTCAATTCCTTCTCCCTTTGCGGCAGAAATCGGAATTACCGGAACCCCCAGTTCTTCCTCCATTTCATTGACCAAAACAGCTCCTTCATTTTCGCGCAGCTCATCCATCATATTCAGAGCCACAACCATTGGAACTTCCAATTCCAAAAGCTGCATGGTCAGATACAAGTTACGCTCAATGTTAGTAGCATCTACAATATTAATGATTCCCTTTGGCTTTTCCCGGATTACAAACTCTCGGGTAACAATCTCCTCACTACTATATGGGGACATAGAATAAATACCCGGTAAATCCGTGATCAATGTATTCTCATGTCCTCGAATGACACCATCCTTACGATCTACCGTAACACCCGGAAAGTTTCCAACATGCTGTTTTGCACCAGTCAACTGATTGAACAATGTTGTCTTCCCACAGTTTTGATTTCCCACAAGCGCAAATGTAAGAACCTCGCTGTTCTCCAACGCATTTTCCTCTTTTCGATTGTGGAACTTTCCTTCCTCACCATAGCCTGGATGATGTTTTTCTTTTTTCGTTTCTTTTTTGTGTGCCACAACCTTCATCGGTTTTGGAGAATGTGGCTCACTGATCTTAATATTTTTCGCATCCTCTAAACGGATGGTCAATTCATAGCCATGAATCCTTAATTCAATCGGATCTCCCATAGGAGCATATTTTACGACAGTGACTTCTGTTCCCTGAATCAATCCCATATCTAAAAAATGTTGACGGAGAACTCCGGAACCGCCAACTTCAAGAATCGTAGCTGTCTTTCCTATTGCAAGTTCATTTAATCTCATAGATTTGTCTCCTTTTCCTTAGTTCATTCTAACTCAGGTTACTCAAAATATCAATCAGAGAAAAGAAAAAAGTGTGTTCCGTTTTCTCACGTAAAACACACTTTTTCTCTTAAAAAAATATAATTTATTCTGTTCGCAATGCAGTCACTGGATCTTCCTTGGCTGCTTTTTTCGATGGAAGGATTCCACCAATTAAAGTCAACAAAATGCTTAACAATATCAGAATAATTGCTCCTACAGGCGGAAGAGATGCATTCATATTATGATTACCTGCTAGACTGTGAATAATATAATTTGCTGGAACAAGAAGAATCAGTGTAGAAACAATTCCGATCATTCCTGCCAATGCTCCTATGATAAAAGTCTCCGCATTGAATACTTGAGATACATTTTTCTTGGACGCGCCAATGGCACGCAAAATACCGATTTCCTTTTTCCGTTCCAAAACGCTAATATATGTAATGACTCCGATCATAATAGATGATACTACAAGTGAAATTGCCACAAAGGCAATCAATACATAACTGATTAAATTAACAATAGTTGTAACTGATGCCATCAGGCTTCCTACCAAATCCGTATAACTGATCATCTTATCTTCATCAATCTGTTCCATCTTGGTATTGTATTCATCTAAAATTGCCACAACCTGTTCCTTGCTTTCAAAGTCTTTTGGATAAAGAGCAATCTGAGATGGATTCTCCTCATCTGCATATCCCAGTTTTGCAAGGTTGGAATCGTATGTATAGATTTCCTTGGACATCATAGATGCCAACAACTCCGACAATTCCTGCTCTGTCATATTCACCTTGATCGCGTCTGCAAATGCATTGGCATCAAAGGAAAATGCGTCCTGCATTGCCAGTGCCAACTGAGCTACACTGGCTGTCAGTTCCCGTTCCAATGTCTGACTGATCGAACCTGCTACAGTCTGCATATAATTTTCCATAATAGCAGACACCTTTTCTTCTAACGCATTAGACTGAATAAAGTCAGTCATGCTTTTCTTCATAGCATCCTTCGCCTGATCAGATTCCAGATACCCTGCAAAATATTGCTGGAACTTCGCCAAATCTGGCAAATGATGTTCCTTGGCATAGGTATTGTACCCTTCCAACGCTCCATTAAAAATGTTCTGAATCTGACTTTCCGTCAACTCTTGCCCCTGATTTTCCACCAATGCTTTTTGAATTGCCTCCCGCATGGCATCTGCTCCACCCTGTTTCATGTATTCATTAAAATAGGCTGGGAACTGTGTAATATCCACTTCCGGGTGTTCTTTGGCATAGTTCTCGAATCCATTCATTAAATCCTGTACCAACACCTGAACTTGATCTGCAGAAATCTGAATCTGCAGCTGCTGAATCACGTCTTCCATGTTCAACGGTGGCAAAGACAAACTTCCCATTGCCTTGTTGATCCCGCCAAAATCCAACTGCAACTTACTTCCGTCCACTTGGAATGCAGACTCCACTTTTTGCTCATCAATGGTAAAGAGAGAATCCATTTGAAATGCATTTTCTGAATCGTCTTTTGTATCAAAACTTTTTCCTGTAAATACATTTTTTGTATGATCAGATAACTGTGCTTTCACAATATCACTTTTGGCTGCTTCTTCTGACACATAGTCTACTAATTCGGATGGATAATAGATTCCAAAAGATAACATGGTTGCAGTCGCATCTTCTTTTGGCTGGATGATTCCTACAATTTCCAAATCTTCACCTTTTTGGATCAATTCTTTCATGTACGCTTTGTCATCACGTTTGTCCTTCCAAATATCATATTCCTGATCATAGACATAATAATCACTTGCATCTACCAATTTAAACTTCGTACCCAAAATATCTTCATAATTGTACGCATCATGAATCTCCGGAATACTCACTGCCTCTTCCTTCGTAAATTGATTCACCATCTGATCCAATTCCTGATAATCCCGAAGTCCTAATGTATACAGCAGGAAATCTCCGATATTTCCTCCCGGCGTCAACACAAGAACAACTTCTTCCTTACTTTCTGGCCAATGTCCTGCTTTCACCTCATATTGATCCTTATAGAGATTCTCATTGTCTGGTAACTTTCGAAATACATCCGTACTCATCATCATGGACATCATACTGTTGGTGCTTTCCCCAGATCCCAATCCCATAGCTTTAAAGGATTGATCCGGATGGACCTGTCGGATTTCCTCTGGTTTTGCACTGTAAATCTGTGGCGCCACATTGTAAGCATATTCCACGGCATTCGTATAATCTTCAATCTCTGTCTTTCCAGAATCCAAATACGTCTTTAAGGATTTCAGATCATTGGTTCCCACCGTGGAAAACATTCCGGTCAACATATTGCCCACATGAATGTCACCTTCCACTTCCTTCTCCTCCGTAGCTCCTGGTTCTGCAAGCATAGATGTCATATCAAAACCTGAACTTTGGATTTGCAAAGGATATTCCGACAAGGTTTCTTCCTCGATATCTTGAATATATCGATTCACTCCATTAGATAAAGACAGGATCAATGCAATACCAATAATTCCAATGGATCCTGCGAATGCAGTTAAAATTGTTCTTCCTTTTTTCGTTTTCAAGTTGTTAAAACTCAATGACAATGACGTCAAAAACGACATCGATGTCTTTCCCATGTTCTTGTGTTCTGGCGCCTGAATGACTTGCTCATCCACCTCAAATGGATTGCTGTCAGAACGGATTTTACCATCTTTCAATTTGACAATTCGCGTAGCGTATTCTTCCGCCAATTCCGGATTATGTGTAACCATCACGACCAATCGATCTTTTGCCACATTTTTCAACAGATCCATCACCTGGATACTTGTCTCACTATCCAATGCCCCAGTTGGCTCATCGGCCAGTAAAATATCTGGATTGTTGACCAACGCTCTTGCTATGGCAACACGTTGCATCTGCCCTCCGGACAACTGATTCGGCTTCTTATGAATCTGTTCTCCTAAGCCCACTTCCTTCAATGCTTCTATCGCTTTTTCTCTACGCTCTCCCTTTGAGATTCCAGAAATGGTCAAGGCCAGCTCCACATTTGCCAAAATCGTCTGATGGGGAATCAGATTGTAACTTTGAAATACAAATCCTATGGTATGATTTCGATATGAATCCCAATCTCGATCCTTATATTCCTTTGTGGAAATATCATTGATGATTAAATCACCACTATCATAACGATCCAGTCCACCAATAATATTTAACAACGTTGTCTTCCCGGATCCACTGGGTCCAAGTATAGCAACAAATTCATTGTCGCGCAAATTCAGACTTACATCATCCAATGCTTTTTGCACCAGATTCCCGGTCCGGTACTCTTTGTGAATATGTTTGATCTGTAACATATGCTTTCTACCCTTTCTGTTGTAATCCCCTTTTGCTGTCTCGATGTCTGCTTTCTTTTATTCTTATAAAGTAATTTACCTCCACTGTAGTATAGCATCTTTTGTAGAACAGTAGTTCTAACATTTTTCTAAAAAAACTTTGTCTAAAATATAAAAAAAATTGCACGATCCACATACAAAAAAGCCAGATACTGAGAGTCCATTCCTATATGGAACATTTCCCAACATCTGGCTTTTTTTGATTTCACCTACACGCAACGGATTGCTTTCGTATGCATTTCTCTGCACACAACGAATTTTTACTGGTGATGTCCTCCACATTCATCTGCATGCTCATGGTTATGACAGATAGAACCTGTAGAAACCAATTCTCCGCGAAGATATGTCTCAACTGCTACTGTTGCATCTCCCTGAACTCCAACGATCACTTCAACGCCTCTTTCATTAAAGATGTCAACAGCTCCTCCGCCCATTCCGCCAGCGATGACTACTTCTGCTCCATTATCTGCCAAGAAGTTTGGCAAAAATCCCGGACGATGTCCTGGGTTTGGTACAGATTTCTCTGCAACGATTTTTCCATCTTCTGCATCAAAGAAAATAAAATTCTCACAATGTCCAAAATGTCCTGCTACTTCATGTCCCATAGCTGCTACTGCAATTCTCATAATAAATGTCTCCTTTTTATATATAAATTTAATTTGTTACCTTATTTTTTACCAACTAACGGATTCGTTACTTTCCTTCTATAATAAAAGTTGCATTGTGTTGTCATACACTCTTCGAAGGACATCCCGCAACGGACAATCCACTTCCGCAATGCTCTTTCCTTCGTTCATCGCTTTCGATGCACTCTTGTCATAAGGCAATCCCCCAACAAATGGGATTTTCTCTTCTTCACAAAATGCTTTAATCTGTTCTGCCTTCTCAGGTGCCACATCGTATTTGTTAACGCACACCGCCAACTTTGTCTGAAAGGTCTCCGCTGTTTTCACCAAACGTTGCAGATCACTAAACCCAGACAGACTTGGTTCAGCCACCACAAGGATTAAATCCATGCCACTTGCCGATGCCATAACCGGACATCCAATCCCTGGAGAACCATCCACGATGGCAAGCTCCGTTTCCGGTGCATGCTTCAGCATGGCCAATTTCACTTCTGTTACCAGCTTTCCTGAATTACCTCGACCCATTTTCAACGTTGCTGTGGAAAATACCTGGTCTCCCAGATACAACTCTTTTCTTCCTGCCACATCCTTCTGTAAATGTACCGCTTCCTGTGGACAAATGTATTCACACACGCCACACCCTTCGCAAGCATATTCATTGACTGCATACTTATCGTCTTTTTGCTCCAACGCATGGAAGCGGCAATGTATCTCACAAGCTCCACAGCCAATACATTTCTCCGGATCGATGACCGCCTTTTCGCCTCCTAAAAATTTGCTTATCTGAGGAGCCTCCCCTTGAGAGAAAACCAAATGTAAATTCGGTGCATCCACATCACAGTCTGCCACTGCTTTTGCCTGGGCAAACTGAATAAATGATGCAGCGGTAGTTGTCTTTCCTGTACCACCCTTTCCACTGAGGATCAAAAGTCGCTTCATAGAGCACCTCCAATCTTCTCCAAAAGAGAGGTAAATAAATTCTTCATGCTTTCCTTCTTCTCAAAAGCAATCTCACCATTAGCTGCCAATGCTGCGACCTCCGGATCATATGGAATCCGTGCCAGCACCGGGATCTCGTGTTCCTCACAAAATCCTTCCAATGGCTGGTACGGCGTTTCTTCTTTGTTGATCACAATACCATGTGGTTTTCCCAGCAACGTGACCAGTTCATAAATCATCTGGAAATTGTGGAATCCAAACGCTGTCGGCTCAACAACGAGTACGCAGTAATCTGCATCCATCACACTTTCCATGACACTGCAGGCACTTCCTGGTGGACAATCAATGATTGTCCGGTCGCTTCCCTGCTTCAACGCCTCTCGGATCACCGGAACTCCAGAAGCTTCTCCTGGATTCAAGATTCCTGTCACAACTCGAAGGTCTCCTAGCTGTCCAATCTCCAACATACCGATTCCCTTCTTTTCTTCCGTAATTGCATCTGCCTGACAGACTAGCATACATCCACCACAGCTGTGACACACTTCCGAAAACAACATCGGTTTCTCTTTCAAAAACATTAACGCATGGAACCGACAGAAATCCACGCATTTTCTACAGCCTGTACATTTTCCCTGATCAAAGGATGGTAATAAAGAAGAAACAACTTGGCTCTTTACCTGCTCCGGTTTAAAAAATAAACGTCCATTGGGTTCTTCCACATCACAATCAATATAGGTAGCTTTTCCTGCTGCCGCGGCAAGATTAACTGCTACCATCGTCTTGCCTGCTCCACCCTTTCCGCTTAAACACGCGATTTTCATTGTACACCATGGAATCCGGCATGAAACTGTGTCAGCTCCTCCAGACTTCCTGCTTCCCATGCAGCAATGTCATCCGTAGCGGCTTTGTTCACGGATTTGTAAATCTTCATATCTGCTGCCTTAAACACATCTGCAGCGTTCTGTCCACAACGAACAGTGATCAATACATCCACCTGATTGTCTACCAAAAACTGTGCCACCTGGATTCCTGCGCCACCTTCAGCTGCAGCCGCTGGATTCTCCACCACTGTATCTTTCCCATCCTCATGAAACAAAAAATAAGGGGCTCTTGCAAGAACGATACACACATCCTGTTTATTCTCATCCAATGGAATCGCAACTCTCATCTTTCCATCCTCCTTCTCAACCTGAGCACATTGCGGCCGATGTTTTTTGCATCCTCCACAATCGCAAAATTCTTCCTCTCCATCACAAAGCTGATAATCTCCACCCTGAATCCGAAGGGGAAGCGCATCTACCAATGCTTGGGCCAATTTCTTTCTCGCAGAATTATAAATCATCTGCACGGTTGCCCGGGAAACCTTCATATAAGTACTGCATTCCTCCTGAGAGAATCCTTGCTTGTCAATCAATCGAATGGCTTCGTACTCATCCACAGTTAAAAATATCACATCTTCCTCATCCCATCCGTTGGCTGGCACAAATTCCAGCGTACGTGGCAGCTGACATACTTTTCTACATTTTTTTGGCCTAGGCATCTCACTCACTTCCTTGCTCATTTTTGAAAATGCAATTGCATCTATGCATTTTCCATGCCCTTATCATATTCTTATTATTGGCATATGTCAATAACTATAGTTCAACTTTCTCAAAACGATATTTCTGTTTCATTTGTGTCATAGTTTTCGTCCTTTCATGTTAATTAGTCTTTTAAGAAAATATATTCTTTTTCACTAGATTTATCTTCATCAAAATGATATCCCAACCGGTCGAATTGTTTCATCTCGTCCGGACTTTGCACATTGTGTTCCGCCATAAAACGAACCATTTCTCCTCGGGCCATTTTCGCATACACACCTTTTTGAACAACCTTTTCTCCAGAAAGCTCTCCGAAAACACATGTAATATAGGTGTCTTCTGGCTGTAAATATTTTTCGATACATTTGGAATATTCTTTTGAAGCTAAATTAATAATGGTCCGACTATCATCCAACACTTCCTTGTATAATGTATTCCCCCAATATTCGTACAAATCCTTTGTACCATGAATTTTCGCCTTTGCCTGCATTTCTAATCGATACGGTGTCACTCCATCCAGCGGTTTTACCACTCCATAAAATGCAGAAAGAATTCGTAAGTTCTCCTGCACATAATCAAATTCACCTCTGCAAATACAGACGGCGCCATATACTGATACGCAATTCCTTCGTAAGATAAAATAGCCGGGGTCAAATTGTGATACAGATTCATCTGAGCAAACCGTTCATAATTCTGCTCTGCAATTTTGTCATTACAAGCCCACAGCTTCTTTGCCTCCTCATAAGACAATGCCTGCATCCATGTAGTAATTTCTTCCGTTCGATCCATAAATACTGGTAAGCCTGCCGTCGCTTCCTCCAGGTTGATATTCATTTTCTTCGCTGGCGATAAAATAATTTTCATCTTTCTTCTCGTCTTCTCCTTTTTGTCTTATCACAGGTTTATCCCTTTATTCACCGATGAAATTGTTTTACTTTATTTGTTCATCGATATTGTAGTCTTTGCTCTTTTCTTGTTATTTTCTTTCCCTTTTCTAATTATTTTATCACAGATGGAGACAAATGAAAAAGGATAAGAACATGGCTACAGATAGTTTTGAGAAGAGCTTGTAGCATTTGCCAATGCAATTCTCCCCCGTTAGAAAAGAGCCCGTGCTATTGCACGAGCTCTCTCATCTTCTTCTCTTGTCTTCATCTGTATCCATTTACAAATGATTGTATGATACTAAATTAGTGTTTCTTTTTTCTTCTTAAAACAAATACCACCGTTCCAGCTGATAAAGCTAAAAGTACAATGAGTGCCGCGATTGGTGCAACATCTCCTGTAACAACTGTTGCATCTTTGCTAGATTCAACTTTATTATCTGCTGGTTTTCCAGATCCTGTATTCTGATCTGGCTTTGTTCCTGCACTTTGGTTTGGTTTTGTTCCTGGTGTGGATGTAGATCCTTCATTTTGATCCGGTGTTGGATTTGGTGTCTCTGGATCTGGTGTTGGCTCTGGATCCGGTGTTGGATTTGGTCCTGGATTCGGATTTGGATCAACTGGTTTTGCCTGTACCGTTACAGAAATTTTTGCTTTTAATTGATTTGGATTTTCTACATCCCCTCTCAGTACAAGTTCTCCGGTAAGGACTTTTGTGCCTACCACTTTTCCATCATAGTCTTCTTTTGACCAAGTTACATCCAGAGAATCATCAATGTTGCCCTCAAATGTTACTTTCACACTCTCTGGAAGTTTCAAATCTTTGAACGCTGTTCCATAAGCAACTTCGATTGGTTTTGGATTCTCAACTGCAACGATCGTTGCTTTTTCCTTGTAATGATATGTAAATGAAAACTGTGCTGGCAACAAACTTCCACCGTTATTCTTCTTTGCCACAATTTTAATTACATAAGTCTCATTTTTTTCCAGTTCGTCTTTTGATAATGTATAGGATGTTTCATTTGTATTTCCTTTAAATTTTCCATTCATATACACATCATAACCACTTAATTCTGCACCTTCTTTTAACGTCCATGTAATTTTTACATCACCTTTGTTTACATATTCCTTGTGGATCTGATCAATTCCATTGGTGCTATCGTCTGACACGGTCTGTACATCTCCAAGATCAATAGTTCCCTCTGAAGCAACATTCTTACTGTTTAATGCACATACTTTGAAATGATATATTGTACCTGGTGTAAGTTGATCAAATGTAACTGTTGTACCATTTACCACCTTTTCAATACCATGATCTGCATCAACGACCTTATAAGCAGTTGCACCGTCTATAGCATTCCATACAAAAACAACTCTTGTTTTTTCAACCAAAATTGCTTTTCCTGTTGCCTCAGATGGTACTTCTATTTTCATTGGCTCACCTAAATTCGTAATCGCTTGATTCAAGGCATCTGCTTTTTCCTGTACCTGTTGCTCTGTTGCCTGAGGATCATTCATTGTTTTTACAGCTGCATCGTATGCCTGCTTAAATGAATTCCATTTTCCACTGTCATATTCTACTTCCTTCAAAAGTGCACCTTTTTCAATGGCCTCCTGAAGAGTAACTTTATCTACGTTTGTACTTGTATTTGGACCATAAATCTTCAGACAGTCTAGGTTGATCTGTTTCTTTCCTTCTCTTGGTTCTGCTACCACTTTGATAGTATGCTCTCCATCTGTCAATTCTTTGATATGGCAAAGTGTCTGCTGATCGGCACCTGATGATACTTCACTGTAATAAGAATATGTATCCTTCAATTCTTCATCCACATATACTTTTGCACTTGCAAATTCCGGATGTTTCTGAACAATGACTTCTATTTCAGTTCCCGTAAATGTATAGGTAAAGTATGAAGCATCTCCAGGCTCGTAATCTTTTGTTTCTGTCTTTGTTCCTTTTCCATTTCCCGGAGAATGTCGATCTGCTTCTCCTGCCCAGTTGATCCAAACGCCATGATATTGAATCTTATCGTTTACTCTTCCTTCATTTGAATTATCATCTGGAGTTTCATCTACAAATCCATCTTCCACAATTTCTTTGACAACAGACTGTGCTTCTTCTCTCACTGCACATGTTAACTGAATGGATCCGCTCTTTGTTGGATCTGCCTGTGATGTTGCAGTAATGGTAACTTCTCCATTTTTTCCTGTAAATGTTACAAGACCATTTCCATCTACTGTAGCAATAGCATCCGCTGATGTAGACCATGTAACTGATTTGTTTCCTGCGTTTTCAGGCTCCACATTTGCACGAAGTTGAAGCGTATTGTTTTCTGGTTTTGACACAATGTGCATTCCTGTTTCAGAAACAATGGTAACCCCAGTTGGCTGTGCCATTCTATGATCCAAAATTTCAAATGCGTCTAATTCAATCTTTGTTCCTGAACTTGCCTGCACTTTCTGATTCAGTACTTTGATTTCAAGTGTGTGATTTCCAGGTTCCAAATCATCCCTTACAAATATTTCTTTCTGACGTTCTGTATTTGCACTATATGTGTCACATTCACCTGCTGATTTCCCGTCAATGAATACTTCAAATTTTCCTCGGTCATGGTTGGTACAAGTAATGATCTTGATTCCAGTTCCCTCAAACTCTAAGGTAACCGTTTCCTTTCCAGTTGGGGAATTTAAAAACTGGATTGTTCCCATATAGTTGTCCTGATCTTGGGTCCAATTGCCCCATTCACCTACATACTTAACACGCGCATCTGCATTGTCAATTTTGCCTGCTTTTTGGGGCAAGGATGGATTCACAGAAGCACTCAATTCTGTTTCTACTCCATGGATTACCGCAGATACACGATAATTCAAAGTTCCCAAGATATCATATGCTTCCGTATCTTTGTAAGAATTCTCTTTACGACCTGTCTCTACGCACATCAGGTCTCCATCTCCTACTTGGCGGTACACATTGTATGTCACATTGGCTGTTTCATTTGCTTTTGTCAATGTTGCTTCGTCCACTGCATCCCATGTCACAGTTACTGTTGTATCATCGTTACGATCTACCTTTACATTTCCTGGTGCTGGCAATTTTGCAACAGCATCTGTAAGATCTTTAATGCGATATGTTGCACCAGCCTCTGTTGCAAAGGAAATACGATTTTCGTTGATTGGTGTCAGATTCATGACTTCTTCCCCAGCTTCGGTTACTTTTACAACCGTTGCCATTGCAATATTATCATACTGAATGACTGCTTCGTTTCCATTGCGAGATGTAATCTCTGCACCAGTTAATTTTCCATTTGCCCAGTCCAAATCTACCTCAAAATTGCCCTGACCAACAAGACCATCTACGGCACCTGATGTCCAGTCACTTGGAAGCGCTGGAAGAAGATTCAAGTAACCAGCATTGCTCTGAAGCAACATTTCTGCAACTCCTGATGTATAACCGAAGTTACCATCAATCTGGAACAGACCACCTTTTCCGCCTTCGTGGTAATCAAACAAGTTCTGATAGATTCCACCTTTAAACTGATTGCGAATAATTTCAAGGGCTTTGTTTCCTTCTCCCAGTCTTGCCCAAGAATTGATTCTCTGGGCCATTCCCCATCCAGTACTATTGTCTGTACGGTTCTCCATAGAAACCTTTGCTGCAGCAAACCATTCTGGATGATCTGATGTGATCAAGTCTCCTGGGAACAATCCAAGCATATGAGAAATATGACGATGGCCATATTCCTGACTGTCCTGAATTGGTTTTCCTGACTGATCTTTATTCAATTCTCCTTCGATATACCATTCTTTTATCTGCCCGCTGTCACCAACTTCGATCGGACCTTTCAGATTTGCCAGCTTGTCTTTCCAGCCTTCCATCAGTGCAGTATCTGTTTCGCCAACAATCTCTGCTGCCTTCAATGTATCGGTGTATAACTGCCAGATTAATGTCTGCTCGTATGTATTTCCATTTGTGATCGGACCATGCTCTGGAGAGTATGCTGGAGTGGATACCCATTTTCCATCCACTTTGACCATCATTTTATCATACAGCTTTGCAGCTTCCTTCATCATTGGATAAATATTTTCCTTCAGATATGCCACATCTCCTGTGTACTCATAGTAAGCCCAACAGTTCTGAATGATCCACGGAACCCCTGCAGGAGACCATCCCCAAGAAAAGTTCCAGCCTGGACAAGTCCATCCATATGGGTTGATCTGCGTATGTGCCATAAATCCATTTTCTTCGCCATCTTTGCTTTCCACACCTGCATAAGCTTTTGCTGTTACACGCCCTGGCTCTCTTAATTCATCCACGAACTTGATCAGTGGCTGTGCACATTCTGCCATATTGGTAGAATAGGTTGGCCAGTAATTCATCTGCAAGTTTACATTTGCATGGTAATCAGAATGCCATGGTGAGGTATTGGCCCCTGCCCAGATTCCCTGCAAGTTTGCTGGAAGTGTCTCTCTCGTAAGATCCGGTGTGCCATCTGAATTCTTCGGTGTTTCACGAGAAGATTCAATGGTTAAGAATCGACCATACTGGAACAACAATGTTTCCAGATAACGTCTTTCTTCTTGCGTTGCACTACCGTTATTATATGCGTTCAACAATTCTGCTGTTGTCTTTGCTGTTGCACCCTGTCCCAGATTCAACTCTACTCTTGAAAAAATATTGCTGTAATCTGCAATGTGATTTTCTTTTACCTTTGCGTATGTTTTTGCCTCGGCATCAGTCACATATTTTTTAATACGTGCAGATAAAGATTCTTTTGTATCCTCTGTACGATATGCTGGATATTCATCTTTATAGTTTGTTCCAATGGATGTAATAATAGTTACTTCTGATGCATTAGACACCTGAACCTTATCTTTGCCATCTACAACCTTTCCATCTGCAATGACCTTAGAGTGAGATGCAAACATCAACTGGTTGTCTGTTAATTCACCTTCCAGTGAAATCATACCGTCTGAAACAGTTGTTTTTGATGTTCTTCCAAACCCTTCGTTTTGCTGGTTAGAGCCTCCACCTTTATTATTATCTGTCTCAACTGTTACATCAACATTGATTTTCTCGTTTCCACCTTCTGCAGTAATATGTGTCACAAGAACATTGTCTGGATAACTTACAAAATTTTCTCTAGAAAAATGTGTTCCATTTTTGTCGTATTCCACACCAGCAATGGCAGTACGCAAGTCCAAATCACGGGTGTAATTCTGCACGTCTTTCTCGGATTTAATATCCTTGAAATCCAGATACATATTTCCATAGCTCAAGTAATATCCATATCCGTTGGTTCCCGCATCATCACTGACACCTACCAAATGACTATTTGCAAGATTTTTCGCTTCATTATCTTTTCCTGCTAAATATAATTCCTGAACTTTTTTCAGTGTTTCTCCATTAGCACCATGGTTTTTATCATCCAGGTTTCCCCCTTTATACTCACGGTCTTTGGCAGGTCCGCCGGACCAAAGTGATTTTTCATTCAGCTGGATACGTTCTCTTGTAATTCCGCCGAATACACTTCCTCCAACAGCACTATTTCCAATCGGGAGAGATGCCTTCTGCCAACCTTCATAATAATCATTGATATCGGCAGGGCTCTTATACCACAACTTCAAATCTGTTGCTGCCGTTCCATTGTTGCCTCGTTGTGCTTCAGTAACTTCTCGATCTGCAGCATGTGACAGCTTTGCCATGGCGGGATTTGTCAATCCAAAAACCATGGAAGTGCTAACTACTCCAGCCAGCAATTTCAATACTTTTTTCCTTTTCATGTATGTTCTCCTATTCCCCATAGGTGCCAGTAGCACCTAATCCTTTTTCCCAATTAATATTTTCTAGTCTTGCACGTTCTTATTTGCGCTTTCTTCTATATCCTACCACGCCTATCAGAATGCCTGCTACTGTAATACCCGCTATTTGGAAGATTACGTTGGTAGCATCTCCTGTCTGTACTGCACCTTCTCCTTTATTAGCCCCAGGTTTTCCTTCTGGTTTCGAAGTTGGTTTGGAATCTGGCGTTGGTTTTGCATCCGGTTGTTCTGGATTCGGTTTTCCTGGATCTGGTTTCTCTGGATTCGGTTTCTCTGGGTTTGGTTTCTCTGGATTTGGTTTCTCTGGATTTGGATCCACCGTTTTCTTGCTAACCGTAATCTCTAATTTTGCTGCCAATCCACCATAAGTAACCAACACTTCATGATCTGTTTCCTTTAGTGGCGTATCTAGTCCTGGAGCAAATGCAAATTCAGATGCATTCTCTGCACTGTACGCTACTGTATCTTCATAACGATCACTGTAAACACGTTTCAATACCAAACCTTCTGGATTGAAAGTATCTCCTTCTGTATAAGTTTTTGTATATCCGCCTTCAACGAAGATGGCAGTTAAAGTCTGTGGAGTCTGACGAATTTCAAATGGAATAGCAATTGATCCAGAATACTGCTGTATTCCTTCAATTAATACCTCTGCATTACCAAATGCGTTGTTTCCTGTATAGGTTACTTTATAATCGATTCCCCATTCCAAAACATTTCCATCTGCATCCTTCACAGTTACTGCTGGACGAACTTCCTGTCCTTCTTCTAAGTATGGGAACTCAATAACTCCATCTGTTACACCTTCCAACTCCACTGTATACCCGGAGATATCAGTTTTTGGCGCCGGCTGTGTTACACGTAACTCTACACAAGACATATGCTTGTTATTGCCACTATCCGCATAAGTTTCCACACCAACCAAACGTATCTGCTTTGCTTCGATTGGCTCAAAGAATGTTGCAGCCTGCCATCCTGATGCTTCTTTAGACCATGAAGCCTCTGTTGCTTTCTCTCCATTATCGCCAATCACTTCTACCGTCTGCCAGTCACTCTCATCCGTTGTCTTATATTCCACTCTATATTTTGTAACTCTTCCGTTTTCATCTCCAGCATTACTTCCTGTTCTTGGCAAGTAACGTAATCCATCTAACACCTTAGGCTCATCAAAGTTAAATCCAATCCAACGTTTGCTTTCATCGTATGACTCTACACCTTCCCACTTTGTATGCCAGAAAGTTCCTTCATTTTCATCAACCACTGTTGTCTTTAAATTATCTGGATTTTGCTCATTATCAGCAATAACCCATTCTGGTTCACACTTTACATCATTTGATGGCTCATCTGGTACAATTGGTACAGGAGAACCAAGTCTAATTTCAAAGACATTCATTGTCTTATGATCTTCGGATTCTAACAACAATCTTTTTACATTGTTGTAAACTGGAAGTTCTGTAACAGATGCATTGTCTTTTGTTTGAATATTCTCCAATTTCGCAACAAGTGCTGGTGTATTTACAAATCCCTGCTTTAACTGTTCTGGTGTAAGATCTTTTCCATTCAATGTCAATGTTTCAAGTTCTGCTGTTTCTCCTGTAGTAAAGGAACCGATTGCTTTGAAAATCTCCACTTCTGTAATACCGGTACAAGGTTTAATTGTTCCATTATTTCCAGTTGGATCATTCTCATTGAGCGGGCGATTGTGTATCACAATGTCCAGATCTGTAACCAATACCGGTGCAAAATCATAGGTATATGTTACAGTTCCAACCTTCTTTTCCTTTGCTTCTTCCGGTATTGTTTCTTTTGTAATTTCCAGTTTAGTATCACCTACATAGAATTCCGTAGCCCCCGCCTTTGGATAACGTGCTGACCAGTTATCTCGGAAGAACGTAACCTGAATCTGTCCAATTCGCTGTTGCGTATCATACTCTAAGTGAATAATGCCATCGTTTTCACTCTTTCTCGCCTGGTGATTTGATTCCAGCTGAGAATAGTTATAATTGGACCAACAAGTTGAATTTGGAGTTGGTTTATTTGGGTCATATTTCTTTGATCCATCGGTGATTGCAACCAATGTATCAGACTGATGTTCTTCTGCTATGCTCTGCTCTAGTCTCGCTACACTTATTCCGATATTCTCTCCAATTTCAATCTTCTCTTCCTGAACACGAATTGTCGCTTTCACATTTTCTGTCTGTCCCAACAGATTTGTCTTACCATTTACCTCTACTTTACCGGCCTGCGCAAATGCACCTTCTGGAATTGAATCCCATTCTACGTCAAAGGATACATTCAGAACTCTTCCATCTTCCAAGACTGCTGGACGGGATACTGGCAATTGGAAATCCTTGGTTCCGACTGCTACTGTTGTGGAATAATCCAATACAGTGGCAACATTTGAAATCATGGTTACATTGACTTGAATTGGCAGATTACCATCTACAATACCTTTTGCCAAAAATGTTTCATCACTGTTCAACTGTTCCTCTGAAAATGGCTCCCAAGTGATTTCCTTTCTATCTTTTGTTCCATCGGTATAACGAACTTCTACGTCTGTTGGCAATGCAGGGTTTGTTCCCTTCTTCACATAGAAGTTACGGGAAACCTGATAACTCATTACTTCTTTTGTAGCTGTATTATCTCCAGTTGCCTTTGTGTTTACCGTTACCGTACTTGATTCCAATCCATCTGCAGAGGCTGTTACAGTAAAGGAACCTGCCGTTTTTGTTGCCTTTACAATTGCCAATACCTTTCCTGCATGTGCACAACGGTTATTTGCTGTATAAGAATCATGGTCTGGTGAGCTTCCATTATCTACACCTACCAGTTCTCCTTCTCCTTCTACTTGGAAGGTTACTCGATCCTTTGCGTCTGGTACAAAATTACCATCTTTATCCTGTACATCTACTTCAATATACGTCAGATCATGTCCATCTGCAACAATTTCAGTACGATCCGCTTTTGCCACAAGCTTTTTAGCCTCTCCTGATGTTGTCACAGATTTACGTCCCTGTGTGTCCTGGATTTCTTTTCCATTTTCATCATAGGCAACTGCTCTTAAGGTACCTTCTTCAAATGGAACTTGGAATGTCATATACATACCTGTGTGGTCATTTTTCTTGTCAGATGCCATCTGATAAGAATATTTTCCACCTTTTGACTGTATAGTTTCAAAAGTCTGTGTTCCAATTAATTTTTCTGATCCATCGATTGGATCCAGATAAAGTTCCACTTTTTTCGCATCGGAATAAACAACTACTTCTACCTTTTTTTCATTACCTTCTGCAATCACTGTATTTTCATTCCATGTTGGGAGAATATGAAGAGTATTTACTTCATCATTCCACTGACTCTGATAAAAATAATACGTATCTTTCGGAAATCCTGCTGTATCCACGATTCCAAAATAGGAATTCTTAGGTGATGGCCACGCGCCTTGTGCTCCACCAGTTATTCCGTTTGCTGGAGTTGGCTCACCAATATAATCAAATCCTGTCCATATATACTCTCCTGCAACAAAATCTCGCTGGATCACATCATACCATGCTTCACTGGCAACAGCTCCCCATGAAACACAGGACTTATCATAAGATGTAAGTTGCTTATTTTTATCTAATGTAGCGCTATTCTTTGTAGTATAAATGCCACGGCTATTTACCGCTGATGCGGTTTCAGAGCCATATAAATTCCATTCTGGATATTGACTATGTAGGCTATCGTAGCTTTTGCCATTTGAATAGTTCGTTCCAGATGCTCCACCGACTGCTGTCAGCTGGTTTGCAATTTGAATATGGTCGTTATTCGCATTTCCTACACTACCTTTTACCGCATTACTTCCAATTGTAAGTACGCGTGTTGCATCTGTGTCCTTAGCCCATTGAATCAGTTCTTCTGCTTTCTTTGCATATCCATCGCCATTTGCACCTTCCTGGATTTCATTTCCAAGAGACCACATAATAATAGATGGATCGTTCTGTCCACGGCGAAGTGTTGTTTTCAGATCAAACTCTGCCCAAGTCATCTCTGTATTTCCGCCTAAAATCATATTTCCACCATCTATTTTCTTGTTAAACCACATAGAATAATCATGTGTGTTTTGATTCTTTGCATGCATCCAGCCATCAAATAATTCATCAACAACCAACATTCCTTTTTCATTGCAGATGTCAATTAAAACTTCTGCAGCTGGATTGTGGGTCACACGAATAGAATTGGCACCCATCTGTTTCAAAATATCTACCTGGCGCTCAATTGCACGACGATAAGCCGCAGCTCCAAGAGACCCCTGATCATGATGCATACAAACACCTTTCAACTTGATCGGTTCTCCATTCAAATACGCACCCGTCTCTTTATCCATTTTGAAGTGACGGAATCCAAACTCTTCTTCCATTGTATCCAAAACAGCATCGCCAGCTTTTACTTCTGTTCGTACAATGTACAAGGAAGGACTCTTCACAGACCACAAATTTGGTGCTGATGTTGTATCAAATGTTGTTTCAATCTTTTGGGAAGTTCCTTTTTCCACCTTTACCGGTGCACTATCTGCAGATGCAATCACCTGGCTTTCATTTCCCTTTGGGTAAACTGTGTGCTTCACAGTTACATCAGTCGGTGCATCGGATTCATTGACAACAGTTGTGTTAACCTTCATTGTCACATTTTGCCCCAACTGACTTTCCAAGGATGGCGTCTCTATCTTTTGTCCATACAAATCTACGTGTACATTATCCATAACACTTAAATGCACACTACGATAGATACCACTTCCTGAATACCATCTGCTGGATGGTGTCTTGTGATCCACTTTTACTGCGATCACATTTTCCTCACCTACATTTACATAATCTGTAATATCAAAAGAAAATGGTGTATAGCCAAAAGGATGGGTTCCCAATTCTGTACCATTTACATATACGGTAGCATTCATATACACACCATCAAACTCAATCCGCAGACGTTTGTTTTTCATCTCTTCCGTTACAGTAAAATACTTACGATACCATCCCGTACCTCCTGGAAGATACCCACTCTCTGCTTCTAAGTTTTCCTGATAATCCTGCGTGATACTGTAATCATGTGGCACAGAAATATTCGACCATTTAGAATCATCAAAAGATCTGGACTCTGCACCTCGTACATCACCCAGATTAAATTTCCAATTATCATCAAAATTCTGGCGCCTTACAGTTGGATTTCCAACTGTATTCACATAGACCGTCTCAAGCTCAGACTGCATCTGCGATTGTGATGTCGAACGCACCTGAACAATCAGAGCACCCGCTGCCAGTGTTTCTACGCCAGTACTTGACATTGCCAACACACACGCCAACAATGCCGTCCCTGCTCTGATTTTCTTTTTCATACTTTTTCTCCTTTTTCCTATAAAGTGTAAAATACACCAAAAATTTTTTGCAATTATATATGCATTTATTCTAAAAATAAATTGAAAATCTTCTCATTTTTGTTAAATATTTTACTGTTTTTAAAATCTCTACCATGATTATTGCTACAATCCCTATTTTAAAAGCAATATTTTATTAATTACAAAAAGATCAAGCAAATTGAACATTTTTCATTTTTGAGTTAGACAGAGTGTTTGTTCGATGTTATTTTCTATTTTTTTGTGTGACTTTTGAAGGTATTTTTCTACGGCAAAAATTTAATTTAGGATTTTATCATGAATTATACTGTATGAAAAACTATAAAAAAGAGAGAATGCATGCAAACATTCTCTCTCATGAAAAATCTTATATCATTTTTTAATAACTAAGCCAATTCCATCCGTCTTAGTACAACTTTGCTCCTGCCGGAATGTGATCATCAAGGATCAAAACGTTGAGCCTTATCTTAGACTTTAAAAAAAATTGGTGTAAATGTGGTGTAGTAACCTGTTTTTCTGTTTAAAATATAGCTTAAAACTTGTTGCATTTTAGTACAACTTTGCTCCTGCTGGAATGTGATCATCCAGGATCAGAACGTTCAGTCCTTCTCTTCCTTCTACAAGGTGTGTAGCGGAGATGATCATACCACAAGAATCAATTCCCATCATCTTACGTGGTGGAAGGTTTG
>Mya_p2__coassemble_682_pt1 | contig 29769 bp, 24 predicted proteins | sample Mya_p2__metabat2_high_PE_023 | metagenome-assembled genome bin Mya_p2 | reverse complement strand
TATATATATCTAGTAACAAAAAGGAACATTCAACAGACATTAACGATCCTGAATGATTACTTAATATCTGTTATGACAAAAACAAAGGAGTTTGCAAAATGGAAAAATTGTACACAGGTAAGACAAAAGATGTATATAAACTTGAGAACGGTAACGTATTACTGAAATTCAAGGATGACTGTACAGGAAAAGATGGAAAATTTGATCCAGGCGAGAATGCAGTAGGACTTACAATTGAAGGAATCGGAAAAGAAAACCTGAAAACATCTATTCATTACTTTGAGCTTCTGAAAGAAGCTGGTGTGAAAACACATTATGTTGGTGCAGATGTTGAGAATGCTACAATGGAAGTTCTTCCAGCAACTGTTTTTGGACATGGCTTGGAAGTAATCTGCCGTTTGGTTGCAACAGGAAGTTTTATCCGCCGTTACGGTGCATATATGGAAGATGGTACAAAGCTTGAAGGTGGTTATGTAGAGACAACTTTCAAGGATGACGAGAAAGGTGATCCACTTGTAACAAAAGACGCTCTTGTAGCACTTGGAGTTATGAGCGCTGAGATGTACGACAGCATGAAAGAGCAGACATTGGCAATTACAAAAGTAGTAGCTGATGACCTTGCTAAAAAAGGTATGGAACTTTACGATATCAAGTTTGAGTTCGGATACAGCGAAGCTGGAGATGTTATCCTGATCGACGAAATCGCAAGTGGTAACATGAGAGTATACAAAGATGGTAAGATTGTAGATCCAATGGATCTTACAAAGATGATCCTTGCTTAATTTGGAGATAGGAATTAGAAAGAAGTCGCATATTTGCGGCTTCTTTTTTCTTGCAATTCATCTTTTCAACTTGTTTGAAATGAGCTATAATGAAAGAAATAATTGCTGAAGAATGAAGAAAGTGGAGGATTTGTCATGAAAAATATTTTATTTGCGTCTTCAGAATGTGTGCCATTTATTAAAACTGGGGGGTTGGCAGATGTTGTAGGTTCTCTTCCAAAGTATTTCGACAAAAGTAAATATGATGTTCGTGTTGTATTGCCGAAGTATAATTGCATGTTCCAGAAGTGGAAAGATATGATGGAATATGTAGATCATTTTTATATGAATCTGGCAGGTGAGGATCGTTACGTAGGAATTATGAAGTGTGAGTATGAGGGTATCACATTTTATTTCATTGACAACGAGTATTATTTCAATGGATTTGCACCTTATGATGGAGATCCAAAGTGGAATATTGAGAAGTTTGCATTTTTCTCAAAGGCAGTACTCAGTATTTTGCCAGTGATCGGATTCCGCCCTGACTTGATTCATTGTCATGATTGGCAGACCGGATTGATACCGGTTTATTTGGATAATTTCCGCTATTCCGGAGAGTATTATCGTGGAATAAAAACCGTGATGACTATTCATAACTTGAAGTTTCAGGGCGTTTGGGATACACAGTCTGTACGTGATATTACAGGATTACCAGATTATTACTTTGTACCAGACAAGATGGAAGCATACAAGGATGCCAACTTGTTAAAGGGTGGTATTGTATATGCAGACAAGGTAACAACTGTAAGTCAGACTTATTCACAGGAGATCAAGACACCATTCTATGGTGAGGCTTTGGATGGGTTGATGAATGCAAGATCCAATGATCTTTGGGGAATTGTCAATGGTCTGGATTATGGAGAGTGGAATCCAGAGACAGATGGTAAGATTTACAAAAACTTTAACGTAGATAACTTCCGTAAGAATAAGATCATTAACAAAACAGAACTTCAGAAGGAACTTGGTCTGGAAGTGAATCCAAAAGTAATGATGATCGGTATGATTTCTCGTCTGACAGATCAGAAAGGATTTGACCTGATCGATTATATGATGGATGAGATGTGCCAGGATGCAGTACAGATTGTTGTACTTGGTACAGGAGAAGCAAAATATGAAAACATGTTCCGACATTTTGCTTGGAAATATTCTGGAAAAGTATCAGCGAACATTTATTATTCTGACGAGATGTCTCACAAGATTTATGCAGCATGTGACGCATTCTTGATGCCATCTTTGTTTGAGCCATGTGGATTGAGCCAGCTCATGAGTTTACGTTATGGAACTCTTCCAATCGTACGTGAGACAGGTGGATTGAAAGATACAGTTGAGCCATACAATGAGTTTGAAAAAACAGGTACAGGCTTTAGCTTTACAAATTACAATGCACATGAGATGCTTTCTACTGTTCGTTATGCAGAACAGATTTATTATGACAAAAAGAGAGACTGGAATAAGATTGTAGAGCGTGCAATGAATGCTGATTTCTCATGGAACAATTCAGCAAACAAATATCAGGAATTATACCAGAGCTTACTGGGAGAATAAGATGGAAAAGAACAGGAACAATGACCGATTAAAACAAGAGGCCGTACGTTACCTGGGATATGGAAGGAATGCGGTAGATGAACAGGTGTCCGCACTGATTGACAGCTCATTTCTTGAACTGAAAGCAGTAGCGGCTCCCAAATTTGTCTACCGCATCTTTGATTTAGACCATGTGGATGCGGAAACAATCAAGTTTGGACAAGTAAAGATACAGAGTAAAAGCCTTGGAAGAAATTTAAAAGGTTGTAGACAAATTGTGTTGTTTGGCGCAACACTTGGAATTGCCGTGGATCAGCTGATGGCGAGAAAAGCCATTTGTGACATGGCGCAGGCTGTTGCCATGCAGGCGTGTGCAGCAGCACTCTTAGAAGAATTTTGTGATGAATGCCAGGAAATGATCGCTACAGAAGTGGCAAAGACAGGCGGATATCTGAGACCAAGATTTAGTCCGGGATATGGAGATTTTCCAATGGATTTTCAAAAGGTATTGATGCAGATACTGGATTGTGCAAAACAGATTGGTCTAACAATGACAGATAGTTATATGATGACTCCGGTGAAGTCAGTAACGGCGGTGATTGGAGTGTCGGCAGAGAATGCCGGGTGTGGAAGTTTACCATGCGAAGAATGTAAGAAAAAAGACTGTAACTATAGAAGGGACAACATATGATAAGAGAGCGATTGGGAAAAGAATTACTGTTTTTTGATGGTGGCATGGGGACACTTTTACAGGAAAAAGGATTACAACCTGGAGAGTTGCCAGAAGTATGGAATTTAGAGCATGGAAGTGAAGTAGAGGAAATTCACCAGGCTTATATAGAGGCGGGAAGTGACATTGTATTGACCAATACATTTGGAGCCAACGCATTGAAATTTCACGATAATCGATATTCGGTGAAGGAAGTCGTGGAGACAGCAGTAGGGCATGTAAAGGCTGCCATTAAAAAAGGGGCAAATGGGCGAAAGGTATATACAGCTTTGGATATTGGTCCAACAGGAAAATTATTGAAGCCAATGGGAGACCTTGGATTTGAAGAAGCTTATGAAGCATTTAAAGAAGTGATGCAATATGGAGAGGAAGCAGGTGCAGATCTGATTCATATTGAAACAATGAGTGATACTTACGAGATTAAAGCGGCAGTCTTGGCGGCAAAGGAACATACAAAGCTCCCTGTGTTTGTGACAGCTGTCTTTGATGAAAGAAGAAAGCTACTAACAGGAGCCGACATTCCAGCATTTGTTAGCTTACTGGAAGGATTGAGAGTGGATGCGTTGGGAGTCAACTGTGGATTAGGTCCAGCGCAGATGATGCCAATCATTGAGGAGTTGGAATCCTATGTGTCTATTCCAATGATTGTAAAACCAAATGCAGGTCTTCCGAAGCAACGAGATGGCAAAACGGTGTATGATGTGCATCCAGAAGAGTTTGCGGAGTTAATGGAAGAAGTGGTGCATTTGGGTGCTACGATAATTGGTGGATGTTGTGGAACAACGCCAGCACATTTGAAGGCGATGATCGAACGTTGCAAAGAATGTGAAGTGAAACCTATCCAGAAAAAGAACCACACAATGGTTTCTTCCTATGGGCAGACCGTGATCTTTGGAAAGGATTCGAAAATCATTGGAGAGCGTATCAATCCAACTGGAAAGAAGCGGTTTAAGCAGGCTTTAAAAGAACATGACATTGATTATATTTTGAAAGAGGGGATTACCCAGGAAGATAATGGAGCCCATATCTTGGATGTGAATGTGGGATTACCGGATATTGACGAGGCAGAGATGATGGTGGAGGCTGTGACAGCATTGCAAAGTGTGACCAGTCTTCCGTTACAGATTGATACAGTGGATCCAGTGGCAATGGAGCGAGCACTTCGTATTTACAATGGAAAAGCAATGGTCAATTCTGTCAGCGGAAAACAGGAATCCATGGATGCTGTGTTCCCATTGATCCAGAAATATGGAGGCGTAGTCATAGGTCTTGCTCTGGATGAAGATGGCATTCCGGCTACTGCAGAAGGACGTGTGCAGATTGCAAAGAAAATCATTGCAGAAGCGGCCAAATATGGAATCGACAAAAAGGACCTTGTAATCGATGGTTTAGCAATGACTATCAGTTCGGAACCAGAAGGTGCATTGGTAACCTTGGAAACATTGCGAAGAGTGCGAGAAGAACTGGGCGTACATACGGTTTTGGGTGTATCGAACATTTCCTTTGGTCTTCCTTGCAGACCGATTATCAACTCCAACTTTTATACGATGGCGATGTTCAACGGGTTAAGTGCAGGAATTATCAATCCTTCTTCGGAGGAAATGATGAAATCTTATTATGCATATCATGCATTGATGCATTTGGATGAGAATTGTGGAGCATATATCGACAAGTATAGTGCACAGACGATGACGCAATCCGCAAGTGTTCCGTCAAGTATTATGACATTGCAAGGTGCCATTGAAAAAGGTCTGAAAGAGGAAGCGGAACATTTGGCACGAGAGGAAATCAAAGAAAAGTCTTCCTTAGATATTATCAATGCCCAGTTGATTCCAGCATTGGATCATGTGGGAAAAGGGTTTGAAAATGGAACGATTTTCCTGCCACAATTGTTGATGAGTGCAGATGCGGCAAAAGCTGCATTTGATGTGTTGAAAGAAACGATGTGTGGAGAAGAACAGAAGGAAGAACAGAAGGATAAGATCATTCTTGCAACGGTAAAAGGAGATATTCATGATATTGGAAAAAATATTGTGAAAGTGCTTTTGGAAAATTATAGTTTTGATGTGATCGATTTAGGAAAAGATGTGCCACCAGAAAAAATCGTGGAAACTGCAGTGCAACAGCAGGTTCGTCTTGTGGGATTGAGTGCATTGATGACAACCACAGTTGTGAGTATGGAAGAGACCATTCAACAGTTGCGCATACAGCATCCAGATTGTAAAATTATGGTAGGTGGCGCTGTGTTAAATCAGGAATATGCGGATATGATCGGGGCAGATTTTTATGGAAAAGACGCCATGCAATCCGTTCATTATGCACAGGAACTGTTTCAAACCAATTTAGAATCATAAATGTACAACAAAGGAGGAAAAAGAAATGCTTAGAGGAATTGACACACCGGTACGTTACATTCGTAACAAAGTATTTACAGAAGTTGCAAAACTCGGTTTTAAAGAAGGAACCGATACATTAAAAGATGATATGGAAATGATTCCATATACCATCGTCAATGACGATACAGAACAATATCGTGAAAGTACGTATCGTTCTAGAGCCATTGTGCGTGAGCGTGTACGCTTAGCTATGGGCTTGTCACTTCGTCCAGAAGATCAGCCAATCCCGCTGACCGCAGGTGTGGAGGCAAGTAACATTTCCGAAAAATATTATGAACCACCTCTTATGCAGGTGATTCCATCTGCTTGTGATGGTTGTGAGGAAAATGGATATGAAGTCAGCAACATGTGTCGTGGATGTCTAGCACATCCATGTGTGCAGGTCTGTCCAAAGAATGCCATTTCTATTGTAAATGGAAAGTCTTATATTGATCAGTCTAAATGTATCAAATGTGGAAAATGTAAATCTGCATGTCCATATGATGCCATTGCAAAAAAAGAACGTCCATGTAAGGCGGCCTGTGGTGTGAATGCCATTACCTCTGACAAACATGGTCGTGCATTTATTGATCCTGAGAAATGTGTTTCCTGTGGTATGTGTATGGTAAGTTGTCCATTTGGAGCGATTTCTGACAAGTCTCAAATTTTCCAGTTGGCCCATGCATTGTCTGATGGGGACAAGATCATTGCAGAAATTGCACCAGCTTTTGTTGGACAGTTTGGAGATAACATTACTCCAAGAAATATCAAAGCGGCTCTTCAGGAATTGGGATTTTCTGAAGTGTATGAAGTTGCGCTTGGTGCTGATATCGGTGCTATTGCAGAGGCACATCATTATGTAGAAAAGGTTGTAACAGGGGAACTTCCATTCTTGCTGACTTCTTGTTGTCCATCTTGGGCAATGTTGGCAAAAAAATATTTTCCAGATTTGATCGACCAGATTTCTGAGGAATTGACACCAATGGTTGCAACAGCTCGTACCATCAAGAAAGAGCATCCAGATGCAAAAGTAGTCTTTATCGGGCCTTGTGCAGCGAAGAAACTGGAAGCATCCAGAAGAACGGTTCGTAGCGATGTGGACTTTGTAGTGACTTATGAAGAATTACAGGCGATGTTTGATGCCAAGGAAATCGATCTGACAAAATATGAGGCAGAATCTTCTTTCCATGATGCAACAGGAGCTGGAAGACGTTATGGTTATGCTGGTGGAGTTGCTGAGTCTATTGAAAAATGTATCAACGAATACTATCCAGATGTGCAGGTAAGCATTGAACATGCAGAAGGTCTGGCAGAATGTAAGAAGACATTGGCTCTTGCAAAGGCAGGAAAGATGAATGGATGCTTGATCGAAGGTATGGGATGTCCTGGTGGATGTATTGCAGGTGCAGGAACGAACATTCCAGTCGCAAAGGCGAAAAAATTATTGACGGAGTACGTTAAGAAATCTACCACACCACTTCCTTCAAAAGAATTGGAGGCAATTGAATTAAAATAACGTAATGAAAATAATTGAAATAATATAAAATTGAAAAAGCCAGAAAGCTGTGGTATCATAGAAAATGGTCTGGTTTAAGACTGGACAGCTGAAAGTATAAGGCAGAAATAATAGATATATTTTATGGAAAAGATAGAAACCAGGAGGACAAAGACTATGCAGTCATATGGAGTAAACGAACTGAGAAAGATGTTTTTGGAATTTTTTGAAAGTAAAGAACATCTTGCAATGAAAAGTTTTTCGCTCGTACCACACAATGATAAGAGTTTGTTACTTATCAACTCTGGTATGGCACCATTGAAACCATATTTTACAGGACAGGAGATTCCGCCAAAGACACGTGTTACAACATGTCAGAAGTGTATTCGTACAGGAGATATTGAGAATGTAGGTAAGACAGCACGTCACGGCACATTCTTTGAGATGCTGGGTAACTTCTCTTTTGGAGATTACTTCAAAAATGAAGCCATTGAGTGGTCTTGGGAGTTTTTAACAGAGGTTGTTGGATTGGATCCAGACCGTTTGTATCCATCTGTGTATGAAGAAGATGATGAAGCATTTGAAATCTGGAACAAGAAGATGGGAATTCCAGCCGAGAGAATTTTCCGTTTTGGAAAAGAAGATAACTTCTGGGAGCACGGTTCTGGCCCATGTGGTCCATGTTCTGAGATTTATTATGACAGAGGAGAAAAGTATGGTTGTGGAAGACCAGATTGTACCGTGGGTTGTGAATGTGACCGTTACATGGAAATCTGGAACAACGTATTTTCTCAGTTTAACAACGATGGACACGGACATTATACAGATTTGATTCAGAAGAACATCGATACAGGTATGGGACTTGAGCGTCTTGCATCTGTTGTACAGGATGTAGATTCTATCTTTGATGTTGATACAATTAAAGCACTTCGTGATCATGTATGTAAACTTGCAGGAAAGACTTACGGAGAAGAATACAACAATGACGTATCTATTCGTGTTGTAACAGACCACGTACGTTCTGTAACATTTATGATTTCCGATGGTATTATGCCATCTAACAGTGGACGTGGTTACGTTCTTCGTCGTCTCCTTCGTCGCGCATGTCGTCATGGAAGACTTCTTGGAATTAAGGGAGCATTCCTTGTAGAACTTGCATCTACAGTAATCGAAGGTTCCAAGGATGGATATCCAGAATTGGAAGAAAAGAAGGAATTTATCTTCAACGTAATTGCAAAGGAAGAAGAGAAGTTCAATATGACAATTGACCAGGGGCTTTCTATCCTTGCTGAGATGGAAGCTGAGATGGAGAAGAACGGTGAAAAAGTTCTTTCTGGTGAAAATGCATTTAAATTGTATGATACTTATGGATTCCCAATCGATTTGACAAGCGAGATTTTGGAAGAAAAAGGTCTTACTTATGATGAGGAAGGATTCCAGAAAGCACAGCAGGAGCAGAGAGCAAAATCTGAAGGATCTTTCGGAGTACACTCTATGTCTGGTAAAGAATCTAGTGTTTACGATGAACTGGATGCAAAATTGACATCCACATTCGTAGGTTATGATTACTTAAGTTATGAGTCTCCAGTACTTGCTATGACAACAGATGCAAGTCAGGAAGATGCAGAAGTTACAGAAGCACTTTCTGATGGAGATAAAGGAACTATTTTTGTAGAGGAAACACCATTCTATGCTACAAGTGGTGGTCAGGAAGCAGACACAGGTGTAATCCGTACAGAAAATGGGGAATTCCGTGTAGAAGACACCATCAAACTTCAGGGTGGAAAGATCGGACACGTTGGACAGGTTATCAGCGGCATGATCAAAGTTGGAGATAAAGCTACATTGGAAGTGAATGCTGAGAAACGTGCACTTTCTGCAAGAAACCATAGTGCAACACATTTGCTTCAGAAAGCACTTCGTACAGTATTAGGTACACACGTAGAGCAGGCTGGATCAAGTGTCAATGAAGATAGACTTCGTTTCGACTTCACACACTTCTCAGCATTGTCTGATGATGAAATCCAGAAAGTAGAAAAGCTTGTAAATGAAAGTATTGCAAAGGCTTATCCGGTAATCGTAAAGAATATGCCAATTGAAGAGGCTCGTAAGACAGGAGCACAGGCTCTTTTTGGTGAGAAATATGGCGATGTTGTTCGTGTTGTAAACATGGGAGATTACTCCATCGAGTTCTGTGGAGGAACACATGTAAGCAATACGTCAGAAATCATGGCTTTGAAGATTATTTCTGAGACAGGTGTGGCAGCAGGGGTTCGTCGTATCGAGGCTTTGACATCTACAGGTCTTTTGAAATACTACGATGCTTTAGAAGCAAAACTTCATGAAGCAGCAAAACTATTAAAAGCAACTCCAGAAAATCTTGGAGAGAAGATTACACATGTTCTTGCAGAGAACAAATCTCTTCACAGTGAAGTAGAAAGTCTGAAGAGTAAAATGGCTCAGGATGCAGCAGGTGATGTAATGAATCAGGTACAGGAAGTAGCTGGAACAAAAATTCTTGCTGTAGAATTAGATGGCATTGACATGAACGGTTTGAGAGACTTAGGAGATCAGTTGAAAGAGAAACTTGTTGATGGTGTTGTTGTATTGGCATCTGCCAATGATGGGAAAGCAAACTTGATGGTTGCAGTAACAGACAGCGCTATGAAACAGGGAGCTCATGCGGGTAACTTGATCAAAGCAATCGCTTCTTGCGTAGGCGGTGGTGGCGGTGGAAGACCAAATATGGCACAGGCTGGTGGTAAGAATCCAGCTGGAATTCCAGACGCACTTGCAAAAGCAGTTGAAGTATTAAAAGAGCAGCTTGCATAAGAAAATAAGAAAATTCAAAGGCTTCCAAATGAATATTTGGGAGCCTTTGATGAAAAACTTGGAATTTTCTAAAGAAAAATAGTTGACGTATTGAAAAAATATGATATAATCTTTGGTAGTGCAATAAATATACCCGAACAGTCGTATGATGCACAATACAAGGCTGGAGGGGAGGTTAGGTGTGAGACTATGTCAAATGTAATCGTTAAAGAAAACGAAACGTTAGATAGCGCTTTACGCAGATTCAAAAGAAACTGTGCAAAAGCTGGTATTCAGCAGGAGATTCGTAAAAGAGAACACTACGAAAAACCAAGCGTAAGACGTAAAAAGAAATCTGAAGCTGCTAGAAAACGTAAGTATAACTAATATGTGCAGTAAATGGGGTGCTAAGCAATTGGTACTCCATTTTTTGTGCCTTTAAATTTTACTACAGTAATGTGATGAAACTGTAAAATCACAAAATTTTAGATTGACAACAGAAAATGAACCGACTAAAATAAACAAGTAAGTATTGCATAATTAACAGGCAGATTTAGAATAGAATTTGTTTGTTTCTTATTTAAAAGGAGGTAATCTTGATGTCATATGTAGATGAAGTCATTGAATTAGTAGTGAAGAAAAACCCAGCAGAACCTGAATTTCACCAGGCTGTAAAAGAAGTTTTGAATTCTTTGAGAGTTGTAATCGAGGCAAATGAAGAAAAATACAGAAAAGAAGCTCTTTTGGAAAGACTCGTAGAGCCTGAAAGACAGTTCAAATTCCGTGTACCTTGGGTAGATGACAATGGACAGGTTCACGTAAACACTGGATACCGTGTACAGTTCAATAGTGCCATTGGTCCATACAAGGGAGGACTTCGTCTTCACCCATCTGTAAACCTTGGTATTATAAAGTTCCTTGGATTTGAACAGGTATTCAAGAACTCTTTGACAGGACTTCCAATCGGTGGTGGTAAAGGTGGTTCTGACTTTGATCCTAAGGGAAAATCAGACAGAGAAGTAATGGCTTTCTGCCAGAGCTTTATGACAGAACTCTGCAAATATATTGGAGCAGATACAGACGTTCCAGCTGGAGATATCGGAACAGGTGCTCGTGAGATCGGTTATTTGTTTGGTCAGTATAAGAGAATCCGTGGTGTATACGAAGGTGTATTGACAGGAAAAGGATTAAGCTACGGTGGTTCTCTTGCTCGTAAAGAAGCAACAGGATATGGACTTCTTTACTTTACACAGGAATTATTAAAATTAAACAATATTGATATTGCAGGTAAAACAGTGGCAGTTTCTGGTTCTGGAAACGTTGCTATTTATGCAACAGAAAAAGCACAGGAGTTAGGAGCAAAAGTTGTTACAGCGAGCGACTCTACAGGATGGGTTTACGATTCAGAAGGAATTGACCTTGCAGCTTTGAAAGAAATCAAAGAGGTAAAACGTGGAAGACTTTCTGAGTATAAAGACTACCGTCCAAATGCTGAGTATCACGAAGGAAAAGGTGTATGGAGTGTGAAAGTTGACATTGCACTTCCATGTGCAACACAGAATGAGTTATTGTTAGAGGATGCAAAAGCATTGGTGGAAAATGGTGTAATCGCTGTTGCAGAAGGCGCAAACATGCCTACAACAATGGAAGCAACAGAGTACTTGCAGGAGCATGGTGTAATCTTTGCACCTGGTAAAGCTGCTAATGCTGGTGGTGTTGCAACATCTGCATTGGAAATGTCACAGAACAGTGAACGTTTGAGCTGGTCTTTTGAGGAAGTAGACGAGAAGTTAAAAGGAATCATGGTAAACATTTGTCATAATGTTCATGCTGCAGCTGAGAAATATGGTTTCAAAGGAAATTATGTAGTAGGTGCAAACATTGCCGGATTCGAAAAAGTTGTAGATGCTATGACGGCACAGGGAATCGTATAATTTCTAGGAATTGTTATCAGAGTTGATGACATGAAATTGTGTGAGACTCTATTCATTGAATGTATTATTTGCTCTGGAAGAGAGATTCTTCCAGAGCTTTTTATATTGAAATAGATATTTCTGTAAAATTTTGATATACTGTTTTTAGAAATTACAGAGGAGTTAAGCAAATGAATTTATTTGATATTTTAGGACCTGTTATGGTTGGGCCGTCCAGCTCCCATACGGCAGGTGCTGTTCGAATTGGATATACTACAAGAGCATTGCTTGGAAGTGCGCCGGTCAGTGCAAAAATTGGTTTACATGGTTCTTTTGCAGCCACAGGGCGTGGTCATGGTACAGATCGTGCGCTTGTAGCAGGCTTGCTGGGAATGAAGCCAGACGATATGCGGATTCCAGAAAGCTTCGAAATCGCAAAGGAAAAGGGGTTGGATTTCTCCATTGAAAATGTGCAGATTCCAGGAGCGCATCCCAATACAGCCAGATTATCCGTGACTGATAAAGACGGAAATCATTTGGAAGTGCAGGCATCTTCTGTTGGTGGTGGACGAATTCTGATCAATAAATTGGATGGAATTACAGTAAATTGTACCGGTGAGGGACCAACTTTGATCGTACATAATCAAGATCATCCAGGCCATGTTTCGGAAGTGACGACTATGCTTGCAAAACGTGAGATTAATATTGGAACATTGCAGTTGTACCGTAACAAGCGCGGTGGAGATGCAGTTATGGTAATTGAAATCGATCAGCCGGTGCCAAAAGAGGCAGTTCAGTGGTTAGAGCAAAAGCCGGGTATTATGAAAGTTACTTATTTGAACGGAGCGGAGGTATAAGATGGCATATCAGTCTTTAGAGGAAATTATAGAATATGGTGCCAACCATGGAGAATCGTTTTGGCGTACCATTTTGTTGGATGATATGAATGAACGTACAGTCACAGAGGAGGAATCCTTCGCATCTATGCGAGAAATGTGGAATGCCATGCGATTGGCAAGTGAAGATTATGATCCAACGTTGTCGTCTAACAGTGGACTTGTTGGCGGTATGGGTGGAAAGATGGAGACCTATCGTAAACAGGGAAATACATTAAGCGGGGATTTCACATCGAAAGTCATTACGCAAGCCCTGGAGATGGGAGAGTCCAATGCTTGTATGAAGCGAATTGTGGCAGCTCCTACGGCAGGAGCTTGTGGCGTTCTTCCTGCAGTACTGGTTCCAATGTATCGGGAAGAACATGTTTCTGAAGAACAGATCATAGAAGCATTGTATGTGGCAGCGGGGATTGGACAAGTAATTGCTGCTCGTGCGTTTATTGCAGGTGCAGCAGGAGGATGTCAGGCGGAAATTGGTTCTGCATCGGCCATGGCGGCAGGAGCTTTGGTCAGTCTACGAGGTGGAAGTTCGGAGCAGATTATTCATGCAGCAGCAATGGCACTGAAGAATTTATTAGGACTTGTTTGTGATCCGGTAGCAGGATTGGTAGAAATCCCTTGTGTGAAGCGAAATGTGATCGGTGCAGTCAATGCGTTAGCAAGTGCAGATATGGCTTTGGCAGGAATTACCAGTCGGATTCCGCCAGATCAGGTCATTGATGCTATGCGAGAAGTGGGAGAATCTATGCATAGTTCTTTGCGAGAAACAGGGGAAGGTGGCGTAGCTAATACTCCTGCAGCGAAAGAAATTTCAGAGCAATTAGGAATGTAAAATTTGTATTTTTTGTGAAATCATGTTGATTTTGTTGACAATGAGATAAAAACCAGTTATAGTTTACTTTAATAAAAGGGAGTAATTGGTGATGAAGCGTTTTGAAAACGTGGAGTTGTGCACGATGTCGTCAGTACGATGAGCAATCATCCGTATCGTGATTAAACAGTGAGACTTTTATTGCATTATTTTTGAATGCAATAGAAGGCTCATTTTTTTATTCAAAAAATGTATTTATTGCATTCAATGAAGAAGAGGAGGAATTTAGATGAGTGAATTTTATCAAATGTCATCTGAAGAAGTAAAACAGAAAATCAATGGAACATTGGAACCATTGACGGAACGACAGATTCGGGAACATCAAGAAAAGTATGGAAAGAATGAGTTGGTTGAGGGAAAGAAAAAGACAACTCTTCAGATTTTCTTAGAGCAGTTTAAAGATTTTCTTGTCATTATTTTGATCGCAGCCGCCATTGTTTCAGGATTTTTGGGAGATGCAGAAAGCGCAATCGTTATCTTGATTGTAATTACCATCAATGCTATTTTGGGCACAGTGCAGACGGTTAAGGCAGAACAGTCCTTGGATAGTTTGAAAAAACTTTCAGGTCCGGAAGCAAAAGTGTTGCGTGGTGGACAGGTGGTGCCAGTGGCTTCGTCTGAAGTAACTGTTGGTGATATTGTTATGTTAGATGCTGGAGACTATATTCCAGCAGATGGACGTATTTTAGAGTGTGCCAGCTTAAAAGTAGATGAAAGCGCATTAACTGGTGAAAGTCTTGGCGTAGAGAAAAACACAGACAAAATCAGTGGAGAAGTTCCACTTGGCGACCGTGTCAATATGGTATATTCTGGTAGTTTTGTAACATATGGCCGTGGTTCTTTCCTTGTAACTGGAATTGGAATGGAAACAGAAGTTGGTAAAATTGCAAGCCTTTTGAAAACAACTTCTGAGAAGAGAACACCGCTCCAGATTAACCTGGATCAGTTTGGACAGAAATTGTCTATTATCATTTTAATCTTCTGTGGTATTTTATTTGGAATTAATGTATTCCGTGGTGGAAATATTGGAGATGCATTCTTATTTGCAGTTGCTCTTGCAGTAGCAGCAATACCGGAAGCATTGAGCTCTATTGTTACCATCGTATTGTCCTTTGGTACACAGAAAATGGCAAAAGAACATGCCATTATTCGTAAGTTACAGGCAGTAGAAGGACTGGGAAGTGTGTCTATCATTTGTTCAGATAAAACAGGTACATTGACACAGAACAAAATGACAGTAGAAGATTATTATGTCAATGAGAAGAGAATTCCTGCGGACCAGATCAATCTAAAGAATGAGGATGAACAATTTCTGTTGCTTTCCAGTGTATTGTGTAATGATTCAACCAATGTTGATGGTGTAGAAATTGGAGATCCAACAGAAACTTGTCTGATCAATCTTGGAAGCAAGCTTGGTGTAATGGCTCAGGAGGCGCGTGGAGAATATCCAAGAGAAAGCGAGAATCCGTTTGATAGTGACCGTAAATTAATGTCTACGAAGCATACTATTCAAGGACAGCATTTGATGCTTGTAAAAGGTGCTGTGGATGTGCTTCTAGATCGTATGACACAGATTCGTATCAATGGGCAGGTTCGCCCAATCACAGCAGAAGATCGTACACACATTGAAGCACAGAACCAAGAGTTCTCTCGTGAAGGATTGCGTGTGTTGGGATTTGCTTACAAAGAAGTTCCAGCTGATTTGGAATTGAGTATTGAAGATGAAAAAGATTTGATCTTTATCGGTTTGATTGACATGATGGATCCACCTCGTGAAGAGTCAAAACAGGCTGTTGCAGAATGTAAACGTGCAGGAATTCGTCCAATTATGATCACCGGAGATCATAAAGTAACCGCAGCAGCCATTGCAAAACGAATCGGTATTTTACAGGATGAATCCGAAGCATGTGAGGGTGCTGAAATTGATAATCTTTCTGATGAAGAATTAAAAGATTTTGTGGAAGGTATTTCTGTTTATGCACGAGTTTCACCAGAACACAAGATTCGTATCGTAAGGGCTTGGCAGGAAAAAGGCAATATTGTATCCATGACTGGAGATGGTGTGAATGATGCCCCAGCATTGAAACAGGCAGATATTGGTGTTGCAATGGGAATCACAGGTAGTGAAGTATCTAAAGATGCCGCTTCTATGGTTTTGACAGACGATAACTTTGCAACAATTGTAAAAGCAGTAGAAAATGGACGAAATGTATACCGCAATATTAAGAATTCTATTCAATTCTTATTGTCTGGTAACTTCGGAGCAATTTTGGCAGTATTATATGCCTCTATCGCAGCGCTTCCAGTTCCATTTGCGCCAGTTCACTTGTTGTTTATCAACTTGTTGACAGATAGTTTGCCAGCCATCGCCCTTGGATTGGAGCCACATTCCAGTGACGTAATGGATGAGAAACCACGTCCAATGAATGAGTCTATTTTGACAAAAGACTATATGCTCAAAATTGCTACAGAAGGTCTTTCTATTGGTATAACCACAATGATTGCATTCCTCATCGGATATCGTGGTGGAAATGCGCTTCTCGCTAGCACAATGGCATTTGGAACACTTTGTACTGCACGATTGGTTCATGGTTTTAACTGCAAAGAAGATAAACCGGTTCTCTTTAAGAAGAAATTCTTCAATAATATTTACTTAATCGGAGCATTTCTTATTGGATTTGTGTTGATCACAGCCGTTATGACAGTTCCATTCTTGCATACAGTCTTTAAAGTACAGACATTAACAATCACACAGTTGTTGATTGTATATGGTCTTGCAGCATTAAATCTTCCAATCATTCAGTTGATGAAAGCAATTAAGCAGGCAGTGAAAAATAAGAAAAACAAATAATACAAAACAGCATTTGTATGTAAATAGAAAGACCAGGAGTAAAATAAAACTCCTGGTCTTTTCTTGTGGTCATTATACATAAAAGCATAATGACTTCTTTTTTATGTATAACGCTTTATTGTTTCTTTTAGTACATATTTTTTATCGCTGTAGCGATCTACAATGACGCGGTTTGCTTTGTGCTCTAGGTTATCGTTCAACGGTGGAAGGGTGATTTCTTCTCCGTATTTTCGCTTTAAAGCACGTTCTAGCAGGTAGTCACAGACATGTGGGTTCTTTGGAAGAAGAGGACCATGAAGGTAAGTTGCAATTACATTTTTATAAACAACACCTTCATAGCCAGATTTTCCAGTATTGCCAAGCCCATAGAATACCTTTCCAAATGGAGTATGGTTTCCAATATACGTACGCCCACCGTGATTTTCAAATCCAACTACAGGTGTATCAAACAGAGGAGATTCCAGAACAATGTTACGGATCAAACGTTCTGGTGCCCATTCTGTTTTGATGTCTAAGATACCAAGTCCTTCAATGACTTTATCTTTTGTTTTGTAAGACTTTCCAAGAAGCTGGTATCCACCACAAACAGCAAGAACAACACCATTGTTCTCTACATAATCTTTAAAATCCTGTTTGTGTGCTAACAAATACTGACATACAATTTCCTGTTCGCGGTCAGAACCACCTCCGAGAAGGACAATGTCTAATTTAGAAAAATCAATCGAATCTCCAGAAAGAAATGGGATGACTTCAGCTTCATATCCACGCCATTCTAGTCGTTTGCGGAAACACTGAATATTTCCACGGTCTCCATAGAGATTCAAAAGATCAGGATACAAATGACCAATTGTTAATTTTATACTCATCCTTTAATTTCCTCCTTTCTGAAGTTCACTTAACATGTGATTTGTTCGATATAATCCAGAATAGTTTACGATTACGTACAAATTCTTTGTTCCATTTGTTGTCAGATCAACAATAGACTGTTTTAAATCTGTTGTAGAATTACAAGGTATATCTTCATATTTCAGACGAAGCCCCATATCATGGCGTCTTGTTCCATTTGTCAAGATTGTTTTTACATTAGCATCTGCAAGATATTGGAAATCAACATCCCAAAGCCAAGATACATCTTCTCCATCCTGATAGGTATCATTAATCTGAATGATAACATCCTTAGGATTTGGATCCTTCAATACGAGGGAAATCTTCTGTTGGAAACCAATTGGGTTTTTGGCTAAATGAAGTTGGACACGTGCACCATTGATCGTGTAAATATCTTCTCGATTGTTTCCATAATCAAAGCTTTCAATTGTCTCTTTGAAATGCGCAATAGGTGCATCCATTGCACGAAGTGCAGCATAAGCAGACAATGTATTATAAATGTTGTATGGAGTGCGGGATGGAGAATCAATGGCAATTCCATCAATTGTAAATGCATAAACCTCGTCATGGAATACAACTTCGTTTGCTGTAAACTGAGGCTCTGGTCGTTTCCATCCACAATTTGGACAATGATAAATACCAAGCTGTCCGTAATGATAGAAATCGTAGTCTAGTTTTTTTCCACATTTACGGCAGAAAATACTTTCACGAATCTCAGAACGAGAAATGTCGTCAAAAATTTGCTCGCTGATACCGTATGTTACATATTTATGATTTCCTTCGGATGCGAGTGCGTAAGAAAGAATATCATCGCAGTTGATTACGAGCTTTGTGTTCGGTGTACTGTCGAAAGCGGTCTTTACTGCATTAAATGTGATATCAATTTCTCCAAAACGGTCCAGTTGGTCTCGGGAAATATTTGTCAAGAGAGCACAATCTGGACGAAGTTGAGGAAGAACTGTTTTCGCAGCAAATTCATCGACTTCGATACAAGCATAATCGGCATCTAACTGACAATTTTTGTCAGTGGAAAGAACAAATGCAGAGATAATCCCATTTAACATATTAGCACCTGTACGATTGATGATTACCTTTTGATTTTCAGCAGTTAATGCGTGGTACAGAATGCTGTTTGTTGTTGTTTTTCCATTGGTACCCATTGTTACAATTGTTTTTTCGCGAACCATGTCGGACATAGTACTTAAAATCTTTGGATCAATCAAGCGTGCAACATAACCAGGAAGAGTTACACCGCTTCCACGATTGAGTTTTTTGATCATAGTGCTTGTGAACTTCGCACATTTAATAGCAAGTTTACTTCTTAATCTCATATGTTTTTCTCTTTATCTTTCTCCATAATATTTACAAGACTTCTAGGGAAGTCAAGGGGTGAATCTTTATATCGCTAGAAATGGACATAAATATCGGGTACTTCTAGTATTTGAAGTACCCGTATTATTATAAGCGAAATGAACCAAGAACACAAGAAATTAGAAAGAAAAGATTCCTGTAGATTGTAAAAATAAAATGGTCATGATTACAGGTGTGACATATCGAATCATAAATGCATATAATTTTTTTCTTGTAAATTTGTGACCGCTAGATTCCATTTCATCCGCAATCCATTTTGGTTTAACAATCCAACCAACTAAAATACATGTCAGAAGGGAGATAAATGGCATTAAAAAGCTATTGCTTACATAGTCCATGATATCCAGTAACTGTCCTGTTGTACCGTTAGGTAATTTGAGTTCAAAGTAGAAAATGTTGTAACCCATGCAGATTACAATGGAAGCTGCAGCAGAAAGTCCACCAATGACCAGACAAATCTTTTTTCTTGTTGTATGGAATATTTCCATACAGTTTGAAACCAGTGTTTCCATAATAGAAACAGACGATGTAAGTGCTGCAAACAGAACCATAAGGAAGAATACAAGTCCTACAAAGGCTCCGATTGGTCCCATTGCTTCGAATACTTTTGGCAGAGAAACAAACATCAGACTAGGTCCAGATGCCATTCCATCCATGCCAAAGAATACAAATACAGCAGGAATGATCGCAAGACCAGCAAGGAAGGCAACTAATGTGTCAAAAAACTCAATCTGATTCAGGGATTTACTTAAGTTAATGTCTTCTTTTACGTAAGAGCCATAGGTGATCATAATTCCCATGGAAACACTTAAGGAGAAGAATAACTGACTCATGGCATCTAACAGGATTTCTAAAAATCTACCAAAAGTCAACCCTTCGAAGTTTGGAATGAGGTATACCGAAAGTCCTTGAAGTCCAGTTCGTGTCATGCCATTTCCATCTTTGTAAGTCAACGTTAAAGAAAAAATACCGATGATGATAATCAATAGAAGAAGGCCAGGCATGACAATTCTAGAAAAACGTTCAATTCCTTTTTCAACACCACGATATACGATAAAAGCAGTGCATGCTAAAAACAAAAGCATAAATACAATCGGTGCAATTGGAGCTGTAATAAAGGAAGTGAAATATCCTTCTGTTGCAGCTTCTTTTCCTGTACCAGTCAAATATGTGACAAGATATTTTGCAACCCATCCGCCGATAACAGAGTAGTATGTCATAATCAGAGTAGGAACAAGAAATGTCAAATATCCTAAAAAGTTCCATTTTTTATTCATTGCACCAAATGCATGAAGAGCACCTAATCGCGTTTTACGTCCAATGGCAACATCTGTTGTCAAAAGTGTAAAACCGAAGGTAAGGACAAGTACCAAATAAATAATTAGGAATAAACCGCCTCCATCTTTTGCTGCGAGGTACGGGAATCTCCAGATATTTCCAACACCAACCGCACTTCCAGCAGCTGCCAGTACAAATCCAAGTGATCCTGTAAAACTACTTTTTTTCTTTCTCTCCATGATGTAATGCTCCTTTAGATAAAAACTTGATGTTTTGTAACATCATAGTTAAGAATTATAGAGTGTTTTTTATAAAATGCAAATCAATGAAGTTTCGTGTTGCGAAAATAAATAGCAACTAAGTTTCGCTATAGTAGAAAAATGTAAATAAATGTGATATGATTTTAACATGATTTTATATAGGCTGACCGAAAAGTATATTTTTACGAAACTTTTCATAAAAAGTATTTTTAGGAGGAACAATATTGAATGGGAGAAATTAACAAGCATGTAGGAAAACGAATTCGAATGTATCGGAAAATGAAGAATATGACGTTACAGCAACTGGCAAATCAGATTCATAAAAGTAAAGCAAGTGTGAGTAAATATGAGAATGGCGAGATGGCATTGGACATTGAAACATTGGCTGAAATTGCACAAGTGTTGCAGGTGAACCCCACTCATTTGATGGACTGGCAGACAGAGACTGTAGAAACGGAAATGCCAAAGCTTAGATCTAGTCGTATGAGTCCATTTTTTCAAGCGCGAAGATTATATTTTTATTTTTATGATGGAAGATATCAACGGTTAAAAGATGGAATTATTGATATTCGAGAATCAAAAAAAGAAACAGGCAGATATGAAGCAGACCTGTGGATTCGTGCAGTGAGCTCATCGGGAGTTAGTACAGATACATATTACACAGGAAAAGTGGTATATAGTGACATGTTAATTCGCTTTTCGTTTGTGAATCAGTACAATGCGTTGGAAGAGGATTTATTGTACATCTTTAATCCATTGGAATTTCGTGATACAACGGATGGCTTGCTGTGTGGAATATCAAGTGCAGACTTGATGCCTTGTGCTTTTAAATGTCTAGTCACATTGCATCCACAGGAGCATACGGACGAGTTTAAGAGACGTTTGTTGATTACAAAAGAAGAGTTACAGAGATGGCAAAAATTAAATATGATGCTTGTGGATAATCATGTTCAGTAAGAGTATATATTATAATAATTTAACCATGCATTTCAGTTGAGTAAAAATTTGTTTATGGTATAATTACAACTATAGATTTCCAGTTGGAAGGACTGCAAAAAGAAGGAGAGGAACGTACAATGAGTATCATTAAAAATGAAGCAAAAATCAAAAATAAATTAATCGTGGCAATTCGAGAATTATTGGAACATCGAGCGCTTTGGCTCTATCTTTTAAGAGATGAAGCTGGCAAACGAGGATTGGATCCGAATGAGTTCTCAAGTGCGGCAATTCGTAGATGTGGACTTGCTCAAGGAAAGAACCTTGTGAAAAAGGGAAAGACAGATAGCTTAAAAGGATTGAAAAAGACATTGTTTACAAAACCGGCACAGTGGGTGTTTGAGATGGATGTTGTAGAAAGTACAGATGATAAATTATCTTTGGATTTTCATTATTGTCCATTAGTAAAGGCATGGCAGAAAGCAGGATGTTCAGATGAAGAAATTGCACAGCTTTGCGATATTGCGATGTGTGGAGATCACGGAATCGGTGAGCGATATGACAGTGTTTTGGATCTTCCAAAGTGTATTGCAAAAGGTGATGAGATCTGCGCACTGAGATATCATAAAAAATAGGAACATTGGGAAACATTTACTTGCATTGCTAGGAAAGAAGGCAGAAAGAACGTGGAAATAAAATTAGTTGCAGTGGATATTGATGAAACCTCCGTTAACAAGAAGCACAAGATGACAAAGCGAACAGAGGAGGCACTGAAGACAGCCATTGAGAAAGGAGTCAGTGTCGTACCGGTGACAGGAAGAAATTTGGAGGGCTTACCTGCTCCTTATCGAAAGATGAGATTGTCGTATGTGATCGCATCCAATGGGGCAAAGATTTATGATATTGGAAGAGGAAAGGTACTGTCGCGGAAATTGATTCCAAATGATGTGGCTTGTCAGGTATTACAGTATTGTCAGAAAGAAAAGGTGATGTTGGCAATCCAGACAGAAGGCAAGTGTTATGATGAGTCTGTTCCATTGATGGGGTATCGTTTCTTTTTCTATCATGGGGATTTTAAACCACACAAACGAGTGGGGGATCTGCATGCATGGTTAAAAACATCCGGAAAGCCCATCGAGAAGATCCAGGTATTTTCTTTTGACCAAGAGAGATTAAAAAAGATCAAACAGGCATTGTCGGTGTTTCCGATGTTGGAATTGGCACTTTCTACGAGTGGATATATTGAAATCACACATAAGAAGGCACAGAAAGGTTTCGCATTGGAACATTTGTGTGAATATCTGGGGATTCCATTGGAGCAAGTTATGGCTATTGGAGACAATACGAACGATATTTCTATGTTATCAAAGGCCGGCATCGCCGTAGCAATGGGAAATGCAAAAGAAGAAGTAAAACAGATTGCAGACTTTATCACAACAAGCAATGATGAAGACGGAGTTGCGCATGCAATCGAAACCTACATTTTAGATGAGGGATGATTCTCTCATCTAAAAGTATGTATAGAGAATTAGATAAAATAGACGGGAGAAATTTGAGATGGACAGAAAAGTAAAGTGGGGCGTTTTAGGAACTGCCAATATTGCTCGCAAATGTACCATTCCTGGAATGAAACAAGCGGATAATTGTCAGCTTTATGGCATTGCAGGAAGAAATCCAGAAAAGGTAAAAGAGTTTCAGGAAATGTTTGGCTTTGAGAAGTCTTATGATTCATTGGATGCGATGTTAGATGATGAGGAGATTGAAGCAGTGTATATTCCATTGCCAAATACCTTACATAAAGAATGGGTCATCAAGGCAGCACAAAAAGGAAAACATATTTTATGTGAAAAGCCCTTGTCTGGAACAGAGGATGACGTGAAAGAGATGATTGAAGTTTGCGACAAGTCTGGTGTCTACTTTATGGAGGCGTTTGCATATCTCCACAGCCCGTTGGTGGCAGCTGTGAAGGAAACATTAGATTCTGGTGTGATCGGAGATTTATCCTTTATGGAATCCATTTTTATTACACCGGGGTATACGCCGGAAAATATTCGAGTTAGAAGAGAGACCCTTGGTGGTTCAGTCTATGATCTTGGATGTTACTGTACTAGCTTGATGTTGACATTGTTTGGGGAAGAGCCAAAGAAAGTAAAAGCTGTGGGACATTTTACAGATCAGAAAATTGATGATTTTGCATCGGCATATTTTCATTTTGATGAGAATCGGAGAGCTTGTATGGTGTCTGGTATGTGTTCGGCACAACGAGGTGATCGTTTCTTTTTGTATGGGACGGAGGGAACCATTGAGGCACCAATTCCATTTAATGCAGAAGGAAGTTTGACTTATTATGTAAAAAAAGGAGAAGAGTGTCAGGCAATTACAGTGGAAACACCGGACAATTATGCCTTGGAGGTAGAACAACTTGGACATTGTATTCTGGACGGGGAAGAGCCACGGGTGAGTCATGAATTTTCTTTGCAGAATGCACGTGTTATGGATCGGATTTTAAAAGAGATCGGATATTAAAACAAAATATAAGGAACTTGTGAACAATGAAAAAGAACATTACGAATTCAGTGATTTTGAGATTGTGTCTCCCTCAGTTTGCAGTAGGGCTGTTTACGACAATGCTCAATAACTATTTGATTTATTTTTACCAGCCATCCAAGGAATCTGGATTGCCAAACTTAATTCCGCAGGGGGTAATTGTACTTGGAATTTTAACTGTTATTGGATTTATCAAAGCAATGGGGCATATTATTGATGCGGTCACAGACCCATTGATCGCAGCAAAAAGTGACCGTAGTCAGAACAAAAATGGTCGAAGGATTCCGATGATGAAATGGGCAGCCATTCCATTTGGACTTTGTGCACTTTTGATCTTTTGCGTTCCATTTTCAGAACCAGGAATTGGAAATGCCGTCTGGATCGCTGTATTTATGTGGGGATATTATCTGTTTTACACATTATATATGATTCCTCACACCGCGTTGATTCCAGAGATGATCCAAGATCAAAATATGCGTGTGAATACTTATACATGGAGCTCGTTTTTCTTTGTGACTGGTAGTGCGGTAGGATATGCAACCCCAGCAATTGTAAGTATATGGAAGGCTTCTGGAATGAATGCAGTTAATTCCTGGAGAAGTACATTTGCTATTTACACGGTGATTGGAATTATTTTGCTTTTGATCCCAGCATTTACGATTCGAGAGAAGGATTATGTAGCTTCCGTGATTCCAGGGATTTCTTTAAAAGAATCTCTAAAGCACGCATTTGCAAACAAACATTTTCGGATTGTTACCTTGGGGCAGCTGTTGGAAAATACAGGAATGGCATTTTTCCAGGCATGTATCATGTATTATGTGACAACCTTGATGGGTCTTCCGGAGACAGCATCTGTGCTGATTTTAGCCATTTCCATTGCCGGATCATTGTTGATGTACCCATTTGTCAACAAGTGGGCGAAGCGGAAAGGAAAGCGATTGCCAATCTTATGCGGTTGCATTGTATTTTCTGTGGCAGAGATTGTAATCTGTTTCAGTGATTTCCTTCCAGGAAACCAGATGTTGATGGCATGTGTTTTTGCCTTGTTTGTGTCCTTCCCGTTTGCTGTATTAAATGTACTTCCGGCATCTATGATGGCAGATATTATTCAATATGACACGATTACATCGGGCGTAAATCAGGAAGGAATTTTCGGCGCGGCAAGAAGTTTTATCGTAAAAATGGGAAATTCATTTGCAATTATGATCGTCCCTTCGCTGACTGTAATCGGTGCGGCAGCAGGAGAAAATGTAGGGAAAGCTGGATTAAAGCTGACTGCAGTGGCAGGCGCATTATTCTGTATTGCTGCGGTCATCGTATTTATGAAATATAAGGAGAAGGATGTATTAGAGTGCATCCGGGAATATGAGTCATGAAAATATTATTTGGAATTTTAGGAGTGCTTCTGTTGTTCTTTTGCGTATTATTGTTTCGCGCAGTTTTGTGCAAAAGCAAAGGGCGTAAATTAAATAAAAAAGGGAAATGTGCTTCCGAGGAGGTACAGGAATATTATTGCAATCGTCTGGCAAAAATGATCCAGTGTCAGACCGTTTCTAAAAAAGAGGAATTTGAAGCGAGTGAATTTTTAAGATTGCGTGAAGTCATCCGCCTCTTATTTCCAAATGTATCCGAACGGGCAGAGGTTCGATATTTTGATGGAGATTGTTATGTATACAAATTGTCAAATATTTCCTCGGACAGTAACGTGATGTTGATGTCACATCATGATGTGGTTTCAGCTGAGGGAGAATGGAAATACCCTCCATTTTCTGGAACTATGGAAGATGGGAAAATCTGGGGACGTGGAACCGTAGATACAAAAACACCGTTATTTGCGGAATTTTCAGCCCTGGAAGAGCTTTTGGCAGAGGGGTGGAATCCACCGTGTAATATTTATCTTGTATCTTCTCACAACGAAGAGATTGCTGGGGATGGAGTTCCTGCTGTGTTAAGATGGCTGGAGGAAGAGCATATTACATTTGACTGGATTTTAGATGAAGGAGGAGCGGTGATCGATCCTCCAATGAGTGGAATTCAGTGCAAGTGCGCCATGCTTGCAGTTCACGAGAAGGGCAGATTTAAAGTTCGCATAAAAGCAAGACAGGAGGCTGGACATGGAAGTCTGAGCAAGCAGACAAAGTCTCCGGAAGTCCGTATGGCCGGGTTTATCACAGAAGTGGAACAGAAAAAGCCATTTCTTCGCAAGATGCATCCAGAACTTCTCGCCATGTTTGAAGGACTTGCACCTTACATGAATCTGCCAATGCGCCTTGTATTTGCGAATATGTGGTGTTTTAAGGGATTGCTGAAACATGTGATTCCTGCACTCAATGCACAGGCAGGTTCTATGTTGGGAACAACTTGTACTTTTAAAAATCTTCAAACTACAGAATCTGGAGATTGTGTTGCAGAGGCATATTTCCGTTGTGTCAAAGAAGAGGATCTGGAAGAAGATTTCAAGGCATTTCGTAAGATCGCACAGGATTATCAGATTGAGATGGAGGATGTTTTGGAGAATGAATATCATCGTCCAGCACGTCTTGGAAGTCCTGGATATCGTTTTATTAAATCCTGTGTGGAGAGACAGTTTGATTATGCCGCATGTGCACCATTTATTCTGCCAGCGGGAACAGATGCCCGTCATTTGTGTGACTTAAGTGATGCGGTGATTCGGTTCGCGCCAATCGATATTAATAATCAGCAGTATGGCTCTGTACATAATGTAAATGAAAATATTGATATGGATTCGGTGGTAAGAGCTGTGAAGTTCTATAAAGAAGTATTACGCAGAATCTCTTGACAAAAGAGGGTCCCTCTTGCTATAAAAATTATGAATGTATCTTGAAGTAAGAAGCCAATAGGCTTAAAACAATATATCATTCACTGTGAGAATGAAGATGAGGTAGGAGAAAAGAGTATGGATGTAAGATCGATTAGCATGGATTGTACAAGAACGGAATTTGTTGGAACAGCTGTTCTGGATACCATTGGACTTGTAATTCCAGGAATAGATGATTCTTTGCTGGAGAAGATGAATGTAGAAAAAAAATATCGGGCACTAGGATTGTTTAGTTCTAGAACAGGAGCAGCAGGACAGTTTACTGCATTGGATGATGCGGTAAAGGCAACGAATACAGAAGTACTCAGTATTGAACTTCCTAGAGACACCAAAGGCTGGGGTGGACATGGAAACTACGTTGTTCTTGGAGGCAATGATGTTTCTGATGTACGTGATGCCATCCGTATGGCGTTGGAACTTACAAACAAGTACGCAGGAGAGCTGTACATCAGTGAGGCAGGACATTTGGAATTTGCGTATTCTGCAAGTGCAGGAGCTGTATTGCAGAAAGCTTTCGGAGCAAAGAAGGACCAGGCATTTGGATTCCTTGCAGGATCGCCAGCAGCAATCGGACTTGTAATGGCAGATAGTGCGGTGAAAGCTTCCAATGTAGAAATTGTAAGTTATATGACACCAGACCACGGAACGAGTCATTCAAACGAAGTGATTCTTGCATTTTCAGGAACTGCAAGTGCAGTCAAAGCATCAGTTTTACAGGCGAGACAGATTGGATTAGAATTGCTGATTGCTATGGGCAGTTATCCAGAGATTCCTGGAACACCATATCTGTAAACATTGTAAGGAGGACATAATTTGGAGTTTTTGAAAGAAGTTTTTTCGCTCTATGTAGAGAGAAAGGACTGGTTTGTTCAGCTGATTGCAGAACATATGGGATTGTCTTTGGTCGCCATTTTTTTTGCAGGAATCATAGGATTGTTGCTTGGAATCTGGATCTCGGAGCATGAGTGGGCAGCAGGACCTGTACTTGGAATTGCAAATGTATTTTATACCGTACCAGCAATTTCTCTTTTGGGAATGCTGATTCCCTTATTAGGAATTGGAAATACGACAGCCGTTGTTGCATTAACCCTGTATGGAATCATGCCAATGGTGCGGAATACCTATGCTGGAATCAAAGGTGTAAGTAGTGAAATTGTCAGTGCGGCGGAAGGCATGGGAAGCACAAAATTTCAGCTAATGGTAAAGATTAAATTACCATTGGCATTGGGTGTGATCATTGCAGGCGTTCGGAATATGGTAGTTATGACGATTTCAGTTGCGGCTATCGCTTCCTTTATCGGTGCGGGAGGCTTAGGAGTTGCCATTTACCGAGGAATTACCATGTATGACACTGCCATGACCTTTGGCGGCAGTTTCTTGATTGCGCTTATTGCCTTAATCAGTGACTGGATATTGGGACTTTTAGAGAAAAACATCAAGAAAAGGAGAACTGCGTAACAATGAAGAAACATATGAAAAAAGCCGTTGCCATGTTGTTAGTTGCTGTATCAATTTTTACATTGGCAGCCTGTGGCAATGATAAAAAAACAGAGGAACCAAAGGTAGAAAGCAAAGAGGAAGCAAAAACTTCAAGTGAACCGATTAAGGTTGCAACAAAACCAATGACAGAACAGTATATTCTTGGGGAGATGCTGAAGCAGTTGATCGAAGAAAAAACAGAGTATACAGTAGAAGTAACAAAGGGAATCGGTGGTGGAACAAGTAACATTCATCCAGCAATGGTGAAGGGAGAATTTGACTTGTATCCAGAGTATACAGCAAGTGGATGGGTTATGGTTCTTGGAAACAAGGCAGGAGAAATTTCGGACGAAGAGATGCTTGCTGCACTTCAGAAAGCATACGAAGAAGAATTTCAGATGACATGGCTTGGATTGTACGGTTTTAATAATACCTACACACTGGTTGCACGTAAAGACGTAGCAGAAGAATATGGATTGAAGACATGTTCTGACTTGGCAAAGGTTTCCAATGAGCTTATATTTGGTGGAAACCCAGATTACATCGAGAGAGAAGATGGATTCAAAGGTGTTTGCAACGCATATGGCATGGAATTTGGTAATGTGAAAGATATCGATATTGGGTTGAAATATACTGCGATGGAAAAAGGTGATATTGACGTGACCAATGGATTTACAACAGATGCACAGATTTCACGTGATGATGTTGTTGCTTTGGAGGATGATTTGCATTATCAGGTCAATTATTTCTGTTCTACGGTTGTCCGTGAGGATGCCCTGGAAAAATATCCAGGTTTGGAAGAAACCTTGCTGCTGATGGATGGAATTTTATCCGATAAAGAGATGGCTGGATTGAATTATCAGGTAGAAGTAGAGAAAAAAGATGAGGCAAAGGTAGCAAGAGAATTCTTGATTTCCAAAGGCTTGATTAAGGAGTAATATGGTGGATATGATCAGAATGGACCATGTCAGGAAATCATTCGATGATCATGTGATCTTAGATGATTTGTCATTATCCATTAAAAAAGGTGAATTTTTAACGGTGATCGGCCGTTCGGGTTGTGGGAAAACAACCATGTTGAAGTTGATTAATGGACTTCACAGTCCGGATCAAGGGAAGGTTTATGTGGATGGAAAAGATATTCAGAAAGAAAATCTGATCGAGCTTCGAAGAACCATCGGATATGTGATTCAGAACAAAGGCCTTTTTCCTCATATGACAGTAGAAAAGAATATTACTTACGTGCCGGTAATCAGCGGGAAAAAAGACCACAAGGCAAACCACGAGCTCGCAGTAAGACTAATTCAAACGGTGGGACTGGATCCTACGATGTTGTCACGATATCCAGCGGAGTTATCTGGTGGTCAACAGCAACGTGTGGGAATTGCACGAGCGCTGGCGGCGGATGCCAAGATCATGCTTATGGATGAACCATTTGGAGCTTTGGATGAAATCACGAAGCAGACCATGCAGGAAGAAATTCTTCGACTGCATCGAGAAATGGGAATGACCATTGTATTTATTACCCATGATATTCGAGAAGCTATGAAGCTGGGAGACCGTGTGCTTGTTATGGATCATGGAAAAATCATACAGTTAGATACACCAGAGAAGATCAAAGAACATCCTGTCAACGAATTTGTGGCTCAGTTGATCGGAACATAAAATATGGATTGAGAAAAGAAAGGGGGAGGCGAGAGATGCTTCGCCCTTTTTGATCATGATAAAGAAAAACTTTTGAAAATGAATAAAAAGCTGAAGTGTATCCGCATGCCAAAGGAGATGAATAAAAACAAAATGGAAAAAATAAGGTGCAAGTGGTGCAATGTAAAGAATCCTTCGTATATCAAATATCATGATGAAGAATGGGGCGTTCCGGTATATGAT
>Mya_p2__coassemble_678_pt1 | contig 29976 bp, 23 predicted proteins | sample Mya_p2__metabat2_high_PE_023 | metagenome-assembled genome bin Mya_p2 | reverse complement strand
GGCGCAGACCGGATTTGAACCGGTGAATCAGGGTGTTGCAGACCCACGCCTTACCACTTGGCTACTGCGCCTTATTTGATTGATAGTCCGAAGACTAATGACTCCAACGGGAATCGAACCCGTGTTACCGCCGTGAAAGGGCGATGTCTTAACCGCTTGACCATGGAGCCTTGTTATTTTGTTGTGTCACTGTTTTCCGCAGTGACCGTTTATTATAATAGCATAAGGGTTTGGAGAATGCAAGCACTTTTTTAAATTATTTTTAAAAAATTGAAAAAAGATTTTTGATATGTTAAAATGTGCGTTAAGAAATGAAAATGGTTGGGAACAAGTAGGATTAGCATAGCGAGGAATTTGGATGTATCATATAGCGATTGTAGAAGATGAACAAGAATATGCAGAACAGTTACAAACATTTTTGACACAGTACGAGGAAGAACATAGTACGAAATTTAAAGTAACCGTATTTCATGATGGAGCGGAGATTTTGGATGGATATGAGCCGATTTATGATTTGATTCTTTTAGATATTGAGATGCCAAAGGTCAATGGGATGGATGCAGCAGATCAGATTCGGAAGCAGGATACCGATGTAGTCATGATGTTTATTACCAATGTGGCTAGTTATGCCATCCGTGGATATGAAGTCGGTGCGTTGGATTATGTTATGAAGCCAATTACGTACTATGCATTTGCCATGCGGCTTGGGCGAGCATTAAAGCGTGTGCAGCAGCGAGAGGAAAAAGTGATTTTGCTACCTTTACCAGATGGTGTAAAGAAAATGCAGCTTCAACAAATCTATTATGTAGAAGTACAGAATCGAATTTTGCATTTTTATACCGATGAGGGAGAGTTCAGTATTCGCGGAACCATGCAGAAGGTAGAGGAAGATCTAGCAGGTCATTCTTTTGCAAAATGCAATCACTGGTATATGGTGAATTTGCGACATGTGTCAGAGGTGCGTAAAAACATTGCCATTGTGGCAGGACATGAATTGGAAATCAGCCGACGAAATCGAACTCCATTTTTGAAAGCATTGACAGAATATGTAGGAGGATCACGGGTATGAATGACTTAGTCAGCCGTTGCATTTGTGAAATCTTCTTGCTTGTCAGTGGCTATGTATATGTATATACAATTGAAAAACGTGTGGAAAAGAAGCAATGGTTGAGGGTGATGACCATTGTGTATCTTCTCGGATTTGGCTTTTTCAATTACTGGTTCTATCCAGATACCTTGGAGGAAGAGCTGTTATTAAGGATTGGTGGATTTGTTTTTTTGACAGTCTTTCTTCATGTGGGGAGAATTTTATCTTGGAGAGCATCTGCTTATTATGCCATTTGGGCTTTTTTGACATGGCAATTACTCTACCAACTTTGTATGCTTAGTTGGAACATTGGTTACAACTATTGGAGTGACCATATCCCATACTTCTGGATCATGGAATTGATGATCTTTGGTATTGGACTGGCGTTCAGCGCAGTGACCATTGGAAGGACGATGCCAGAACATGGACAGAAGAAAATTGGAGTACGCCAGATTAGTCTGGCAGGAGCAACTTTAATTATTTTTCAGTTGCTTGTGTTGACCCCGGGTAAGATTCAGATGCAGTTGGAAAATCGACAATGGATGGCTGTCTATTCCACTCAGGTATTATTGGGCGTTGTGTTATATTTGCAAAATGAGTTGTTTAAGAAAAGTGAGATGCGCCAGGAATTGGAAGTTATGGATCTACTCTGGAAAAAGAACAAAGAGCAGTATCAGATTTCCAAGGAAAATATTGCTGTGATCAATCAGAAGGTCCATGATCTGAAACATCAGATTCGGGCATTGAAGGATGCCAGTCAAGAAGAACTGAATCAATATTTGGAAGAGGTGGAAAATTCTGTCCAGATTTATGAGTCCATTGTACAGACGGGAAATGAAGTTCTGGATACCATTTTGACGGAGAAAAGTTTGTACTGCCAGGCAAGAGGCATTCAGGTTTCTTGTGTGGCTGACGGCTTGCAAATGCATTTTATCAACACAGTAGATTTATATGCTATTTTAGGAAATGCCATTGATAACGCCATTGAAGAAGTGGAAAAACTTCAGGAAAAAGAGCAACGGCAGATCGATGTGTTGATCTATCGTCAACAACAGTTCCTTGCCATCAATGTGATCAATCCGATGATTGGAAAGCTGGAATATGAGGAAGGGCTTCCAGTGACTACAAAGAAGGATCGAGCCATGCATGGATTTGGACTTCGAAGTATCAAATATATTTTGAAGAAATACGATGGCTTTTTGAATGTGACGGAGGAGGATGGATTGTTCTCTTTGATGATGCTCATTCCAATCCCATCAACCGAACAGGAAATCCAGGTATAGAAATTTGCATAATATGTGCAATTTTTAAGGAAGGTAGAGAAATTAACAATCTAGTAGCCACATAGGTCATATCTGTGACCACTTAGGTAAATTTCGTTGAAAAATTAACAAGAACTTTGTACAGTAGTGTCAGCTCAACTTGTACAAAGTTCTTTTTTATATGAAGAAATGAGCTTTCTGTACATGCTTAACAAGGAATATGAGAGAAAGGAGAGATGCGAAGAATATGAGAAGAACAGTCGAACTGATGAGAGACTGGGTGTTTACAGACCAGAATCAGAGGCAGCATCCGGTAGATTTGCCACACACATGGAATGCGGTAGATGGTCAGGATGGTGGAAATGACTATTTCAGAGGAACTTGTGTATATGAAAAAACGGTAGCGAAACCAGAGTTTGCGTCCAATGAAAGAGTTTACTTACAGTTTCAGGGAGTTAACGCAAGTGCAGTTGTCTTTTTGAATGGAGAGTTTGTTGGAAGTCATGACAACGGATATTCTACATTTCGCATGGATGTGACAGAAAAACTGAAAGAGGAAAATGTACTCCGGGTGGAAGTGGACAACAGCAAGAATCAGAAAGTTTACCCACAGGTAGCAGACTTTACATTTTACGGAGGAATTTACCGTGATGTAGATTTCCTGATTGTTTCAGATACACATTTTGACCTGGATTATTTTGGTGGAAATGGCGTTCTTGTCACTCCAGAAGTGAAAGAGGGCAATGGAAACCTGAAAGTTCAAGCGTATACAAATGCGGATCAGAGCATTTCGAATACAAAGGTTGTACTTACATTGAAAGATGCAGAGGGTACAGTTGCAGGAACAGTGGAAGAAGCTTTGGATGAAAAGGGAAATGTTACTGCACAGATTACAGTTCCGCAGGTTCATTTGTGGGATGGTATCAAAGATCCTTATTTGTATGAGTTGTGTGCACAGCTTTTCTGCCAGGAAACATTGGTAGATGAAGTTTGTGTTCCTTGCGGATTCCGAACATTTTCGGTAGATCCAAACAAAGGATTTTCCTTAAATGGAAAACCATATCCACTTCGCGGTGTGTCCAGACATCAGGACTGGAAAGGTCTTGGAAATGCGATCACACATGCACATATGGAAAAGGATATGGAGTTGATCCGTGAGGTAGGAGCCAATACCATCCGTTTGGCACATTACCAGCATAATCAGTACTTCTATGATTTGTGTGACAAATACGGAATGGTTGTATGGGCGGAAATACCATATATTTCTTCCCACATGCCAGAAGGCCGTGATAACACATTTTTCCAAATGAGAGAGTTAATCGTACAGAATTACAATCACCCATGTATCGTGACTTGGGGATTGTCCAATGAGATTACGATTTCCAGAAAACATAAGAAGGATATGCTGGATAACCATCATGCATTGCAGAAATTTGTGAAGGAGCTGGATCCAACAAGACCAACAACACTTGCTTGTTATGCCATGTGTGATCCATTCCATCCGGTTACAAAGATTTCTGACATTGTAGCATGGAATCTCTATCTTGGATGGTATGTTCCAGGGTTGTTCCTGAATGATCTGTTCATGAAGTTTTATCACTGGATGTATCCAAAGAGATGTCTTGGATATTCTGAGTATGGTGCAGAGGGAATGCCAAATCTGCACAGTGCTAAACCAAAACGAGGAGATCATACAGAAGAGTATCAGGCAAAATATCATGAGTATATGCTAGAGTGTTTTGAAAGACATCCATTCTTGTGGTCTACATACGTTTGGAACATGTTTGACTTTGCGGCAGATGCAAGAGATCAGGGTGGTGAGCCAGGAATGAATCACAAAGGTCTGATCACATTTGATCGTAAAACAAAGAAAGATAGTTTTTATATTTACAAAGCATGGTGGAGTGATGAACCATTTGTCCATCTCTGTGGAAAACGATATGAATATCGTGCAGAGAAGGTGACAGAGGTGGTTGTATATTCTAACCAGAAGGAAGTGGAGCTTTATAATAACGGGAAATTGGTTGAGAAGAAACGTGGTTCTCATGCATTCCATTTCAAATTAAAGATGGAAAAGGAAAATCATTTGGAAGTTCGTTCCGGTGATTTGACAGATGCAGCTGTAATCTACAAGACGGAACAGCCAAGACCAGAGTATAAGGTGAAAAAAGGAAAGAGTCAAAACTGGGTATAATGAAGATTATCATCCGGAAATTTGAAAGAGGATTTAGTAATGGACGAACAGAAGAAAGAGTTTAAAGCGAAGAAAAAAGAATTCAAACGCGCAAAACGTAAAGCGTTTGGCCTTTGGAAAGCATTGACAATCATCAGTGCTCCATTAGCAATTATTTTAACAATCGCAACAGTTGTTGTTGCAACATTTGATAACTCATTTTCAATTTTTGTAGGTGGAACATTCAATAACATCAAAAATGAAGATGAGAATGCAGTATATTTTGAATCTGACTTCGATTCGAAAGAAGAAATGGTTCAGTATGGTATCGAGTTGACAAAACAGGTAGAGGCAGAAGGTGCTGCTCTTCTTATGAATGAGAACAATGCACTTCCTTTGGAAAAAGGTTCTAAAGTAAGCTGCTTCTCTAACTCATCTACAAACCTTGTTTACGGTGGTACAGGTTCTGGTAACATCGATGCTTCTACAGCAAACACATTGAAAGGTTCTTTGGAGAATGCTGGATTTGAAGTAAACAAAGAGTTGTGGGATTTCTATTTGAATGATGCTTCTGAGTACAAACGTCAGTCAGGACACATGGTTGCAGAAGCCGGTGAGAAAACAGCAGAAGTTCCTTGGGATGTTTATACAGACGCAGCAAAAGAGTCTGTAGCTTCTTATGGAGATGCAGCAATCGTAACACTTTCCCGCATCGGTGGAGAGGGTGCTGACCTTGATTATAAAGATACAAACTACCTTGCACTTTGCGAGGAAGAAATCGAAATGATGGAAAATCTTGCACAGATGAAGAAAGATGGTACAATTAAGAAAATCATCGTGCTCATCAACTCTGCAAATGCATTGCAGGTAGATTTCCTGAAAAACAACGAGTACGATGTAGACGCTTGTCTCTGGATCGGTGATGTTGGTATCTCTGGTATCGACGCTGTTGGAGAAATCTTGAACGGTGATGTAAACCCATCTGGTAGCCTTGTGGATACATACTGCTATAACAACTTCTCTTCTCCAGCAATGGTAAACTTCGCACCAGTACAGTACGAAGGCTATGAAGAAGGTATCATTCCAGAAAACGCAGATACATACATGATCTACCAGGAAGGTATCTATGTAGGATACAGATATTATGAGACACGTTATGAAGATTTCGTAATGGGCAAAGGAAATGCAGGCGAGTACAAATATGCTAATGACGTTGCATTCCCATTTGGATATGGTCTTAGCTATACAGACTTCGCTTACAGCAATATGAACGTTGCTTTCAATGAAGAGACAGATCAGTTTGAAGTAACGGTAACAGTTACAAATACAGGCGATAAATATGCAGGTAAAGAAACTGTTCAGGTTTATGCACAGTCTCCATACACAGCATATGACGTAGAAAACAATGTAGAAAAAGCGGCTGTTGAGCTTGCAGGATTTGGAAAAACAGATGTACTCGCACCAGGAGAGTCTGAGACACTTACAATTACAGTAGATAAAAGAGAACTTACATCTTACGATGCATACGGTGCAGGAACATACATCTTAGAAGATGGAGACTACTACTTCACAGTAGGAACAGATGCACATAACGCTGTAAATAACATTTTGGCAGCAAAAGGATATGCTGGAAACGGACGCATGGATGCAGCTGGAGATGCAGCTCTTACATACAAATGGAACAATGCAAAATTTGATGCAGAAACATATTCTATATCTTTAAATGGAACAAAAATCGAGAACCAGTTATCTGATTCTGATATCAACTTAAGTGAAGATCTTGATGGCGCAGAGGTAACATACCTTTCTAGAAATGACTGGACAGGAACATTTCCTACAGAGTCTTTGAAACTTGCGTTGACAGAGAAATTGATCGCAAAATTGCAGGATGTTCAGTATGACAAAGCAAACTACGAAGAGATGGAAATGCCAACTCTCAAAGCAAAAAATGGTCTGAAACTTGTAGACATGATTGGTCTTGAGTTTGACGATCCTAAGTGGGATGACTTATTGGATCAGTTGTCATTTGACGACATGGTTTCCCTCATTGGAGACTCTTTCCACTGGACAATGCCAATCGAGTCTGTACAGGCTCCAGGAACACGTGACGAGAACGGTCCTCAGGGACTTACAGCTTCTCTGTTCCAGGCTGGTGACGAAGAAGGAAAATCTGCAATTACAGCAACAGCATTTACATCTGAAGACGTTATGGCAGCAACATTTAACACAGAATTAATGTACGAAATCGGACGTGTAATTGGAAACAACTGTCTTGCAGCTGACATTGCATGTCTCTACGGACCAGGAAACAATACACATAGAACACCATATGGTGGACGTAACTTCGAGTACTATTCAGAGGATCCATTCCTTGCAGGCGTAATGTCTACACAGGAAATCCAGGCAATGAGAGATAAAGGTATCTTCGTTGTAATGAAACATTTCGCATTGAACGATTGCGAGCAGGATCGTATCGGTCTTGGAGTATGGCTCAACGAGCAGTCTGCACGTGAGATCTACTTGAAAGCATTCCAGGCACCAGTTGAGCAGGCAGATGCAGGAATGATGGTTGCTTACACACGTTGGGGAGCAATCTGGTCTGGTGGAAACCGCGGACTTATGAACAACATCGTTCGTGAAGAGTGGGGCAAAGATGGTCTCATTATCACTGACAATGTATTGACATCTTATGTAAATGGTGTTGATGGAGTGATGGCTGGCGGAGTATCTACATTTGACGCGATGCTTCCATATGTAACAAAACAGCTTCCAAAATATGAGAAAGATGCAGTCATCGTAAATGCAATGCGTGAAGCTTGCCACCACAACTTATACTCTATTGCAAATTCTGCTGGAATGAACGGAATCGGCAAAGATACAGTTGTAAAAGCTAGAAACATCGCAATGCACACAGCATTTAAAACAGCTGCTATCGTCTTCGGTCTGTTGTTCGTAGTATCTTTGATCTTGTGGATCATGAAAAAGAAAAAATTCAAACAGACAGAAGTATGGACAACATACAAAGAAATGAAAGCTGCAAAAAAGCTGAAAAATAAATAAGATAAAGCAAGAAGCCCGCTGGTACGTATGTGCCAGCGACTTCTCGTATATCTTGCCTTGGAATTGAAAGGACAATCAATATTTATGAGTACAGAAAAAAGAGAAATGAATACGGCAACAAATAAAGCCAAGCTTTATCAGCTGATATTATTTCCAATGAACAATGGAGCAACAAATGTATACTACATTTTGACAATGAACTTCATTGCTTATTATGCTAATGGAGTGTTAGGACTCCTTTTGATGTTTGCAACAACAATGGTAACAGTTATGCGTCTTTTCGATGCAGTAACAGATCCAATCATTGGAGCATTGATCGACAGAACGTCCGGCAAGTTCGGAAAGTTCCGTCCATATATGATCTTAGGAAATGGAATTATGATCCTTTCCTCACTATTGATGTATTTTGGAACAAGACTGATTTCTCCAGAATTGACATGGCTGAAATATACATGCTTCGTATTATTCTACGCATTGTATGTTATTGGATATACATTCCAGACAGCATGTACACGTTCTGGACAGACTTGTTTGACAAACGATCCAAAACAGCGTCCACTCTTCACTGTATTTAATACAGTAGCAAGTTTGATCGGTATGGGACTGGTACAGTTTTTAGCACCTATCTTAAGTGAACGATTTGGTGGATATAACAGCGCAGCATTTTTTGATTTTATGATTCCACTTGCGATTATTGTCTCTGCGGTATTGACATTGCTTGCAGTAATCGGTATCTGGGAGAAAGATAGACCAGAGTTCTTTGGTGTTGGTGGAGAACAGCAGAAAGTTAAAGTAAAAGAATATGTTGCAATTTTAAAAGCAAACAAAGAGTTGCAGCGTTTGATGGTTGCAGGTGCAGGATGTAAGCTTGCATTCTCTATTGCAACAAACATGACAGTATTGTGTATGCTCTATGGAGCGATGATGGGCAACTACGGCGGATTGTACTTGCCAATGATGATTGTTGGATACGTATTCTCCGTACCATTCTTCCTGTTGACTGTTCGTACATCACAGAAACATGGACAGAAAGCATCCCTTGTAAAATATACAAGACTTGCACTGATCATGTACGTTGGTGTACTTGCACTTTTGATCATGTGGAAACAGGGTGTAGCAAGTGTAAACTTAAGTCTTGGGCCAATCAACATTTATACGATCTTATTTATCTTATTCTTTGGAATTGGCTACGGAGCATATTATGCAACTGCAGATATGCCAATTCCAATGGTAGCCGATTGTTCTGACTACGAGACTTATCGTTCTGGAAGATACATTCCAGGAATTATGGGAACATTATTCTCATTAGTTGATAAACTTGTAAGTTCCCTGGGATCTACCATCGTAGGTATTGCAGTTGCTATGATCGGAATCAATACCCTTCCAGATGGAAATACTCCATATGCGGAAGGTATGCACATGGTAGTGATCATCCTCTTCTGTATCGTTCCGATGCTTGCATGGATTGCAACCTTGATCGCTATGAAAGGTTATACACTGACAGGAGATCGTATGAAAGAGATCCAGGAAGTCAATGCACAGCGTAAAGAAGGAATCGCACAGGGTATGAGCTTAGAAGAAGCAATGGAACAGTGGAAATAATTCGTGCCATTTTTATGGAAACTGTGAGCCCTCTAAGTGAAAATAAATAAAGACTAAGAAAAGAAAGAGTTTTGCATAAAAATCATAAGAGTTTTGCATTCGAATTAATGCAAGGCTCTTTCTTTTTTGCTCTTTTCCAAGGTTTCACTCTGTGCTAAGATAACAACGTGGAGTGAACATTATGAAAATACATTATAGATTGAAAGAAAATGAAATTGAGATCGTTCGTTGCTTTGGAAATGATTCGAAGGTGATACTTCCTGATCAGATCAACGGATATCCCATTACAACAGTGGCAGCCTATACGTTTTCTGCGAGAAAACGAGTAGAAGAAATTGATGTGTTAACCTGGCAATCAGAAGAAAGCTTTTTGGAAAAAGAGTTGGAACCAGTTCTGGCAGGAGAAATGGTGGAAGAAATTATCTTTCCCAATACAGTAAGAGAAATTGGCAATTATATCTTTTACGGATGCAAACAGTTAAAACGGTTGGAGTTTTCTGATTCCCTAGTGCAGATTGGAAGTGGAGCATTTACCCTTTGTGGAAAATTACGTCAGCTGACGGTACATTTGCAAAAAGGGAACCAGTCCTGTGTCAAAGAAATTCTTGGAGAACAGTGGCAGCGCATGGATGTGATCTTTTGGAAAGATGGACAAAGGATTCGTCTTGTTTTTCCAGAGCATTATGAGGAAGCTGTGGAAAATACACCGGCAAGGATTTTGTATACCCAGCATCACGGAACAGGTAATAATTATCGCCAGTGCTTTTACAATCGAGAGATGGACTATCGCAAATACGACGATCTATTTCCGTTGGCCATCGCTCAGGATAAAAAACCGGTACTTGCAGACTTGATTTTTTGCCGTTTGGAAAGTGGATACGAACTTGCTGAGCGCAATGCACAGATGTACGAAACCTATGTAAAAGAACATGTGGAAGAAGTGGCATCCTACTTGATCCAGCAAGAGAACATGGATTGGCTCCAGTTATTGGCGGAGAAACAACTGTGGAACGAAGAAGGACTTTCTGCAACTGTTCAAAAAGCGGCCACATTGGAAAATACAGAATTGACTGCATTTCTCATGAATGAGAAACAACGACTGTTTCCAACAAAAACCGAAAGCGGAAGAGAAAAACGAAAAAAACGTTTTGCGTTGTAGAGAAAATAACATCACAGAAAGGTGGCGTAGTGTCAACTTGGTATTGGAAGAAAAAAATCAGGAAGAACAGGTGGAGCAGTTAAATCAGATCGGGCAGATGATCTTACGCGCATCCCGAGATGAATTATATATTGGCATGCGGTTTTTGGACGTGGCATTGAGCAGCTTTGTCTATCAAATGACTACAGAGATCAGTCCCTTTGGAACCGATGGGTGGAATATGTACTTTCATCCAAAAGAGTTGGGTGGACTGTATCGGCAGAATCGTATCTTTGTAAATCGCGGATATTTGCATATGGTGTACCATTGCCTCTTTCGCCATATGCTGAAAATCGTGCCAGAGGCAAAAAATAGCACGAAGGAACTGGAAAACGCTGACCTTCAGGCGGCGCTTCAATTCGTCCAACAGTCCAATGAACAGCGGTACTGGAATCTGGCTTGTGACATTGCTACAGAATATTTGGTAGATGCTTGTTATCATCGTTCCGTACGTTGGTCTAGGAGCTTGCTTCGAAGAGAAACCTATCGAAAGCTGGAACAGGCAGAAGAAAAACAACATGTTGCAAATGGAAATAAGAGTACAATCCAGGCAACAGGAAAAACGAATCAAGCGACAACGGCTACTCAGAAGAAACGGGTGCTTAATGCAGAGCGCATTTATAAGCAGTTATTGGAATGGGAGTTATCGGAAAAAGAATTGGGAAAACTGGAAGCAGAATTTTATGTGGATGACCATCGTTATTGGGAGAATCAGAATCCGAACCAGAACTCGCCAAATCCAAATCTGAATCAGAAATGGCAGGACATTGATGAGCAGATGGAAACGGATCTGGAAACATTTTCCAAGGAAGCTTCAGAAAAAGTAGGAGATCTGTTGGGGGCCTTGACCATTGAAAATCGACAAAAACAAGATTATCGTGAATTCTTACGAAAATTTGCAGTTGTTCGGGAAGAAATGGGAGTCGATGCAGACACCTTTGATTATACATTTTACAGTTATGGACTTTCTCTTTATGGAAATATGCCGCTCATCGAGCCGGTGGAAACGAGAGAGGTGAAGAAAATCCAGGATTTCGTGATCGTACTGGATACGTCCATGTCTTGTTCTGGAGAGACGGTGCAGAAATTTTTGGAAACCACATACGATATGTTAAGTGGGAGCGAAAACTTTTTCCAAAAGGTCAATGTGCACATCATCCAGTGTGATGAGAAAGTACATTCAGATCAGAAAATTACAAATCAAGAAGATTTGAAACAATATATGGAACATTTGACACTTTATGGCGAAGGTGGAACGGATTTCCGGCCGGCATTCGAATATGTCAATGAATTGATCCGAAACAATGAGTTCGAAGACTTGCGAGGGCTGATCTATTTTACAGATGGATATGGTATTTATCCAAAGAAAATGCCACCATACCAGACGGCCTTTGTTTTCTTGGAGGAAGATTATGAAGAGGCAAATGTTCCGGCATGGGCAATGAAAACAATATTGGAATAACGAAAACAATATTGGGTAAGGATTCAAAAGTAACAATATGGAAGTACAAATATTGGAGTAACAGATTATGGATATTAAACGAGCAAAACAAGAAATACAAGATACCATTGAAGCGTATCTTGCAAAAGATGAATATGGTGATTATCGTATCCCAAGTATTCGTCAGAGACCAGTGCTGCTGATGGGTGCACCGGGAATCGGTAAGACTCAGATTATGGAGCAGATTGCAAAAGAATGTAAAATTGGGTTGGTAGCCTACACAATTACGCACCACACAAGACAAAGTGCAGTAGGTCTTCCGTTTATCAAAGAAAAGGTGTACGAAGGAAATACCTATTCCATTACAGAATACACCATGAGTGAGATCATTGCGTCTGTTTATGAAAAGATGGAGCAGACGGGAATGAAAGAAGGAATCTTATTTATCGATGAGATCAATTGTGTGTCAGAAACATTGGCACCAACGATGTTACAGTTTTTGCAGGGAAAAACATTTGGTAACCAGAAAGTACCAGAAGGTTGGATCATCGTGGCAGCAGGAAATCCACCGGAGTATAACAAATCTGTCCGAGATTTTGATGTGGTAACATTGGACCGTCTGAAGAAAATCGATGTGGAACCAAACTTCGAAGTGTGGAAAGAATACGCGTACCAGCAAGGATTACATCCTGCAGTCATTTCCTATTTGGAACTGCGGAAACAGAATTTCTACCGTATTGAAACAACGGTAGATGGAAAATTATTTGCGACTGCCAGAGGATGGGAAGATTTGTCTCAGCTGATCCAGGTATATGAAGACATTGGAAAAACGATAGATCGAAGCGTAGTATATCAGTACATCCAGCATTGGAAGATCGCAAAAGATTTCGCAAATTATTTGGAACTTTATTATAAATATAGAACCGATTACGGGGTGGAAGACATTTTACAAGGGAAATGGTCACCAGTCACATTACAGAAGATTCGCAGCGCAGCGTTGGATGAGCATTTGAGTATTGTCAGTTTGTTAAATGGGCGATTGAGTGAGCTCTTTAGAAATGCTTATGAAGCTGATGCATTTGTGACAAAATTATATGACTATGTGAAGCTGTACAAAGAAAGTCAGGAGACAGCTGTGGCGGAAGATATTTATGAAAAAGCAAAGAAAGATTTTACCGCATTAAAACAGGCGGAACTTTTGACACGGAAGGAACAAAAGACATGGAAACGAGTTCTTGATTTCTTTGAGAAAATTGTACAGGAAGTAAAAGGAAAATTCTTGATCGATGAGACCGCTTATGAACACACAAAAGCTGCATTCGAACAGGAAACCGAAGCTCTGGAAGAACAGATGGAAGCGGCCGGCGAAGTATTGCAAAATGTATTCGATTTCTTGGAGGCAGCTTTTGGAGAAAGTCAAGAAATGATTTTCTTTATTACAGAGCTGAATTCTAATGCTTATAGCATGTGGTTCATTCAAGAAAATGGATCCGATTCCTATTATCGTTACAACAAAGGAATTTTATTTGAACAACGACAGGCGGCTATCTTGGGAGAAATGAATGCTCTAGAAGATCGTCTGGAGGATGGGATTCGTTAAGGAGGAAGATAGATGATTAAAGTGATAGCAACAGATATGGATGGGACGTTATTGGGAGACAGTCATCGATTGGATGAAGTGACATTGAAAGCCATTCATCGGGCACAGGCAGCAGGCATTCGTTTTATGTTGGCTACAGGAAGAAATTATGATGGTGCAATCAATGCACTTGGGGAGCTGGAACCTCAGTTGACTTGCGATTATCTGGTGGGAAGTGGTGCGGAAGTGCGCAATCCCCAAAAGGAAATTGTCAGCAGAAAAATAATGGATTACGATCTTTGCCGAGAAGTGTATGAAATCGTTCAAAAATATCCAGTGGCGATGATCTTTTGTACTGATGGATGTGACTATCAGATTGGGACTCCGGAAGAAGTAGAAGAAGGGATGATGCTCCATTTGGAATTGTTTTATGAAAATCTTTCCAGAGAAGAAATCATCAAAAGCGGAAGTTACAAACGTCTGAAAGCCAAAACACGTATGCTCAATACATTTGATGAGCTGGTAGAAAATCAGATTCCAGTATTTAAGTTTTACATTTTTTCCAAAGATATCCCAATGCTGGAAGAAATGAAGCGGGAGCTGATGGTGGACCCAAGAATTGCTGTTGCCTCTTCATTTTCTACCAATCTGGAAATTACAGATGTACGTGCACAGAAAGGTCCTGTTCTAAAAGAATACATTGAATCGCTTGGTTACACTATGGAAGAAGTGATGGTATTTGGAGATAGCTTGAATGACCTGTCCATGCTGGAAATGGATTTTGGCGCAACTATCGCCATGGAAAATGGGGACCAGGAAGTGAAAGATGTGGCAAAGTATATTACAAAACCAAACAATGAGTATGGGGTTGCTTATACCATTGAAAAGTTGCTGGAATCTTACGGAAAATAAAGGTATAATAGGCAGTAAGTGAAGCGAAAAAGAAGGAGGTAAAAAACCATGGATGTTCGTGAAATGAGAAATGATGTTCTTGGCGCCCGAGTGGTTAAAGCACTGGAGTCTAGAAATATGGAAGCGTATTACGTAAGGACAAAAGAAGAGGCTTTAGCAAAAGCTTTGGAATTGATTCCAGAAGGAAGTACCGTCAGTTGGGGTGGCTCCATGTCTATCCAGGAGATTGGTTTATCACAGGTGTTGAAGGAAGGCAACTATGTGGTTTACGATCGAGAGCAGGCAACTACAAAAGAAGAGCGAGATGAAATCGCACACAAAGCAATGACCTGCGATTATTTCCTTGGAAGTGCAAATGCACTGTCAGAGGATGGCGTCATGGTCAATATCGATGGGAATGCCAATCGCGTTGCAGCTTATGCCTTTGGACCGAAAAATGTATTACTCATTGTGGGCATGAATAAGGTAGTAAAAACAGAGGCAGATGCTATGAGCCGCGCGAAAAATGAAGCGGCACCGATCAATGCACAGCGATTTGGAATCGATACCCCATGTGTAAAAAATGGAAGTTGTTTTGATTGTAAAAAGCCAGAATGTATTTGCTGCCAAATCCTGGTTACAAGATATTCCAGAGTTCCAATGCGAACAAAGGTGATCCTCGTCAACGATACATTGGGATTCTAGAGAAGAAAGACAAAGAGAAAAAGATATGAGTGCAGAAAGAAAAAACAACAATAGAAAATATCATCGTGGCAGAAGAAAAAAGAAAAAAACATCCGACATTGTTTCGAAAATTGTGCTGGTCGTTGCTTTGGTCGTATTTTTCTTTTCCTTATTTCAGTTAGTTCGGACATTGGTTCCTTATTATTCTGGTGGAAAAGAATACGAAGATGTAAAGAATCTTGCCATTACTATTAGTGAGGATAAAGAGGACGGGGATGGATTTCAGATCGACTTCCAGGCTCTACAAGAAGCCAATCCAGATACTATCGCATGGATCCGCTTTGACGAACCCCAGATTATTAGCTACCCAGTAGTGAAAAGTGCAGATAACAACGAATACCTGACGAAAACATTTACTGCAAATGACAACAAACTGGGAGCTATTTTCATGGACATGAGAAATAACACTGGATTTACCGATCGAAATACATTTATTTATGGACATAACTTAAAAGTTGGTGGAGAAATGTTTTCTCAGTTAAATACTTATGCAGAGGAAGCATTTTGCAAAGAACATCCTTACTTTTACATTTACACACCAGATGGACAGAAAAGAACTTATCAGGTTTTCTTTGCGGGAGTTGTGAAGGATGATTCAGATCATTACACTTTGACATTTGCGACAGAAGATGCCTTCAAACAATATTTGCAAATGTGCAAAGACACATCTAACTACCAGGTGGATGTGCCACTGGATGAAACTTCGAAGATTGTGAGTCTGTCTACTTGTACCAATGTCAATGAGGATGAACGATTCCTTGTGCAAGGTGTGCTTGTAAATCAGGAAGAACATAAATAATAGGAGGATGATCATGGCAGATCGATTTGCGGTAGGGGATGTGATCCGTATGAAGAAACCACATCCTTGCGGAAGTCATGAATGGGAAATCTTGCGAGTAGGTGCGGACTTCCGACTGAAATGTGTAGGCTGTGGACATCAGATTATGGTGTCTAGAACCTTGGTAGAAAAAAACACAAAAGAAATTAAGAAAAAAACTTGCAACTAAGAAAAACTTGTGATATCATAAATACTCGTGACATACTGTTGAAGATAACTTTCAGCAGAAGTTTACATTCCTTGTTTCCGGGCGATGCCGGAAGCCAGAGACCAAAAGGAGGTGCGAGACATGAACAAGTATGAATTAGCTGTTGTTGTCAGCGCAAAAATCGAAGACGACGCAAGAGCAGAAGTAATCGAAAAAGTAAAAGCATTAGTTACACGTTTCGGTGGCAATGTGACTGACGTCGATGAATGGGGCAAGAAGAGACTTGCTTACGAAATTCAGAAGATGAACGAAGGATATTACTACTTCATCCACTTCGATGCTGAGGCTACTGTTCCTGGAGAAGTGGAACAGCGTATCCGTATCATGGATAACGTTCTCAGATATTTATGCGTGAAACAGGAAGCATAATAAGGAGAGGTTTTTATGAACAAAGTAGTTTTGGTGGGTCGCTTAACTAGAGACCCGGAAGTTAGATATTCTCAGGGCGACAGCTCTACAGCAGTCGCAAGATATACGGTAGCAGTTGATCGTAGATTCAAGAGAGATAACGAACCAACAGCGGATTTTATTCCATGTGTTGTTTTCGGTCGCTCAGCTGAATTTGCAGAGAAGTATTTCCGTCAGGGAATGCGCGTATCTGTTTCCGGTCGTATTCAGACAGGAAGCTATACTAACAAAGATGGCGTTCGCGTTTATACGACAGATATCGTAGTAGAAGAGCAGGAATTTGCTGAAAGCAGAGCGGAAAGCGAAGCTAACAGAGGTCCTTTCCAGTACTCAGCTCCAAGCCAGGCAGCAAGCCCAGCACCAGCACCGAGTATGGATGCAGGAGATGGCTTCATGAACATTCCAGATGGAATTGATGAAGAGTTACCATTCAACTAACTTCCAGATGCAATGAAGAAAGATGGAGGTAAATAGAGATGGCTTTTGAAAAAGGAAGCAGACCAGAGGGCGGCTTCAAGAGAAGAGGTCCAGCACGCAGAAGAAAAAAAGTTTGCGTATTCTGTGGTAAAGAGAATAACGAAATCGATTACAAAGACGTAGCAAAGCTTAAAAAATATGTTTCTGAAAGAGGAAAAATCCTTCCAAGAAGAATCACAGGAAACTGTGCAAAACATCAGAGAGCTTTGACAGTAGCAATCAAGAGAGCAAGACACATTGCTTTGATGCCATACGTTCAGGACTAATTGAAGTTTTAAAGCTGAATCCGAAAGGGTTCAGCTTTTTTGTGCTTATTTTTCTAGCCTTAATCTGTAAAAAGTGGTATACTATATAAACTAATGGGTAATGTTACAAAAGGAATGTCAATAAAAGCGCAACTGTAAAATAATTGGACGAGGGAATCATTGGAGTAAGAAAAAGAGTTTCAGTTTCAATATCGCAGTCGCTTGGAGGAACAAACAATGAAAAAGAAAAATATGCGTTTGAAGGGTCAATTAAAAATGTATATGTATTGGCCGGTGATCATGACAATTTTGTTGGTGATCATGAACCTTTGGATGTATAAGGTCAGTCACAGAGCAGGATTTGTAATGACGATATTTATCATTATTTATGCAGTGACCGTGGGGGGCTTGTATTTTTATAATCGCTCCTTGATTCTGGCAGATATGATACAGTTTTCTACCCAGTTTAAAGGAATTCAGAATACATTGCTGGAAGAGTTGTCAGTACCATATGCAGTTTTGATGGAAGATGGTCGAATCCTTTGGAAGAATGAGCGCTTCAAAGAGATCTTCTCAGATCATAAGCGAGAGAATTACATTTACAAGATGATTCCAGAACTTGGACAGAGAGTGCTTCCAAGAGGTCAGGTGGACCACATAGAATTGGAAGTACAATATAAGGATCGATCATATCAGGCAGAACTTCGCAAGATTTCTGTTGAAGATTTCAGTGAAAAAGAAGAAGTTGTGCAGATGCCTCAAGGAAAAGAATATTTCATTACATTGTATTTGAACGATGTAACAGAGTTGAATTCCTACATTAAGGAAAATGAAGATCAGCGTTTGATCGCAGGGCTGATTTACATCGATAACTATGATGAGATCATGGAAAGTGTTGAAGAAGTTCGTCAGTCATTGTTGGCAGCACTGATTGATCGTAAGATTAACAAGTATATTGGGGATGAAGACGGCATTGTAAAGAAGCTGGAAAAAGACAAGTACTTTATCGTAATTCGCAAAGAGAGTTATCGTAAATTTGAAGCAGACAAGTTTTCTTTGTTGGAAGATGTGAAACAGGTCAATATTGGAAATGAACGACCAGCATCTTTGAGTATTGGCCTTGGATTGAATACAACTACTTATGCACAGAGTTACAACTATGCGCGTATGGCCATTGACCTTGCCCTTGCAAGAGGTGGAGATCAGGCTGTAGCAAAGGATTGCCAGAGCATTACTTACTTTGGTGGTAAAAAGGAACAGACTTCTAAGAATACACGTGTTAAGGCAAGAGTAAAAGCAGAAGCATTGCGAGAATTTATTGCTGGAAAAGACCAGGTTATGGTCATGGGACACAAGATTGCAGATGCGGATAGCTTAGGTGCATGTATGGGAATTTACCGTGCAGTAAAAGCACTTGGAAAACGCGCGTACATTGTCATGAACGAAAACACAAGTTCCATCCGTCCATTGTATGATGAGATTTTGGAGAGTGCTTCTTACGAAAAGGATCTCTTTATTACATCTGATCAGGCATTGGATCGATTCAATGACAGTACGATGGTCGTTGTTGTAGATACAAATAAGCCGCAGTTGACAGAGTGTCCAGAGTTGTTAAGACGTTCCAAGATTATTGCGGTATTGGATCATCATAGACAGAGCAGTACAGGAATCGAAAATGCCGTTCTTTCCTATATTGAGCCATATTCTTCTTCTACTTGTGAAATGGTAGCAGAAGTATTGCAGTATATTGTAGAAGATATCCGTGTTCCAAGTGTAGAGGCAGATTGCTTATACGCAGGAATCATGATTGATACAAGAAACTTTATGAACCGTACGGGAGTTCGTACTTTTGAGGCGGCAGCATTTTTAAGAAGATGCGGAGCAGATATTACTCGCGTTCGTAAAATGTTCCGTGATGACATTGAGTCTTATCGTGCCAAAGCAGAAGCAGTTCGCTTGGCAGAAGTATACCGTCAGGAATATGCCATTGCAGAATGTCCAAGTGACATTGATAGCCCTACCGTTCTCGGCGCACAGACTGCCAATGAATTGCTGGATATCAACGGCATTAAGGCCTCCTTTGTATTGACAGTTTACAACGAGCGCATTTACATGAGCGCACGTTCCATTGATGAGGTCAATGTACAGATCATCGCAGAGAAGCTTGGTGGTGGTGGACATATCAACGCTGCAGGTGCTCAGTTCGATCATACAGATGTGGAAGAAGCAATTAACACATTGAAAGAAACCATTGATCAGATGATTGCAGAAGGCGATATTTAAGAAATATTTGGTTAAATGATTGCAGAAAGCACTATTTCGAAAAACAAAAGACACCCGATGGACAGCTAGAAAAGGAGAAGTTAACAATGAAAGTTATTTTATTACAAGATGTAAAATCCCTTGGTAAAAAAGGGGAAATCGTAAATGTAAATGATGGATATGCAAGAAACTTTGTGTTGCCAAAAAAATTAGGTGTAGAGGCAAATAACAAAAACTTAAATGACTTGAAACTTCAGAAAAATAATGAAGCAAAAATTGCACAGGAAAACTTAGATGCAGCAAAAGCTTTGGCCGAAGAGTTGAAAGCTGGCAAGATTGAAGTTTCTATTAAAGTGGGTGAAGGTGGAAAAACATTTGGTTCTGTGTCCAGCAAAGAAATTGCTGCAGAAGTAAAAAAACAGATGAACCTTGACATCGACAAAAAGAAAATCCAGTTAAAAGATGCTATTAAAACTTTGGGGACTCACAACGTTCCAGTAAAACTTCATCCAAAAGTAACAGCAGAGTTAAAAGTTGTTGTAACAGAAGAAAAATAAGAAGAAACAAAAAGAAACAAAAAGAAACAGAGTAAGGGGTATGCTTGATGGAAGAAGCAGTAATTAAGCGGATCATGCCGCATAGTACAGAGGCAGAGCGAGCGGTCATCGGAGCAATCTTAATGAACAAAGATGCGGCAATGACAACTTCTGAGATCATTTGTGGAAATGACTTTTACCAAACCGCATACGGAATCGTATATGATGCCATGATTGAGTTATTCCATCAAGGGAAACCAATCGATTTGATCACCTTGCAGGAACATTTGAAAGAAAAAAATGTTCCGCCGGAGGTAAGTGGTCTGGAATTCGTCAAAGATCTGATTGCAGATATGGGAGTTGAAACTTCTGCGAATGTAAAATATTATGCACAGATCGTGCAGGAAAAATCAACACTTCGAAAATTGATTAAAATTAACGAAGACATTGCAAATACTTGTTATCAGGAAAACCAACCACTGGAAACAATTTTGGAAAAAACAGAAAAACAAGTATTTGATCTGATCGAACACGGCAATTCTCAAGAGTACGTACCGATCAAACAAGTTGTATTAAATGCATTGGATGTCATTGAAAAAGCATCCAAAACAAAGGGAACCGTTACTGGTATCCCAACTGGATTTATTGATCTGGATTACAAATTGTCAGGATTGCAAAGATCCGATTTGATCCTGATCGCAGCCAGACCATCTATGGGAAAAACAGCCTTTGTATTGAACATTGCCCAGCATGTAGCATTCCGTCAGAACTTGGCCGTTGCCATCTTCAGTTTGGAAATGTCAAAAGAACAGCTGGTAAACCGATTGTTCTCCTTGGAATCCCATGTAGATGCACAGCTCCTTCGTACAGGTAATTTAAAAGATACCGACTGGGAAAAGCTGATCGAAGGTGCAGGAACCATTGGGCGATCCCGTATGATCATTGACGATACATCCGGTATTTCCATTGCAGAAATGCGTTCCAAATGTAGAAAATACAAATTAGAGCAAGGCTTAGACCTGATCATCATCGACTACTTACAGTTGATGAGCGGAAGTGGCGGAAGAAGCAACGAAAGCCGTCAGCAGGAAATTTCTGAAATCTCTCGTTCCTTAAAAGGATTGGCAAGAGAACTGAATGTGCCAGTAATCGCACTTTCCCAGTTAAGCCGTGCTGTAGAATCTCGAACAGACAAACGACCAATGCTCTCTGACTTGCGAGAGTCTGGAGCTATCGAGCAGGATGCCGATGTATGTATGTTTATTTACCGAGAAGACTACTACATTCCTGATACAGATGATAAAAACATCGCTGAAATCATTATCGCAAAACAACGTAACGGCCCGATTGGAACCGTAAGACTTGCATGGATGCCTCAGTATACACGATTCGGAAACGAATTGCGCGAGCGACCAGGGGAGTAAGGAAGCGAATAATAAGAGTAAATAAAACATATCATATGACAGATAAGAGTACTTTTTCATAAGAAAAGCTACTGGTAGCGTAGTGTTTAAGTTCTCAACGTATGAAAAAATGCCACACAAAGTGGAGAAAGATACCATCTGCTGAAGATGTATCTAATCCACTTTGTGTGGCATTCTGTATGCTATACGGAAATTTACTCCACCCGTGTAAGCGAAAAAATAAACTCCGTTCCAACCCCTTCCGTGCTGACCACATTGATATGCTCATCATGTGCTGTCACGGCTTCTTTTACAATCGCCAATCCCAATCCAGTTCCTTTTTTATCTTTTCCACGGGAAAGGTCGGATTTGTAAAATCTTTCCCAGATTTTATTCAGTTCTTTCTTTGGAATTCCCATGCCACTGTCTTTGACTGAAACAAAGAATTTTTCATTGCGTCGAGTCACTTCGATGGTGACTGTGGATTCACAGTCGCTGAATTTGATGGCATTGTCAATCAGGTTGTAAAGAACCTGCTGGATTTTTCGCTGATCTGCATATACCCAAGTTGGTTCTGAGAGAAGCAGAAGTTCAATGGAAATCCGCTTTTCAGTGCAGATGCCTTCAAAGGAGGCAGCTGTTTTTTTGATGGTTTCTTGAATATCAAATCTTGTTTTGTTAAGGAGCATTTCTTTTGTGTCAAAAGCATTCAAGGTCAACAAGTCTTGGGTCAAGTCAGTCAATCGTTCGGTTTCGAATAAAATAATATTAAGATATTTTTCATGCAATTCCGGTGGAATTGTACCATCGGCGATAGCTCCTACATAGCCTTTAATAGAAGTCAGAGGAGAACGAAAGTCATGAGAAACATTTGCAACAATTTTCTTTTGATAATCTTCCATGTCTTTCAGTTGAGAGGACATATAGTTTAGGGAAGCAGAGAGGAATCCAATCTCATCGTGTGTGGAAACAGGGATTTCGTAATCTAGATTCCCAGAAGCGTATTGGGTCGCTGCATCAATGATCTTGCGCAAGGGGCGATAGATAAAGAAGTGGAACCCAATTAAAATGCTGAAGGACAAAACATATACAACACCTAACACAATGTAAAGCGGTAACATCAGCTGTTCGGAATCATGATGAATGATGGAAATAGGCTGATGGATCAGTAGATATCCCTCGGTCTGGAATCCTAAAATAACAGGAGCCATAATGGTAATGACCTCTTCGTTGAAGTAATCATGATAGGTCCCAGTGATGTATTGGCTACCAATGATCTCTGCAGGATCAAAGTCTTTGATGGATGCAGGAGCAGAGGTACCGTCAACGTTAGAGGCGGTAATTAATTTGCCTTCTGCATCGACAAACCAAAGAGAAGAGTCGAGATAAATCTGCATGGCATTAAGTTGTGCGTGTACTGCCCATGTGGAAGTATTTCCGTTAAAATGGGAAGGTAAATAGTTGGTAGAAATCAGGTTTGCTTCTCGATAAAGACGTTGTGCAGTCGCTTCTTTGGCTTGGGTTAGTATGAGTTGTCGCCCCAAGATTGAGGTGGTAAATAAGCTAAGAAAGCCAAATATGACATATAACCAAATAAATTTTAAATAAAGCGTATTTTTCATATTGTATGTCCTTATCGTGTTTCAAATTTATAACCAATTCCCCATACAGTACTTAAACGCCAAGATGGGTGGTCTTTGATTTTTTCACGAAGGCGTTTGATGTGCACATCAACGGTACGTGTATCGCCAATATATTCGTATCCCCAAATCTGATCCAACAGCTGCTCACGGGTAAATACCTGATTTGGTGAGGAAGCAAGGAAATATAAGAGTTCCAGTTCTTTTGGTGGCATATCCACCGGTTGCCCATCACAGGTAACCGCGTAGTTGGTTAAGTTGATTTCTAAGCCATCGTAGGCAACTCGTTTGATGTTGTCTGGAACAGATGGCTCTGGACGAACAGCTTGGTATCGGCGCAAGACAGCACGAATACGAGCAACCATTTCTTTGGAATCAAATGGTTTCATAATATAGTCATCGGCACCAAGCTCCAAGCCCAATACTTTGTCAAAGACTTCACCTTTGGCAGAAAGCATAATGATTGGTGTGGAGGATTTGGCGCGAATTTCGCGACAAACCTGATAACCGTCAATGCCTGGAAGCATTAAGTCCAAAAGGACGAGATTTGGTTGATAAGTGTCGTAAGCGGTCAGCGCATCTTCTCCGTTATAGACCATTTTGGTGTCAAAACATTCTTTTGTTAAATAGAGGGAGATGAGCTCTGCAATATTCTCATCGTCGTCTACAATCAATATTTTCTGTTTGTTCATGAGAGCTCCTTTTCAAATTATCCAAGATTTACAATGGTTACACCTGCGTCCCCTTCTCCGAATTCGGCCAAATGATAGGATTTGACATGTTTCTGCCGGCGAAGGTATTCGTGGATTCCTTTTCGCAGGGCGCCGGTTCCTTTTCCGTGTACCACGCGAACACTATTCAAATGAGACAACAAGGCGTCATCCAAATATTTGTCCAGTTCTGCAACGGCTTCGTCCACCGTTTTTCCGAGAAGATTAATTTCAGGACTAACGGACATGGATTTGCTCATTTTGATCTTTCCGCTACTTGTACGTCGCATATTTTTTGGTGCATATGGATTTACATCCTCAATAATCTCCAAGTCGGAAATATTTACTTGAGAACGAAGGATTCCCATCTGCACGGTGACATTTCCACGAGAGTCAGGAAGAGAACTAATGGTTCCTGTCAGGTTCATACTAAGAACTTTAACGGATTCTCCAAGTTTGAAATCGGAAGGCTTATAAGCTTTTTTCGGTTTTTGTGGCTTGATAGTGGATTTGGCAGAAGTATCTTTGATCTTCTGTCGTAAGCGTTCACGCTCTTTTTCCATCTCTGCAGCAGAAATTCCTTCCTTACCAAATTTGCGGAAGTTCTTCATGGTTTCGTCGGCCATCTCCTTGGCTTCACGAAGAATGGAGTTAGCCTTTTCGTTTGCTTCTCGCAAAATACGTTCCCGTTGTTCGTCTAATTTTTCTTGTTTCTGTTTGGTCTGATTTTTCAAACGCTCTACTTCGCGTTTGTAATTCTGAATTTCTTCCCGTTCCTTTTCGATGGTAATGCGGCTGTTTTCCAAATCTCCAAGGAGATCTTCAAAGGATACATCATGTTCGGAAAGACGTGTTTTTGCGTCTTCAATAATGTAATCTGGAAGGCCCAGTTTGCTGGAAATAGCAAAAGCATTACTTTTTCCAGGGATACCGATGAGTAATCGATAAGTTGGTCGCAGACTTTCTACATCGAACTCACAACAGGCATTTTCCACCCCTTCGGTGGTAAGCGCATAAACCTTCAATTCACTATAATGTGTGGTGGCCATAGTGCGAATGCCTTGTTGGTGCAAATGTGACAAAATAGCAATGGCTAGTGCGGCACCTTCTGTTGGGTCAGTTCCAGCACCTAACTCATCAAAGAGAACAAGGGAATCCTTGTCTACATCCTTTAAAAAGGAAACAATATTTGTCATGTGAGAGGAGAAGGTACTTAAACTTTGTTCGATACTCTGCTCATCTCCAATATCTGCATAAATCTGTTTAAACACCGCAATCTCAGAACGGTCTGCAGCTGGAATGTGAAGTCCAGCCTGTCCCATCAAGGTGAGTAATCCTACCGTTTTCAGAGAAACGGTTTTACCACCTGTATTTGGTCCAGTTACAATCAACAAAGAATAGGTATCTCCTAAGGTGATGGTAATAGGAACTACTTTTCTTGCATCCAAAAGAGGATGTCTTCCAGAGCGGATATGGATCCGGCCTTCTGCATTTAATACTGGTTTGCTGGCATTCATCATATAAGCCAGCTGGCCTCTTGCGAAAATAAAGTCCAAATCAGTCAGAGCACGATAGTTGGTACGAATTTCTTCGATATACGTGGAAGTGTCTTCGCTCAAGCGAGCTAAGATTACCTGAATCTCTTCCTGCTCTTTTGCATACAATTCTTTCAAATCGTTATTTAATTTTACAACTGCCATTGGTTCGATAAATAAAGTAGAACCTGTGGATGACTGGTCGTGAATCATACCGTGAACTTGTCCGCGATATTCTGCTTTCACTGGAATACAGTAACGATCTCCACGCATAGTAATGATGGGGTCCTGTAAATAGGTACGAAGAGAACCGTTAACCAGTGCATTTAATGTGGAATGAACTTTATCGTTGATGCCGGCAATGTTACGACGAATGTGCTTTAGGTTGGCACTGGCATCGTCACTGATTTCGTCTTCGGAGATGATGCAACGCTCAATCTCGTTGCTCAATAAAGTCAGTGGTTCCAACTGGTCAAAATAAGCATCCAGACAATCCATCACGTCTTCTTGTGTTTCATGACGGCCATAAGCTTTGGCTCGAGCAGTGTTCTTCAAAACCTTGCAAACGCGGAGCAATTCGGCACTTCCTAAGGAGGCTCCAATTTCCAGTCGTTTCATAGATTCTTCCACTGGAAATGCATCGCCGAAAGAAATGCGTCCTTTTTTTACAATACGTGTAAAAGCAGCGGCTGTTTGTTCTTGAGCCGTATTGATTTTCTCTAAGTCTGTCATAGGTTTCAATCTGCGACAGAGCTGTTTGCCACGGAAGGAAGAGGCCTTCTCTTCCAACATGGCAATGATTTTATGATATTCTAATTTGGTTAATGTTTTTTGGTTCATAAATATGTAACTACCTTTATATTTCTGTAATGTTCATCCTTCATTTTACCCCATTTGTCTTCCGATGAAAAGAGGATAATTATTGAAGAATCAGTGGGAATCAGTTATACTAAAACCTGAAGGAGAAAACGCCTATGAAAAACGAGCATGATTCTAATTCAAAGACTGAACCTAAAAAGGAAGAGTCTTTTTCATTTTTAAAAGAGACAATCAAACCCAATACATTAAGCAGGGAAAGGTTATTAGTACAGTTGGTCCGTATGGCAATTTACGGATTGGTTATTGGAATGTTTGCCTGCTGTAGTTTTTTTGCGTTTAAACCGTGGGTAGAGAAAACATTTGCAAAAGAAGATCAAGCAGTGGAGATTCCAAAGGATGAAGAAATTCAGACTACTATGGAAGAGGAATCAAAAGAACCGATTATTTTGGATGGAGATAGTTATCGCCAAATGATGGATCAGCTGTATCTAACCGCTCAAGAAGCAAAGAAAAGCGTGGTATCCATTGGTGTTAAATCTAACTTGGATTGGCAGACAGAAGTAGAAAACGGAGAGGCAGGAAGTCTCTATAGTTCTGGTATTATTGCAGTAGAGCGAGACCAGGAGTTTTTGGTCATTGCTGATGATACGGTGTGTAATCAAAACGGAGAATGGGAAGTACTCTTTTCTGGTGGCTCCCGTGGAAAATGTAGTTTAAAGATGCGGGACAAGAACCGTGGTTTGGCAGTGTTTACTATTGCTAAGGAAGATATCCCAGAAGATGCCAAGAATCAAATGCAGGTTGCCAAGTTTGGTAATTCCAACTTGATCATTCAAGGAGATGTGGTCATAGGTTTGGGAAATATGTTTGGATATGAAAAGGGACTCGGATACGGTGTAGCCAGTTCTGTGGAATACAGTGAAGTATTTTCTGATGGCCAGTGTGGTATTATTGCAACAGATATTGCAACTTCTCAGTCAGGAACGGGTGTGTTGATCAATCAAAAAGGCGAAATGGTCGGTTTGATCCGCCAAGGTATTTTCCAGAAAAATAATCCGGAGAATCTAGAAGTGACGGCCAATGCTCTTGGGATTTCAGATTTAAAAACAGTGTTGGATTTAATGCTCAATGGAGCAGAAGTTCCATTTGCAGGAATTTGTGGAATTACTGTTACAACAGAGATTGCGACAGAGCAAGATATTCCCGAGGGGTTGTATGTGACTCGAGTGGAAGGAGATTCCCCAGCTATGGCAGCAGGAATTCAAAGTGGTGATATACTGCAGTCCTTTGGAGAGAAGGAAGTGACAGGAATCACAACCTTTGAAAATGCATTACTGGAGCATAGGGTTGGAGATTTGATCAAGGTGAAGGGACAGCGTCGAGGTTCCAATGGATATGTGGATGCGGAATTTACGTTGACTGTAGGTACGAAAAAGTAAGAAACAAATGTCAAGCTTGTGAACCTTAGAAGGGTTTTTGAAATAGAAAGCAGAGAGACAAGAGAGACATCTGAAGAAAGTATAGAAAGAGGAATTTATAAAGCATGAAATACATCAAGGATTTACGTGAGGGAGAAACTATTAGAAGCATTTATTTATGTAAGGGAAAACGGAGTGCAGAGACACGCAACGGAAAGCCTTATGATAATTTGATTTTGCAAGATAAAACAGGAACTTTGGATGGAAAAATCTGGGATCCGAATTCTCAAGGAATCGCAGATTACGATGAGAAAGATTTTGTTGAAGTTGTGGGAGATGTGATTACATACAATAACAATCTCCAGTTGAATATCAAGCAGCTTCGCTTGCCATCTGAGGAAGAATACAATCCAGCAGACTATATGCCTACATCTGAAAAAAGTGTAGATGGGATGTATGAAGAATTGTTGGGATATGTGCGTGGCATTCAGAACCCATTTTTGCGCCAGGCAGTCGAATATTATTTTGTAAAAGATGCAGAGTTTATTAAGGTCTTCAAAGGACATTCTGCAGCGAAGAGTGTTCATCACGGATTTGCAGGTGGACTTTTGGAACATACATTAAGTGTTGTTCGTTTGTGCGAATATTTTGCAGGTTCGTATGATATAATCAATCACGATCTGTTGGTCGCATCGGCCATTTGTCATGACATCGGAAAGACAAAAGAGCTTTCTGATTTCCCCGACAATGATTATACTGATGAAGGACAGTTAATTGGCCATATTGTGATCGGTGTAGAGATGCTCAGCGATGCAATTCGCACCATTCCAGATTTCCCAGTTGTTTTGGCAAATGAATGGAAACATTGTATTATCGCTCATCACGGAGAATTGGAGTACGGTTCTCCGAAGAAACCAGCATTGGCAGAGGCAGTTGCCTTGAACCTTGCAGATAATGCAGATGCAAGAATGCAGACATTGAAAGAGGTTTTCAAAGACAAAAAAGGAACAGATTGGTTGGGATTCAACCGTTTGTTTGATTCGAATTTACGTAGAACAAGTGAGATTTAATTCATGAAGAAAAATGATACAGCAATCGTAACAATTGAAGATATTGGAGTCGGCGGAGAAGGAATTGGAAAAGTAGATGGCTATCCCCTTTTTATCAAAGATGCCATCATCGGTGATGTGGTAGAAGTGAAAGTGATGAAAGCCAAGAAGAACTATGGCTATGCCCGTTTGATGAAAGTAATCAAACCGTCAGAATTTCGTGTGGAGGCGCGTTGCCCATTTGCAAGAAAATGTGGTGGCTGTCAGATCCAGGAAATGTCTTATCCGCAGCAGTTAGCCTTTAAGCAGAAAAAAGTATTGGGAAACTTAGAACGTATTGGTGGCTTTTCTCCAGAACTTTTGGAAAAAACTATGGAACCGGTGGTTGGTATGGAGAGACCGTTCTTCTATCGTAACAAAGCACAGTTTCCTTTTGGAACTGACAAGGAAGGAAATCCGATCACTGGGTTTTACGCAGGTCGTACTCATGATATCATTGCAAATACAGACTGTGCACTGGGAGTTTCAGTAAATAAACAAATTTTGGAAATCATTCTGGAGTTTATGAAAACGTATCATGTAACATCTTATGACGAAAAAACAGGGGAAGGATTGATTCGTCATGTGTTGATTCGCTACGGGTTTGCAACAAATGAAATTATGGTTTGTTTTGTTGTCAATCAAAAGAAGGAATCCAAGAACTGGATTCCACATCAAGAGCAATTGATTGAACAGTTGATTCAGATGGAAGGTATGACTAGCATTACAGTGAGCCCAAACACTACACGGAATAATGTGATTATGGGAGATTCTTACGAAGTGCTTTGGGGTCAGGGAACCATCACAGATTCTATTGGAAATGTAGCATATCAGATTTCACCATTGTCTTTCTACCAGGTAAATCCAGTGCAGACCGAAAAACTTTATGGACTGGCATTGGAATATGCAGATCTCAAAGGAGAGGAAACGGTTTGGGATCTGTATTGTGGCATTGGAACTATTTCTTTATTTTTGGCACAAAAAGCAAAAGAAGTTCGTGGTGTGGAGATTATTCCACAAGCTATTGAAGATGCCCGTAGAAATGCTGTAATAAATAAAATTGAAAATGCAGAATTTTATGTAGGGAAAGCAGAGGAAGTGTTGCCGAAATATTATGAAAATTATCGTCAGGAACATCAAGGGGAGACTGCTCGTGCAGACGTAATTGTAGTTGATCCTCCACGAAAAGGCTGTGAGGAATCTCTTCTTCAGACGATGATACAAATGAAGCCAGAACGTATTGTATATGTAAGTTGTGACTCTGCTACATTGGCAAGAGATTTGAAATATTTGTGTGAAAGTGGCGAGTATACATTGACACGTTGGTGTGCAGTGGATCAATTTCCAAATAC
>Mya_p2__coassemble_648_pt1 | contig 32907 bp, 27 predicted proteins | sample Mya_p2__metabat2_high_PE_023 | metagenome-assembled genome bin Mya_p2 | reverse complement strand
ACATTTTCCAGAAAAAAGCCCTGAAATCTTTGCCAGTACACCAACCTCATTCTCCACATACAGAGAAATCCATCTTTTTTTCATATTGCTATCCATGCTTTTTCCTCCTGTTAACAATCTAAAATCATCTGTTCCAAAGTGCCTCCCGGCTGGATCATTGGATATACCATTTCTTCTGGATCAATGATAAATTCAATCAACGTTGGCACTTTGGTTTCTTTCTTTGCTTCTTCAAAAGCTGCCTGAATTTCTTCTCGACAGGTCACCCGGATGCCTTTGGCTCCGTAACTTTCCGCTAGCTTTACAAAATCCGGTGTATATTCGGGCATTTCCTTTCCATCGGTTCGCCGGAACAAGGCTCCGGAACGAAGATTGGTCATGCCATATCGTTTTCCATAAAACAGTTTCTGCCACTGACGTACCATGCCCAAATAGGTATTGTTAAATACACAAAGAATCAATGGAAGTTCTTCCAGCACTGCTGTTGCAAATTCCTGAATATTCATCTGCATTCCACCATCGCCAGAGATAGCAATAACTGGAGTCTCTGGGTTGCCTAGTTTTGCTCCAATGGCACCTGGAAATCCATATCCCATGGTCCCCAGACCACCAGACATAACGATCTGCTTCTTCGGCGTGATTTCCGTAAACTGGGCTGCAAACATTTGATGCTGTCCTACATCGGTGACTACAATGGCTTCCTCAAACTGTTCGTTGATGGCCTCAATAATATCCTTTGGTCCCATAGTTTTATGCGGCTTCATATCCAATGGATGCTCTTCTTTCCAAGCTTCCACCTGGGCCAACCAGTCAGTGGTGTCACAAGACTTCACATAGGCATTCATTTTCTCAATGGCATCCTTTGCATCTGCCACGATAGGCACATCCACATGAATGTTTTTGGAAATGGATGCCGTATCAATATCTATATGAACAATCTGCGCCTTTGGTGCAAAGGCATGCAACTTCCCGGTGATGCGGTCGTTAAATCGAGTTCCAATAGAAAACAATAAATCGCACTCGCTGACCGCCATATTGGCTGCATAAGCACCGTGCATCCCCAGGTTGCCAATAAATAGTGGATGATTGGTCGGAATAGCTCCACGCCCCATAATGGTAGTCACTACTGGTACCTGGCTCTTTTCCACTACTTCCGTAAAAACGCCATTGGCTCTTGCGATGTTCACCCCACCACCTGCCAAGAACAAAGGCCGTTTTGCTTTATGAAGCATGGTCAACGCACGCTTCAACTGACCTATGTGAACGCTAGTATTCGGCTTGTAGCCACGCATATGCACTTCCTTTGGATATTCGGCACTTCCCAGTTCCGCCATCACATCTTTCGGAAGATCCACAAGAACTGGACCTGGCTTTCCTGTTTGAGCAACATAAAATGCTTCTTTGATGATCCGCCCCAAATCCTCTCGTTTTCGAACGGTCACACCATATTTGGTAATGCTTCGTGTAATACCCACAATGTCCACTTCCTGGAAGGCATCATTCCCGATCAAATGACGGGCCACCTGACCTGTAAAGCAAACCAAAGGGACACTGTCATAATTGGCTGTGGCCAAACCTGTTACCAGGTTGGTTGCCCCTGGACCACTTGTCACGAGACAAACTCCCACTTTTCCCGTTGTTCTGGCATAGGCATCTGCCTCATGAACCAATGCCTGCTCATGACGTGGCAAGATCACTCGTATGTCATCCTGCTTATACAACTCGTCACTGATGTCGATGGTACATGCACCCGGATATCCGAACAATGTATCTACACCCTCTTCCATCAATGCTTTTACCAACAGCTGATTTCCTGAAATTTGTCTCATAGGGGTCCTCCTTTATTCTTTTTTGCAAGTGTTTCTCAAAGCTGTCTTCTGTAATCTTATGCTTCAAATCATAAAATTATTTTAAATCATAAAATAGAATTTATTCATAAAAAAGAATTCATGAATTAAAATCGTTAAAATACAACAGAAAGTCCAATGAGATAAACTGCCAAATAATATAAAATCATTAAAATAATATCACTGGTCCGTGATTTGGATCGATTGACAAAGTTCCATCCGATAATAGCATCAGATGTTACAAAGCAAATGCTTCCGAAGGCTCGGACCAAATCCCACCAGGTTCTTCCAGCCCACAGTACACCAAACATGGTGGCACTCATCATACAAAGAATGGCCGTATAGATTAAACCTGGCACCTTCAATTGTTTTAACCTTGCAAGATAAGGTTTAAACAAGCTTAATGCGATTGTAAATAACAGAAGAAATACAAGAAGCACAACAACTGATGTCACGCCCTTCCTACTGATTCCGGCGATCACCCACAAGTGAGCAATCCCAAAGCATGCCACACCGTAAATAAACTTTAATTCCAAAAGAATATCTGCACAGGCATAAAGAAAAATACCAATTACAATACACCAGGATGCAAAGGTCTGCTGCTGCAATGCTCCCAGCAAAGCCAGGCCATCTGCCACCAAAGTTGCCGCTGCCTTAAATCCAAGTACTTTCTTCTTGTTTGTTTTTTTCCCTACTACATAAATGGTTCCCAAAAGGGTCATTAAAATTGCTGCTACAATGATGATTACAAGCTCTGTTTTTCCTACTGTTTTCATATCCTCACACTCTTATTCACATTTTTTCGTATGTTGTAAATGTATATTCCAGGTCAAAGCAAGTCTGCTCTTCGCTTTCTTTTGTCATCTTCCAATCTAACATCTCGTCCAGATTCGGAAAATGTGTATCCGCCTCGTAGGCATGATCAATTTTTGTAATGTATGCGGTATCGCAATACGGGATCATCATTTTGTAAATGCTTTCTCCCCCGACAATGAAGACTTCTTCTGTATCGTATTTTTTCAACTCTTCCAAAAGCTCTTCTTTTGTATGCACGATAATGGCATCTTTCACCTTATAATTTTTGTTTCCTGTCAGCACAATGTTTGTACGATTTTTTAATGGAAGCCCATTCGGGAAACTCTCCAATGTCTTTCGTCCCATTACAATAACGTGTCCATTTGTTGTCTCTCTAAAGAATTTCATATCTGCAGGAATACTTGTTAATAAACGATTCTTATTTCCGATTCCCCAGTTTTTATCTACTGCTGCAATTGCCTTCATCTTGCTCTCTCCTTTTTGGCTTTTTCCACCTGTTTTTCGCACCTTGTTTTCTATGTACTATTTATAGAACGCGGATGTTTTTATTATACCGCAATAGGAATATTTTTAATCTGCGGATGGGTCTCGTAATTGTCCAGACGAACATCATCCGGTGTAAAATCATAGAAGTCTTTCACTTCTGGATTCAACCAAAATGTTGGTGCTGGAAGCGGTTCTCTGGAAATCAGCTCTTTGATCAACGGAATGTGTCTGTCATAAATATGAGCATCTGCGATCACATGTACAAACTCTCCGACCTTCATATCACAAACCTGTGCCAGCATATGCAACAACACTGCATACTGACAAACATTCCAGTTATTTGCTGCAAGCACATCCTGAGAGCGCTGGTTTAAAATTCCATTTAATGTTAATTTCTCGCTTCCTGATTCCTTTGTTACGTTAAATGTCATACTATATGCACATGGATACAAATTCATTTCATGAAGATCCTGATGCACATAAATATTTGTCATAATACGACGGCTGTATGGATTATTCTTCAAGTCATAAATCACACGGTCAATCTGATCCATCATGCCTTCCTTATACTGATGCTTCACCTGCATCTGGTATCCATAGGCTTTTCCAATGGAGCCATTCTCATCTGCCCAGCTATCCCAAATGTGACTGTTCAAGTCATGAATGTTGTTGGATTTTTTTTGCCAGATCCACAACAACTCGTCTGTACAGCTCTTAATTCCCGTACGACGAAGGGTCAATGCAGGAAATTCCTTGGACAGATCATAACGATTGACCACACCAAACTTCTTAATGGTATAGGCTGGAGTTCCATCCTCCCACACTGGGCGGACCTTCTCTCCTTCTGTGCTTGTCCCATTTTCAATAATGTCCTTGCACATGTCTATAAATACTTTATCTGCGTAACTCAACTTCTTATCCTCCTTCTTGACTGATACTATTCTGTGTTTTTCTATTATTTTCTCATCTACGATTTTCTTATCTAGAATCGAAGTAATTACGGTTCTGAAATATTGTACAATACTTTTTCCAGTGTCCGAGTGAGGGATTCGACTTCTTTTTTGCTCAAACCGATGACCAATCGTTTGTCCAGTTTTCTTCGATCTGCATCCATCTTTCTCTGAATATCATAGGCTTTCTCTGTCAGGTAAATGTTTTTCTTTCTCTTGTCTGTGGCATTTGGAACTGAAAGAATAAATCCTTTTTCCTCCATTCTCCGTAAAATTCCCGTCACCGTAGGATTCTTCAGACTCAAATTCTTTTCCACATCTCTCTGGTTCACCTCTTCCTTATTTGTGTGGAACAAATAATCCAATACAGCACACTGTGAAGAAGTAATTCCTAATTTTTTTAAACGTTCATTTAACTCTTTTTCATAAATATTATTGATCTGCTTAACTGTGAAACCAATTTGGTTTCCTCGCTTTTCCATACTAACACCGCCTCACGCATCTTCCTCTGATTCCCTTTTGGAGCTTTTTAATACTCTCGGATCACACTGCTGATTTCAACAATGTCATCCATTTCCTTTAACGCATGCAATGCATTTTTCAAATGCTTCTCTTTCACCTGTTCTGTACTGATTACCAGCTCTGCTGTCTCAGACTGAGCATTCTTCTGCACAACTCTTGTAATGCTGACATGATGATTTCCAAAGACCTGTGCAATCTCTGCAAGAACACCTGGCTTATTGTTCACCTGCATACGAAGGAAAAATTTATTGCGCACCTCATCAAATGGTTTCACTGGTGTATGGTTGTAACAAGTGCAACTGATTCTGCCCGTAGAACCATAACGAAGATTTCTTGCTACATCAATCACATCTCCCAAAATCGCACTAGCTGTTGGCAATTCTCCTGCTCCACGTCCGTAGAACATCGCATCGTCAACGGCATCACCATGAACAAATACGGCGTTGAAGGAGTCTCGAACAGATGCCAATGGATGGTCTTTGTTTAACATCATTGGATATACTCCTGCTTCAATTCCTTCCTCTGTGTTGCGCGTCACACCAAGAAGCTTGATCACACTATCAAACTCTTTTGCATAAGCAATATCTTCCGATGTGATTTTTGTGATTCCTTCTGTATAAACTTCATCAAATACAACACGAGAATGGAAGGCAATGGAAGACATAATGGCAACTTTTCGTCCCGCATCCAAACCTTCTACATCGGCAGTTGGATCTGCCTCCGCGTAACCAAGCTCTGTTGCCTTTGCCAAAGCCTCTTCAAAGCTCATATTTTCTTCAAACATTTTTGTCAAAATGTAGTTGGTTGTTCCATTGACAATTCCAAGAACTTCACTGATCTCGTTTCCTGCCAAACACTGCTTCATTGGACGAATGATCGGAATGGCACCTGCTACTGCAGCCTCAAATAAGAAATCACAATTTTTTTCCTGGGCAACATCTAACAGCTCTCCACCATGAACAGCGATCAAATCCTTATTTGCGCTGACTACATGCTTTCCTGCATGAAGTGCTTCCAAGATCCATGTCTTTGCGGGCTCAATTCCACCCATCACTTCAATGACAATCTGAATCTCATCATCGTTGATAATATCCTGCCAGTTATCTGTCAAAAGGCTTTCATCAATCCCGTCACGTTTCTTATTCAAATTATGGACCAAAATCTTCTTGATCTCCAGCTGTGCACCAATTGTTTTTTCCATCACATCGGCACGGCGATTGATTAACTTATAAACCCCTGTACCAACCGTTCCAGCTCCTAAAATAGCTACTTGTATTTTTTTAGCCATATCCGTTTCCTCCTCTTCCTTCTTTTGTCATAGCATTCTTTATTTCAAATTCATGCCCTCTATGAATTATATTCTATACTATGTATATTGACTATTTCTAACTATGATACCATAGTTTTTTTCGGATGACTAGCGTTATTAATTTCACACAACATCAGTTGCACATTTCCTTTCTGAAGCATATAATATAGCTCATAGACAGGTAGTTTTTATTTGCCTTTTTTTCGTGGAAACCATAATCAGGATTTTCATAAAAAAGAGGACTTTGCCTGGAATATACAAGAACCTTATGGAGGATTAAAATATGACCACTGATGAAATGAAACAACTCATCGATCGTCAGCGACATTTTTTCTATTCTGGTACAACCTTGTCCGTTGATTATCGTATCGATGCACTAAAAAAATTGAAAGCCAGCATCTTAGATCACGAAGAAGAGATCAATGCGGCGCTGAAGAAAGATCTTGGAAAAAGTCCTTTTGAAAGTTATATGTGTGAAACCGGACTTGTATTAAGCGAATTAAGTTATATGATCAAGCACACTCCTTCTTTTGCAAAGGAGAAAACGGTCTGGACCCCTTTGGCACAATTTTGTTCCAGAAGTTATCGGAAATCATCTCCTCACGGCGTGACTTTAATCATGAGTCCTTGGAACTACCCATTTATGCTTACCATGGAACCATTGGTAGATGCTCTTGCTGCAGGAAATACTGCCGTTTTGAAACCAAGTGCTTACTCTTCTGCTACAAGCAACATCATCAAGCAGATTGTAGAAGAATGTTTCCCACCAGAGTACGTGACTGTTGTGCTTGGTGGACGTGCAGAAAACCAAGGCTTATTGAAGGAGCATTTTGATTATATTTTCTTTACTGGAAGCCCTTCTGTTGGAAAAGACGTGATGTGTCAGGCTTCTAACTATTTAACCCCAGTCACTTTGGAGTTGGGTGGAAAAAGTCCTTGCGTGGTAGAACGAACTGCCAATCTGAAACTGGCAGCAAAACGCATTGTATTTGGTAAATTTTTGAACTGTGGACAGACATGCGTCGCACCAGATTACATTTACTGTGATGCTGCCATCAAGGATCAACTTGTTGCCGAATTAAAGAAACAGATCAAAAAGCAGTTTGGCTTAGAACCATTAAAAAATGAAAATTATGGAAAAATCATCAATGAGAAACATTTTCAGAGAATTCTGGGGCTCATTGATCCAGAAAAAACAGTCCATGGTGGCAATTCCAATTCAGACACGTTGCAGATAGAGCCTACTTTACTTGACCATGTCACCTGGGAAGATCCAGTGATGCAGGAGGAAATTTTTGGACCGGTTCTCCCGATTGTAACTTACGACACCATTGGTCACGCAGCAGGTAAGATCAATTCCATGCCACACCCATTGGCATTTTACATTTTTACCTCCAACAAGGCACTTGCCAAGGAAGTCACTTCCCGTTGTGGCTTTGGTGGTGGATGTATCAACGATGTAGTCATTCATCTTGCCACAAGTGAAATGGAATTTGGTGGATTTGGGGAAAGTGGAATGGGTGCTTACCATGGAAAGAAAGGCTTTGAAACCTTTTCCCATTATAAGAGTATTGTGGATAAAAAGACTTGGATGGATCTGCCAATGCGCTATCAGCCATATAACAAATTCTATGAAAAGTTACTCCGTATCTTTTTAAAGTGATGGAGTGGGAACGAACATGGAAAAAGTATTAATCTTTGATTCTGCACAAGATGTGCGCTTCAAAAAAGTATTAGCATTTATTATCCCGACCTACTTAACATCACTCTTTAATACGGTATACACCATTGTAGACGGCATCTTTGTTTCTTCCTATGTAGGAACCAATGCCTTGGCTTCTATCAACATTGCCTATCCTATTGTCAATGTACTGACAGGGATTGCCTTAGCATTTGCCACAGGCGGCAGTTCTTTGGTTGCCTTGCATATTGGCGGGAAGAAGACAAAGGAGGCCAACCAAACATTTTCCGTCTGCGTCTTACTTTCCATGGTCATCGGATGTATCCTGGCTGGCTTGATCTGGCTGAACCTTTCCCCGATTTTGACCTTTTTGGGAGCGACTACGCTGACTATGACAGATTGTAAGACCTATGCCCTTTGGTGGCTCATTGGAACCCCAGTGGTCATTGGAAAAGAATTGTTTACCTATTTTATTCGCGTGGACGGTTCCCCAACTTACAGCTTTTTGACCGCCCTTTCTGGAGGCGTGGTCAACATTGTATTGGACTATATATTTGTAGGACGCATGCAAATGGGCATTCTCGGTGCTGCCCTTGCCACCATGCTGGGACTTGTATTTTCCTTCCTCATGGGGCTTTACTATTTTCTTCGATTGAGACACACCCTTCGATTTACGACCAAAGAATTAGCCATGAAAAGTGGATTCAAATGTGTGGTAAATGGAACATCTGAGTTTATCAATCAATTGGCCATTGCCATTACGACCATTGTGTTCAATCGTACTGCCATGACATTTGCGGGAGAAGACGGCATTGCCGCCGTGTCCATCATTATGTATCTCCAATTCCTTGTATTAGGCGTTTATTTTGGATTTTCCATGGGCATTGCCCCACCATTGAGTTATGCCTATGGGGATGGTAAACTGGACGTATGCAAAATATTGGAAACCTATGCCCGACGCTTTTTCACCATTGCGCCACTTGTACTATACGCCGCCACCTATTTGTTGGCGCCACTGGGCGTTTCCTTTTTTGCAGAACTATCTAGTAGCGTATATGAACTGGCTATTTCCGGCATGCGTATCTATGGTATCGGCTTTTTATTCTGTGGCATCAACATTTATTCTGCCATTCGCATGATGGCCTATGGAAAAGGATTTGTTTCTGGAATTATCACCTTCCTGCGCTCCTTTGCCCTACTACTACTCTTCCTCATTGTATTGCCGATGTTCTGGCAAATGAATGGAATCTGGCTGGCAGTTCCAGCTGCAGAAATGGTAACCTTGGTAATCCTGTTGTTCTGGATCCAGCCAAAAGTAAACATGGAACTACAACCAGCCCTATAAATAGGGATGAAAAAAGGAGACTTTCCTTGTCAGGGATGTCTCCTTCTTTTTTTGTTTTTCTGTTTTCTTCTATTGTATCCAGTCTATCTTTCCACCTTTCTGTGGCATCTCAATCCATAGCAGCCTGAATAGCTGCAATGGTGCCATCTGCTACAGCAGTCGATACCTGACGCACCTGTTTGACGCGAATGTCTCCTGCTGCGTAGACACCTTCTATTTTCGTTTCCATCTTTTCGTTCACTGGAATAAATCCATTTTCCAAATGAAGTTCTGTATATAATTCTGTATTTGGAACAGTACCAGCATACACAAAAATTCCACAACCGGAATCCTCTATGGTCTCAATAGCGCCTGTATGCTCATCTGCAAGCTCCAATGATTGCACCGCATCTTTTCCATAAACTGCATGCAGTCTTGTATGAAGACGAAGAGAAATGTTGGAAGACTGATTCACTTTCTCTCGAAATTCAGCAATACATCCAAGAGCATCCTCAAAATGGATAATGGTTACTTTCGATGCCAGTTTGGAAAGATAGAGTGCTTCTTTAATGGCTCCATCTGCTCCACCTACCACATACACATGTTTTCCACGGTAGCTTCTGCCATCTTTTGCCGCATTCATCCCCATTCCCTTTCCACGTAATTCTTCTTCCCCTGGGATTCCCAGACTTCTAGGCGATGTGCCATTTGCAAGAATTACTTTCTTTGCCTCAAAAGTTCCCATCTTTGTATATATTTTTTTTACATCACCCATCAGTTCTACTTTTTGAACTTCTCCACGTACAATGCCAACCCCTGCCTGGAGGGCCTGCTCTTTCATACGTTCTGCAAAAGTCACTCCCGTTTCTCCTGGCACAATTCCCGCGTAATGAGTCACTGTAGATACTTTACCAATCAATCCACCTACCTGATTTTTTTCTAGGATTAACACCTGCTTTCCTCTGCTTGCTGCGTAAATTCCTGCACTGATTCCAGCTGGGCCTGCTCCAATTACAATGACATCATACATGTTCTTTTCCTCCTTGGTAATTCCATCTTCTCTTCTGTATTTCCTTCGTTTCTTCTGGAAATTTTGAATCTGTTTCTTTTGACATGATTAATATAGTCCCGTTTTATCATTTTGTAAAATTATAATAATTGATGTCGTCATAAGATTATGTTATGTTTAAATTAAACTACCAACAATAAGATTTTGAACAATTGGAGAGGAACGCTATGCTTGATTTTCGAATGGAAACCTTTTTAACCGTATGCAAATATATGAACTTTACTCATGCTGCGGAAGAACTACACATTACTCAACCTGCAGTATCACAACATATTCGATATCTGGAAGAACACTATGAAACGCCCTTGTTTTATCGGAAGAAGAAAAAGCTGACACTTACCTCTGCAGGAGAACTACTCCTCAGCGCATTGGAAACCATGCAAAATGATGAATATACACTAAAAAACCGCATGAAAGAAAGTGTAACTAACAAAAAAATTCTGACCTTTGGTGTCACCATGACCATTGGAGAATACGCCATCTTGCCTTCTCTTGCGTCCTTTATAAAGGCACACCCAGATACCGATATTCATGTGCGTTATGGCAACACACAGACATTGCTTACTTGTTTGCAGGAAGGTACCATTGACTTTGCTTTGGTGGAAGGATATTTTCTCCAAGAAAAATACGAAACAAGAATCTTTAAAACTGACGATTATATTGCAGTTGCTTCTGCGAAACATAGCTTCCAACAACCTATCCATACCCTTCGCGATCTTACAAAAGAACGACTTATCATTCGAGAGCAAGGTTCTGGAACTCGCGCCATTTTAACACGTACCCTTTCTTTGAAAAATATGACCGTCCGCGATTTTTCCAATCTGGTGGAGGTAGAGAATATCCACACCATCGTTTCCCTTTTACGTGAAGACTGTGGCATCTCCTTCTTATATCGGTCTGCTGTGGAAGAAGAAATCCAGAAAGGAACCTTATGCCAGATTCCCTTGTTGGATTTTCATATGTCACACGAATTTACATTTATCTGGAATCAAGGAAGTGTTTTCTCCAAAGAATATGAAGAAATTTATAAAGAATTAAAAGAAAAAAAAGGATTGATGCTTTCACATCAATCCTTAAGAGCGATAGACGGGGTTCGAACCCGCGACCCCGACCTTGGCAAGGTCGTACTCTACCAACTGAGCCACTATCGCGTTTTTATTTGTGTTCCTCAGAACAATATTTATATTACTATAGGGTATTCTAAAAGTCAACACTTTTTTTTAAATTTGTATGTCTGAATTTTCACTAATTTTTCACGCAATTCAAACAATTCTTTAACATAGCATATTTACGGGCTTTTCTAACCTTTTATCGATCATTCTCCCAAGTACTCAGACGAATTTTTACTGATCTTCTTTTCGCTGAATGGATTTTTCCACTTCAAAGCCTTCTGGATATCTTTTTTTCAGCTTTTCAATGTTGGCCTCTAGAATTTCTTCCAAAGAAAGCTCCAATGCCGTTGCTGCTTCTGCCAGATACCATGCAATATCTCCCAATTCCTTCGCTAAATCTTCACGATCCAACTCATGTCCTTGTGCATACCATTTTTTTACTATATCAATGGCCTCACCAGATTCTCCGCACAACCCCATTACACTGTTGATCAGGATTTCTTCTTTCTTTAACTTTGGATTTAATGTTGTCATGGCCAGTTTCTGGTACTCATTGATATTCATTCCGTTTTTCCTCCATATCCATCCTATTGCATCCTATCTCTAGTTATATCTTTACTAAGTGTTTACATTTGATAGAAAAAATACATTCCTGTACAATAAAAACAACTGTGCAGACAGGTCATTTTTTATTCCTATCCAACACAGTTGTCAAATTACATCTTAATCAGTTTCTCTTCTCAATCCCCGAAACCAATACTCGCTATCTCGTAGCCTCCATTTATTCTTCTACAGTCTCTATTTTTGCCTCAGCAGCAACTTCCAGTCCAAGTTCCTCCAACTGTTTGTCATCTGCCATACTTGGCGCCTGTGTCATCAGACAAGAAGCATCTTTTACCTTAGGGAATGCCATAACGTCACGGATGCTGTCTACCTTAGCCATAAGCATTACCATACGATCCAATCCATATGCAAGTCCTGCGTGAGGTGGTACTCCATATTTAAATGCATTTAACAGGAATCCAAACTGGTTGTATGCCTGTTCTTTTGTAAATCCAAGTACTTCGAACATCTTCTCCTGGATGTCGTTCTGATGGATACGGATACTTCCTCCACCGATCTCGTTACCATTCAATGTGATGTCATAAGCTTTTGCACGAACACGTCCTGGATCTGTATCGATGAATTCCAAGTCTTCTTCCATTGGCATTGTAAATGGATGATGCATAGCTGTGTAACGGTTCTGCTCTTCGCTCCACTCAAGAAGTGGGAACTCTGTGATCCACAAGAATTTGTATTCATTTTTATCCAAAAGATCCATCTGACGAGCAAGTTCCAGACGTAAGTTTCCAAGTACATCCCAAACTACCTTGTTCTTGTCTGCTGCGAACAACAACAAGTCTCCATTTTCTCCGTCCATTACCTGAATCAGGTTCTGCATCTCTTCTTCTGTCATAAATTTAGAGAAAGAAGATTTTACGGTTCCATCTTCCTGGATGGCAATATAAGCAAGTCCTTTTGCTCCAAAATCTTTTGCAAAGCTTACTAATTTATCAATTTTCTTACGTGGCATGCTGCCCTGTCCTTTGGCGTTGATACCACGAACTGTCCCACCATTTTCAATGGCACCTTTGAATACTACAAATTCGCTATCTTTGACTGTCTCTGTTACGTTGACAAGCTCCATACCAAAACGAATATCTGGCTTGTCGGATCCAAAACGATCCATAGCTTCCTGCCATGTCATCCTCTGGATTGGAAGCTCAATCTCAATACCGAGGATTTCTTTCCACAATTTTGCAAGAAGACGCTCATTGACATCGATGACATCATCTACATCTACGAAAGAAAGCTCCATATCGATCTGTGTAAACTCTGGCTGTCTATCTGCACGTAAGTCCTCATCGCGGAAACATTTTGCAATCTGAAAATAACGATCATATCCAGAGCACATCAACAGCTGTTTATAAAGCTGTGGAGACTGTGGAAGTCCATAGAAGCATCCTGGGTGAATGCGGCTTGGTACAAGGTAATCTCTTGCTCCCTCTGGTGTTGTTTTTCCAAGAATTGGTGTTTCAATCTCAAGGAAGCCTTCGTCTGCTAAGAACTGACGAGTCAATGTAGCAATTTTACTTCTCATAATCAGATTTCTCTGAAGGTCAGGTCTTCTTAGGTCAAGATAACGATATTTGAGACGAAGCTCTTCTTTTGTCTTGGAATTCTCTTCAATTGGAAATGGAGGAGTTTCAGACTCAGACAAGATTCTCATCTGCTCTGGGATCACCTCAATTTCTCCTGTTGCAAGATTGCTATTCACTGCACCAGAACGTTTCTCAACTGTTCCAACGATTGCAACTACATATTCACTACGTAAAGATGCTGCACGCTCAATCAATGCTGCGTCGCATTTTCCTTCATCAAATACGACCTGGATGATTCCAGAACGGTCACGAACGTCTACGAATACAAGTCCACCTTTATTACGGTTCTTCTGAACCCAACCCATAATAGTTACTTTCTCACCTACATTTGCAGCAGAAAGTTCTGCACAACGGTGAGTACGATGTAAGCCTTTCATTGACTCTGCCATGTTTCTTCCTCTTTTCTTATTCCTATTCCTAAATTTCTAATCTCTATTATCTCTCACAGAAAACTTCTACAACATCAGTATAGCCCTGTGATGCAAGCTGCTCTTTCTGGAACTTCTTATTTTTCTTCATATTCGCGATCATTACCTGCAAGCCCTCTGCACGATCCTGTTTTGCCTGCTCCAGCACCTGCAACAACTGTGCCTGTGGCAATTTCTTTTCTAACAAGTATGCACGTTTCTGACGACTTGTTGGAATCTGATATCCACGCTCTAACAAGAGCATAACGATGCGTTCAAATCCAATAGAGAAACCTACAGCTGGTGTATTCTGACCTGTAAATTTCCCGATCATCTCATCGTAACGGCCACCACCACCAACAGATCCGCCAAACTCATCCATTGCAATTTCAAAAATAGTTCCTGTGTAGTAAGACATACCACGAACCAAAGTTGGATCAAAGCTGATCTTAAACTCTGCTTCTTTTGCACTTTCTACACTTGTAATGATCATCTCTAATGATTCCGCCGCATCCTCAGGGAGATAACCTGACAGTTTCTCCTTGCACCAACGCACACCTTCCACATCATTCGTAATCTCTTCGAAAATCTGGAGATACTTATCAACAGATTCTTTCGCATAGCCACTCTCCTCTAACTCTGCACGAACACCATCCAAGCCGATTTTATCCATCTTATCCAGTGTAATGAAGACCTGATCGTAGTCACTTTCTGCAAATCCACTGTATGCTGCCATTGCTTTCAAAAAGCGACGGTCATTGATACGGATTGTAAAGTTCTTAAAATCCAACTTTCCAAGCAAAGTAGATGTGGCTAAAATCAACTCAATCTCTGCCAAGTTGGATGGCTCTCCTAAAATATCAATATCACACTGCATAAACTGACGGAAACGTCCTCTCTGTGGACGGTCTGCACGCCATACATTTCCCATCTGCAATGCTTTGAATGGAGATGGCAATTCATTTGCATTGTTGGAATAGTAACGAGACAACGGAACTGTCAGGTCATAACGAAGTCCTCCGTCTACCAAATCTGCTTCCTCTTTTGCACTCTCCAGTTTTAATTTTTCTCCACGTTTCAAAATCTTAAAGATTAATTTCTCGTTGTCTCCACCTTGTTTGCTGCACAAGTTTTCAATGTGCTCCACACATGGAGTTTCAATAGAGGAAAATCCAAATGCTTTATAAGTGTCTTTGATCAAAGCGATCACGTAATCACGGATTTCCATTTCCTCCGGCATCATATCTTTCATACCTGTAACCGGCTTTCTCTTTAATGCCATAACAAATCTCCTTTTCTCTCTACTTTTCTTTCAATCATCTCGTCAATCCTACTGATATATTCTTCGATGTTTTTTACATTTTCCACACGAATCAAATTCGTTTCTTTGCCGTTATCTAGCTTGATTTTTTCAGGAAGTACAAACTTGGTACCAGCTCCCGCTCCGGCAGCCAGTATGGTCTGTTTTTCTTCCATAATAAGTATATTGTATATTCCGGCTTTGTCAACCTTTGCATAACCAACATTTTCAAAATTTCCAGCAATATTCTTCTGTCGATATAGATAATAAGGAAGTAAGTCCATTTTTCCTGCTGTCGCAAATGCATCGGCAACCATTTGGTTAATCTCCGTATGCCCGTTGGTCTGCCCTTCCTGGCCCATACGTGCAGCACGCTTAATCGCTAAAGCATGCACCGTCAGACTATCAGGACCAAGTTCCTGGATCTGACGAAGAGTATCTCTCATATCCTCTGCAGTTTCTCCTGGAAGCCCTGCAATCAGATCCATATTGATGTTTTCAAAACCACGCTCTCTCGCCAAACAGAAGATGTCTTTCACATCCTGGACGGTATGCTTTCGTCCGACTGCATCCAGCGTTTTTTGTTGCATGGTCTGTGGGTTGATAGAAATTCTTGTGACCGGATGGTTACGGATCACTTCCAACTTCTCTTTCGTAATGCTGTCTGGACGACCTGCTTCTACTGTATATTCCAAAACATGTTCTAAGGAAAATGCTTCCTCTATGGTGGACAACAGTTTTTCCAATTGAACGGCACTCAAAGATGTGGGGGTTCCCCCACCGATGTACACCGTATCTGGCTCTCTGCCATCTGCCATGGCTCCCAAGGCACGGATTTCTTTACAAAGGGCTTCCAGATAAGCATCCATTCGATCCTTCCACAATGCAATTGGAGAAGAACTGAAGGAACAATAGGAGCAAATACTTGGACAGAAGGGAATTCCTACGTAAACACTATATCCATCTTTATGAAGCAATCCCAATTGCTGTTTCTCTCGCTTTGCAATGTCCAATGCCAGTTCTGCTTTTTCATTTGTGACACAATATTCACTTTTAAGAAACTCTATAATTTCTTGTTCTTTTATCTCATCTTCCAGTTTTTGCATCACAAGCTTTGTTGGACGCACACCGGTCAACATTCCCCAAGCAAGTTCTTTTTCCGTTTCCTTTCTTAAAAACAGATACAACTGCCTGGTTACTTCTCGCTTTCGTTCTTGTCTGTCTGTACACTCTGCAGACAACGCATCCAATGCAATGGAAAAGCAAGAACCCTCTTCCAATCGCAATTGAATCAATGGCTCTTGCTCTTCATCCACACGTTGCACAATCTCTCCTTCTGGAAAGAATGCTTTCGTGACATGATATGCGTTATACGTGTACAATGTTTCTTTACAAATGATTTCTATCATACATGTACCTTTCACATTCTAAATAAACGGCTCTAAATAAATGGATTGTATTGCTGTTCATGACCAATGGTAGTCATCTCTTCGTGTCCCGGATACACCTGAACCTCCGCTGGCAATACAAGCAACTTTTCTTTCACGGAACGCACAAGCTGACTTGCACTTCCTGTTGGAAAATCGGTTCGCCCAATGGATTCCTGAAACAAGGAATCTCCACTAAATAATACGCCCTCTTCTTCCAAATAGTAACAACATCCGCCAATGGTATGTCCTGGTGTCCCAAGAACCTGAACCTTCGTTCCTGCAAGTTCCAAAACCTGTCCATCCTTTACATACACAGCCTTTGTAAATGTATAACCGCCAGTCTCATACATACCAGACAGATTGTACTGCGCATTTTCCAAAAGAGACTGTTCCTCTTCCATCGCATATACTGGAACTGGAAAATCATGAAGCAATCCATCAATTCCCATAATGTGATCAAAATGTCCATGGGTCAATAAGATTGCCTTCATTTGGAGTCCATTTCTCTTAATATGAGAAACTATTTCTTTTCTATAAGCTCCAGGGTCTACAATAAAACACTCTTTTGTTTCTTCATTTGATACAACATAACAATTGGTAGATACCATGCCAATCACAAATTTATCGATTTTCATCATCAACCAGCCGTCCTTTCAATATCAATGACACCTTCCAACTGACGTAATTTTTCAATCAGTCGATTCAGTTCCTCTCGTCCACGAACAACAAATCCCAGCTCCAAAGTAGCTGTTCCTTTCTTACTTGTACGAACATTCATAGACTTCATATCGATCTTCGCTTCCGTAAAGATCTTAGACAGATCCATAAGTAACCCTTGTCGATCTGTTGCATACATCTTCAACTCTGCAAGATACTGTCCACCCTGTTCAGATTCTTCTGTATTCTCCCATTCTGCCGGAATGAGACGCTCACGCTCTGCAGCAGAGAGATGAATCATATTCACACAGTCTGTCCGATGAATAGACATTCCTCGACCACGAGTCACAAATCCAACAATCTCATCTCCTGGAACTGGATTACAGCATTTGGAGAATCGAACTGCCATATCATCAATTCCTTTGACAACAATTCCACTCTTTGATTTTCCAATGTGAACTCTTTGATTATTGGCACTGGAAATCTTCTCCAAAATGGTCTCGTCTGTGATTTCTTTTTTGTGTTCTTTTTCATATTCTTCCAACAGACGATTGACAACCTGCCCTTCCTTCAAACCACCATGTCCGATGGCCGCCATTACCGCATCCCAATCTCGGAATCCGTATTTTGTCTGTACGATCTGCTGATATTTTGGTTTGATGATATTGGCCATATTGATAGATTTCGCCTTACAATATGCTGCCATCATCTCTCGTCCACGAATAATATTATCTTCTTTAAATTCTTTCTTAAACCACTGATTAATCTTTGATTTTGCCTGCTGGCTCTTTACAATATTCAACCAGTCACGACTGGGTCCTCTGGAGTTCTGAGAAGTAAGGATCTCAATACGATCTCCATTCTGGATTTTATAGTCGATATTTACCAGCTTGCCATTAACCCTGGCTCCTACCATCTTATTTCCAACAGCACTGTGGATGGCATACGCAAAGTCTACTGGTGTGGAACCATTTGGCAAGTTCTTTACATCTCCATTTGGAGTAAAGCAATACACATCCTCTGCAAATAAATCCAAGTCACCCTTTAACAAACTTAAGAATTCTCGGTTGTCAGACATGTCACGCTGCCATTCCAAAATCTGACGTAACCAGTTCAATTTTTCCTCCTGGGATTGCATACTCTTAGCCGCATCCTTGCCCTCTTTATATTTCCAATGGGCTGCGATACCATATTCTGCCGTCTTATGCATCTCCTCGGTACGGATCTGAATCTCAAATGGCTGTCCAGATGGCCCCATCAATGTAGTATGCAAGGACTGATACATATTGATCTTTGGCATAGCAATATAATCTTTAAAACGGCCTGGAATTGGTGTGTACATCTCATGGATGACCCCCAGCGCCGCATAACAATCTTTTACAGAATCTACAATAATACGCACTGCAAACAAGTCATAGACCTGATCCAATGTCTTATTCTGATTCACCATCTTCTTATAAATACTAAAGAAATGCTTTACTCGACCATACACTTTCGCATTGATGTGCGCATTCTCCATATGTTTGGAAACTTCTGCTACAATCTGCTGAACGAATTCTTCACGCTTTGTTTTGCGATCATTCAAATCTTTCACCAGCTGTTGATAAACATCTGGCTTTAAATACTTCAAAGACAAGTCATCCAACTCAATCTTAATCTTGGAAATACCAAGCCGCTGAGCAATAGGTGCATAAATGTCCATGGTCTCGCGAGCCTTCTCCTGCTGCTTCTCTGGACGCATAAACTCCAAGGTACGCATATTATGCAAGCGGTCAGCAAGCTTGATGATGATGACACGGATATCCTTTGCCATGGCAAGAAACATCTTACGCAAGTTCTCTGCCTGGATTTCCAGTTTATCCTGAGAATAAGATAACTGTCCCAGCTTTGTAACACCATCTACAAGAAGTGCAACCTCTTCGCTGAATTCACGAGTCACGTCTTCCAGCGTCATATCTGTATCTTCTACCGCATCGTGGAGCATTCCCGCCACAATGGTCTCTTTGTCCATCTCCAGATCCGCCAAAATAATTCCAACCCAAAGAGGATGGATAATATATGGCTCCCCAGACTTTCGCACCTGTCCCTGATGTGCTTCGTTTGCCAAATTATATGCCTTCTCAATCATAGAAATATCTGCTGAAGGGTGATACTTCCGAATTCTGTTAATCAAAGCCTGATAGAGCACCTCTGGATCCTGATAATCTTCTGGTGCCTTTACCGCGTGACCATCCACAATTTCTAAATTTTTATTCAATAATTCATATTCTGGTGTACCGGACATATCAGTTCCCCCTCGTAAATTTCTTTCTATTCTGCATTATTATCTTTTAGTATAACATTTTCTGCATTATAATACAATTTCAAACTGTTCTTCTTCCTTCAATTCTACAACCGCACAATCCAATGCATAGGTACTTTCTGGCAAAATAATCATTGCCTGGAGTTCTTCCTCATGTACTGGAAGTGGCGCCAAATGCCAAATGGCAGTATTGATCTTCACTAAGGTTCCCTTTGGTACGATAAATGCTTTTGTCAGTTCAGGAAGTGGTGTGCCCGCAGAAGCTGGTGCCACGTGGATGATCATATCATCATTCATAGGAAGGATCATCTCAGGTGTTGTATTATGATACTCCACTGCTGTAACCTTCATCACGTCTGGTTTCTTTACTAAAATAGGTGAAAATGCCACTCTGGATGCATAAGATTCCGTCATACGGTCTGGAAAGAATCGATGGATTTCCCCCTGCAGTGCGTATCCGCCTGGTTCTGTCATAGATGAAAATGTTCCAAATGGTGCAAATGCTTCATAAGTCAATGGTTCTGCTTGAATTGTTCTCATAATCGTTCTCCTTTTCCCTCTGATTGTCGAAAATCTTCACTTGGATTCTCCAGATTTTCAACTTATTTTCTTCAAATTTGATATAAAAAAGCTTATCACATTCAAGATTGTTCTTCAAGAATGCATTCCCAAGAGCCCCTATTCTAGCTTAGGCCCTTCGATTTCTTAATCTCTATCTAACACCTAACACTTGCAGTAATTCACCACTGTGATCTGCATGTTTCTTCGTCCCATGTACTCATTAATAGACGGATAGTAAGTAAAGGACATCGTCTGACTTTCTTCCATGGTTTTCAAACAAGCCTCTACATCACCGAAATAAATGGCGTCCATGCGATTGCCTCTTTGATCCTCCACCTGGAATTTTAAAACATTGCGATTTTTCCCGATAATTCTCGGTTGGATCACTTTTAAGTTTCTTTCGGCAAATAATGGTTTCGTATTTCCTTTTCCAAAAGGTTCCAACAATTCTAACTCTTCTACTAAACCTTCTGTTATATAAGGAAGTGGCAACTGCATATCAATGGATACTTTTTCCATCAAATCTTCTTCTGAAAGGTCTGCCAATTCATTGATCACCTGGCGGAATCGCTCGACATTTTCCTCTGGAAGGGAAAGACCTGCCGCTAGCTTATGACCTCCAAATTTGGTAAATAAGGCTCGACATTTACACATTTCCTCAAACATATGATAACTTTCGATGGAGCGACCTGAACCTTTGACTCCTTCTTCTGCTTTCGTTAATACAAATACCGGTCGATAATATCGTTCTCGAATTCGACCTGCGATAATTCCTGCAATACTTTCGTGACAATCTGGTAAATATACAACAAGCACTTTGTCATTCTTCAAGGAAGTCGATTCAATCTGTTCAATTGCCTTCTCCACCCCTTTTTCTGTCATTTCCTTCCGACTGTCATTTAATGCTTTTAAGTCTTCTGCTAGCATAACTGCCTCTCTTCGAGTTTTCGCGCATAACAGTTCCAAAGCTCTCTTTGCAGTATCTAACCGTCCACTGGCGTTGATACATGGACCAATGACAAAACCAATATGGTATGCGTTCAACGTCTCCACAGGAACCTGTGTACAATCCATTAACGCTTTCAATCCAATATTTTTTGTCTGCTTCAACATTTCCAATCCTTGCTTTACAAACACTCTATTTTCTCCGCACAAATCCATAACGTCACCAACGGTAGCAATAGCGACGTTTTCCATCAAATAATCTACATCATCCACATCTTTTTGTAAGACTTCACAAAGAGCCTCCACTACCTTGTATGCAACTGCTGCTCCACACAAACCTTTAAAGGGATACTCACAATCTGGTTGATGAGGATCCACAACCGCATCTGCCTGCGGAATGAAATACTCTTTTTCTCCTCCTACTTCCAAAAATGGAATCTCATGATGATCTGTGACAATGATAGTCAATCCTTGCTCCTTTCCATATAAGATTTCATCCGATGCAGCAATACCATTGTCACAAGTAATAATTGTATCAATGCCATCTTCCAATGCCCGATCAATGAGCTGTCGATTCAGGCCATATCCATCTTTGATTCGATCTGGAATATCTGTATCCACCTTTGCTCCTAATTGTGTCAATCCTTCTTGCAAAATATAGGTTGCATTGACACCATCAATGTCATAGTCACCAATGACACGAATAGCAGCACCTTCTCGAATCTTTTCTGCTAAAATTTCCACTGCACGATCCATATCTTTCATGAGCATACCGTCATAAAGATCTGCAATGGTACCATTTAAATAAAAATCAATCTCCTTGTCTCCTACGACATCACGATTACGAATTAAACGTGCTAATATCGGAGAAATATGATACTTCTCCCCAATGGATTGGAAATCTGCTTTTTTCATCGTTACAAACCATTTTTCCATTGCCGCTCCTCCTCTTTACACTTTCGATACATATTATATAATCACAGTTCCTCATCCCTCAAGTAAAATCTTGTTTATTCTCCATGTGACTTTTGTAGTACTCTTTTGGTGTCATCCCAAATTCTTGCTTGAATGCCCGAAAGAAATGATTATATCCGCCAAACCCAACCATTTTATATACTTCTGTAATTGGCAGACCTTCTAATATATATTTTTTACACATTCGAAGTCGATTCTTTGTAATATAACTGTGAACCGTCTGACCTGTCTGCTTTTTAAACTCTCGACAAATATGATATCGACTTACATAAAACACTTTTTCAAGCTCTTCCAATGTAATTTCTTCCGTAATGTGGTGGTGGATATATGCAAACAAATCATCAAGCGCAAAATGTCGATACCCCTTTTGTCTTCTCTCAAATTCTTCACGGATACAGGCTCGTAGAGCAATAATCAATATCATAGAGAGCATATTTTTCTCAAACATGGATTGTGCAAATTCTTCCTCTTCCTGGGAAATCTGTTCCAATCTCGTAAACAGATTCTTAAGGATTGCTGCTGTTCCTCCATCCGCCGTAACACTTGCACACGTAAATGGAACAACTTCGATACTTTTTTGTAAATCTACATCTGCATCTGACAATTCCTCTAAAAGAATTGTTGAATATCGAATGCAAAATAATTCTACTGGATGTTTAGCACTTTTCCACTGCAACCATATTTTATGATTTGGTTTCATGATGATAATGTCATTCGGTCCACATTGCTTCACTTCCTCTTTCTCCTGCTCACAATAGACACAATTTCCTATTCGAACAATCAGTAATGTATAATACTCCCATGAGCTAAGACTTCTTTTTTTCGCATCATTTAATAAAACTCTCTCAATTTGATATTTCTTTTCTTTTCCTTCCTCTTTATTTTCTGTCATTTTTAACAAAACCCTTCTATCTATTTTATACATTTTTACTTTTATTTTTCATTTTACAATACTTTTTTTAGTAAAACAATATAACAAGTCAATTTTTCATAGCTTTTAATCAATTTTTGTATATGTTTTTCAAAAAGACTCCTCTATACTCTTTTACTATAATACAAAACGTTAAATGTATCACAAACTGAAGGAGGAGATTATTTTGAAAGAACAACAATCATCACAAAAAAACGTAAGACCTTTCTCCATGAAAGACAAACTTGGCATCACACTCGGTGACCTCGGTTGTTGCTGTACAGAACAATTCCGCGCTATGTTCTTAACAGTATTCTATACATTGGTATTAAAGGTTAATCCATTCCACGTCGGTATTTTAATGCTGATCACAAAAATCTGGGACGCCATTAATGACCCTATCATCGGTGCCCTCGTTGACATGCGTCGCTCTAACAAAGGTGGAAAATTCATTCCTTGGATTCGCGCATTTTCATTCCCAATGGCTGTCTTATGCGTCCTTGGATTTATCAACGTCGGAAACTGGGACTACGGATTCCGCATTGCATATATGTTTATCACATATGTACTTTACGAAGCTCTTTACACATGTGTTAATGTTCCATTCGGAAGTCTCTCAAGCGTAATGACAGATGATACAAAGCAAAGAACGGCACTTTCCCGTTATCGAAGCATGGGTGGTACAATCTTCATGACAGTCGTTGTCATGATTGGACCTTTGGTATTGTATGACAACAACAATCAGCCACTTCCAGGACGTTTCCTCATGATGGCTTCTATCTGCGCATTAATCGGATTTCTTTGCCTGCAGGTTACATGTGTATGGTGCAAAGAACGTGTCGTTCTTCCAGTGCCAGAGAAAAAAGAAAAGCTTCATTACTTCGAAATCATCAAACATGTTGCTAAAAACAAAGCATTCCTTGGTGTTATGCTTTTTAGTTTTCTTGGTATGGTAGGAGCTTCTATTGTAAATGGTTTAAATACTTACTTGTTCCGTGATTGGTTTGGAGATGTAAAACTGATGGCAGTTTCTGGTGCATTGAATACTTTGTATGCAATTATTGTATTCGTAATCACACAGCCACTCGCAAACAAATTTGGCAAGAAAGAATGGTGCGTAGCTGGAGCTGGTGGTGCTGCCATTGTCTTTGCATTCCTTTTCTTCTTCCCAATCCATAACCCAATTGTATTTATCATTGTAAATGGAATCTGTTTCCTCGGAGCAAGTGGTATGCAAGTACTTGTATGGGCCCTTGTTAACGATGCAATTGACTATCAGGAATTGCAGACCGGACAGAGAAATGAAGGTATTCTCTACTCCGCTTACTCTTTCTTCCGTAAACTTGCCAATGCTGTATCTGGAAGTTTTTCAAGTTTTGCACTTGGAATCATCGGTTATCAGGTATCTGAAGCTGTACAGACAACAGAAGTTATCAACCGTATTTGGAAAACATATACAGGAAGTTATGTTATTGGATATGGACTTGCAGTTCTTGTACTGTTATTCCTTTACCCATTAACCAAGAAGAAAACGCAGGAAATGTTAGAACAATTAAAAGAAAAACGTGCAGAGCGTGCTGCACAGGTAGAAAACAAATAATTTCAAAGAAGACTCGTTCGTGAGTCTTCTCTGATTTATAATAATTATTTTTAAGAAAGGAATTCTTATTATGAAAACATTACAAGTTGAATTTACAAACCGCTACGGACTGGTTCTTCGCGGCATCGCTACAACACCTGATGGAGACGGAACATTTCCAACAGTAATCAATCTCCACGGATTTACAGGAACAAAAGAAGGCCCAAAATGTCTTCACACTGCGATGGCAAGAAGACTTGCAAATGAAGGAATCGGATGTATCCGTTTTGATTTTTCCAACAACGGAGAAAGTGACGGAGCATTTGAAGATATGACATTCACTTCTTTAATTGAAGATACAGAAGATATTTGGAGCTGGGCAAAAGAACAACCTTACGTGGACAACGATCATATGATTTTGTCTGGTCACAGCATGGGTGGTTTTATCGCTGCTACTACTGCTCCAATCGTTCATCCATCTTCTCTTGTACTGATGTGTCCCGGAAAACAAATGTGGGACGGCTGCGGAGAACGCTCTCGTATGATGGAACAGCACGGCATTCCATTCGGTGATATCGAAGGATTAAAATTCAGTCACGCATTCAACTATGATTTAGAGAAGTACAATCCATTTGAAGATGCTGCTGGATACGACGGACCTACATTAATAATCCGTGGAACAAATGATGAGCTTGTAAACGATGAGACATGTGAAACCTACCTTTCACTGTACACACATCCAGGCAGTCGTTATGTACACATTGAAAATGCGAACCATAACTTCTCAGGAATCCCTTGCAGAACTGCATTGATCGATGCAATATGTAATTTCTTACAGAACAAATAACATTTACCTAACTAGAAAGAAGGAATTTAGACAATGAAATTAACAGAAAAACTGACAGTACGCAACACAACATTCAAAAACCGTGTCATGTTCCCACCTCTCACAACAGGATACGAGGACAGAAACGGCACCATCACGGATCAGGATATTAACTTCTATACCCGCCTGGCAAAAGGTGGCGTTGGATACATTGTCATTGGTGATGTAGCTCCAATCTTAAGCTTCACACCAACACCTCGTCTCTATGAGGATTCACAAATTGAATCCTTCAAAAAATTAGCTGACAGTGTCCACGCATATGGAGCAAAATTAGGAGTGCAGATTTTCCATCCTGAATACGATGCTGAAATTTTAATGCGTCTCTTTGCAGAAGGAAAAATGCAGGAAGTCCGTGAAAAAATGCACCACGATATGATGCATTTCGTCGATGAGGTTAGTGAAGAAACGCTCCTCTCTATCATTGATAAAATGTGTGCCTGTGCAGTTCGTGCGCAAAAAGCTGGCGTAGATGCCATTGAGGTACATGGCGATCGTCTTGTTGGAGCACTCTGCAGTAGAAAAATGAACCATCGCAAAGACAAATTTGGCGGAAGCTTAGAAAATCGTACACGTTTCGCAATTCTTCTTGTAGAAGCGCTCCGTAAGGCAGTCCCAGATATGATCCTGGACTATAAATTTTCCGTTGTAACACCTGAACGTGGAAAAGGAGGCATCGATGAGGTTGATGCCCCAGCATTTGCACAAATGCTGGAAAAAGCCGGTGTAGATATGCTCCATGTTGCTCAAGCTAATCATACAGGTAATATGGCCGATACAATTCCTCCAATGGGTGTGCAACCATATGGTTTCTTTGCAGATATTGCTGGAAAAGTCAAATCCGCTGTTCACATTCCTGTCAGCACCGTTGGTCGTATCGTTTCGCCAGAAATGGCTGAACAGATTCTTACTTCTGGAAAGGCCGACATGGTTGGTATCGGACGTGGTCTCCTAGCAGATCCTGACTGGACAAACAAAGCCGCAAAACATCATTCTTGTGATATTCGTCAATGCATTTGCTGTAACAAAGGATGTACCGACAACATTCAGAATCGCACCTTTTTGTCTTGTATATTAAATGCAGAAAACGGTTACGAAGGTTCTCGTTGCATTACACCTGCCAATTCCCAAAAACATATCGTCATTGTCGGAGGTGGTGTTGCCGGAATGGAGGCTGCACGTGTTGCTGCGCTAAAAGGCCATACAATCACGTTATTTGAGCAGAATACAAGTCTTGGTGGTCAGCTTGAGATTGCATGTATTCCTCCTCGTAAAGAGGAAATGAAACGCTTCACAAACTATCTGACACATTGCATGCAACAGGAAGCAATCACTCTTCGCTTAGGCGAAAAAGCAACACCAGAAAAAATCCTTGCTTTACATCCTGATCATGTGATTCTTGCAGTTGGTGCACAGAGTTTCCACTTCCCATTAAAAGGGATCAATCAGGAATGTGTCTGTGATGCCTGGGATGTATTGGCAGGAAACACACAGGTTTATGGTAAAGTTGCAGTTATCGGTGGTGGAATGGTTGGATGTGAGACTGCTGAATATCTCGCAGAACGCGGATGCCAAGTATCTGTCATTGAAATGTTAGATAAAATTGCTGCTGGAGAAAGCATAACCATTCTTCCAACATTAAAAGAAAATTATCAGAAATACAATGTTTCTGAATACCCATCTCACAAAGTAGAAGAGATTACAAAAGATCAGGTACTTTGCAAAAACAAAGACAATGAAGATGTTGCCATCGATACAGATTTTGTTGTTCTCGCCATGGGTGCCAAACCAGTTGCATTTGATACAGCATTATTGGATGAAGCCCACATCCCATATGAGAAGATCGGTGACTGTGGTGAACGTGCTTCTGACATTTCTAATGCAGTACGCACTGCATATGATACAGCGAATGCAATCAACTAACAGAACATGCTAACTCCAAAAACTTCATAATAGAGCCCCGGGCTTAGCCCAAAAAGAAAAGAGGTAGGATTTGAAATCCTACCTCTTTTCCTATCTTTAGAAAACAGAATAATCGAAATTATTTTGTTTTCTTTGTAATCTTTGTCTTCATCATATACCAAAGAGCACCTGTGATACATACAGAAGAGTATGCTCCACATACGATACCTACCATCAATGGAAGTGCAAATTCTTTGATAGAGCTTACACCCATGAAGTACAGGATGGCAACCATAACAAAGGTTGTCAAAGATGTGTAAATACTTCTTGTCAATGTCTTTGTAATACATCTGTTGACAATCAGATCCAACTCTTCGCCACGTTTCTTTGTCTTCAACTCCTCACGGATACGGTCGAAGATAACAATGGTAGCGTTGATAGAGTAACCCACGATTGTCAGCATACAAGCAATAAATGTATTACCAACAGATACTCTTGCAATGACATAGAATGCCAATACAACGAGTACGTCATGTACCAGTGCAAGTACCGCACTTGTAGCAAAACGGATGTCTTTGAAACGGAACCAGATGTAAAGCAACATACAGATTGTTGCCACAAGTACTGCTACAATGGCATCCTGACGCATCTCAGAACTTACTGTAGAGCTAATGTTCTCTGCAGTAATCTTGGACTCGTCCACATGGAACTTCTCAACCAATGCATTGGTAAATGCTTCTCTCTGTTCCAGATTAAGCGTCTGTGTTTTGAAGATCACCTGTTTTGTTCCAGCAACCTTCTGCACCTGAACATTTTTGTCACCTGTTGCATCTTCGATCAAAGGAACAATGTCCTTATCAATCTCTTCCAAAGAATAATCTTTATCAAATGTGATGTTTGTAGAAGTACCACCTTTGAACTCAAGACTATAATTCAAAGCACCAACACCACGGGAACCATTTACTCCCATAAATACGAATCCCACCAAAATGATTGCAATAGAAACACCAAAAAATACTTTTCTTTTTCCAAGGAAGTTAATTGGTTCTCTCTCTTTTACTGCACGACCATACAGCTTCTGGCTGCGAAGTCCAATGGCATAGAAGGAGTATATGATCACACGAGTGATCACCAATGCAGTAAACATGGAAACTACAATACCAAGTGCCAATGTCTGTGCAAATCCTTTGACTGTTCCACTACCCAACAACCACAAAACTGCTGCTGCAATCAAAGTTGTAATATTACCATCTACGATTGCTGACAACGCTTTCTGGAATCCAGCGTTCAGCGCAACTTTTACAGATTTACCAGCAGATATTTCTTCCTTCACACGGGCGAAAATGATAACATTTGCATCTACCGCCATACCAATACCAAGGATGATACCCGCAATACCTGGAAGTGTTAAAGTTACATCAAATGCATTTAACAATACCAGGATTAATCCTACATACACAAGAAGCGCCAAACTGGATGCAAGTCCTGGAAGCAGATATACAATGCACATAAAGATACATACGATAGCAAGTCCGATGGCACCAGCCTTCAAACTTGTGCTGATAGCAGCTTCTCCAAGCTGGGCTCCTACCACGTTAGAACGAAGCTCTTCCAACTCCACGTTTAATCCACCAATACGAATAGTAGAAGCAAGCTTATCTGCTTCTTCATAAGACATAGAACCTTCGATTACGGCACGTCCGTCTTTGATTTCTGCATTTACCATTGGAACGCTGACAAATGCTCCATCATAATAAATACCAATGCTTTCGCCTGCTGCTTTTGCTGCCTTTGTAGCCTGAGCAAACTTCTCGGTTCCTTCTTTGTTCAATTCCAAAGAAACCACATTCTTTGTAGCATTTGTTGTCTGGTCTGTGTAGGCTTCTGCACTAGCTGTTTTAATATCTGTTCCTGTCAAAACAATGGAACCTTCTTTCTGAAGCTCCTCAATTGGTTTTGCAAGAACTACATCCTGTGACATTTCGCCAGTCTGTGCAACAAACCCATAGTTCGGCTGGCCTGCAGCATCCTTTTCACGAATAAAATACAGGGAACCTGGCTGACCAAGTTCGTCCAAAATCTTGTTTGCATCTGTTACTCCAGGGATCTCAATACTGATTCTATCATCCCCTTCCTGGTATACAGTTGCTTCTGTACTATACTGCTCTACACGTTTCTGCAGTTTGTAAATGGTATCAGCCATATCTTCTTCAGAAGGTGTATCACCTTTTACCTGATATGTAATGCTGACACCGCCTTCCAGGTCAAGACCAAGGTTGATATTCTTTGCAGCACCAACTTTGTCCTTTCCCAATCCAAAGACAGATGTAACACCAAGCACACCCATCAGCAGCGCAACAAGAATCAAATAAATGACTCCTCTGCTTTTTTTCATGTTTTTCATGGCTTATTCTTCCTCTCTCTTGTCTGCTAAAGCTGCTTTGATCATAATCGCACACTCCACACGCTTACGCTCCATCTCACAGCTTACATCGTATGTGTCATGGATCGTATTATGGAATTTATATGAATTTGCCATACAACCACCGCTACAGTAGAATCTGGCAAAACAGCTTTTACATTTCTCTTTGGAATAAACGTTACATCCACGGAAGTCATCACCAATATCTGTTCTTGTGATTCCTTCGTCCACATTTCCCATCAGGAATTCTTCATCACCAACAAACTGGTGACATGGATACAAGTCTCCCCATGGTGTGACAGCCAGGTACTCTGTTCCCGAACCACATCCTGATAATCTCTTCGCTACACATGGTCCACCTTCCAAGTCAATCATAAAGTGGAAGAAATTAAATCCTTTTCCGTCTCTCTCTCGATCCACCATAAACTTTGCAAGCTTATCATACTCTTCAAAAATCTGTGGAAGATCACACTCACGGATGGCATATGGATCTGTGTCCTCTCCAACAACCGGCTCAATGGAAATCTGCTGGAATCCAAGGTCTACATAATGCTTCACATCCTCTGAGAAATCCAAATTGTCTCTTGTAAATGTTCCACGAATGTAGTATTTATCCTGATTACGGCTTTCTGCCAGTTTCTGGAACTTCGGAACAATCAAATCGTAGCTTCCCTTTCCATTTCTAAATGGACGCATTCTGTCATTGACTTCTTTACGTCCGTCCATACTAAGAACAACGTTGTCCATCTCTTTGTTTACAAATTCCTGCACTTCGTCATTCAAAAGAACGCCGTTTGTTGTCAATGTAAAACGGAAGTGTTTATCATGCAGCTTTTCCTGCTCTCTTCCGTAAGCAACCAGATCCTTCACTACCTGCCAGTTCATCAATGGCTCTCCACCAAAGAAATCCACCTCCAGATTACGTCTGCTGCCAGAGTTAGCAATCAAGAAATCCAATGCTTTCTTACCAACCTCATAAGACATCAAAGCACGTCTTCCATGGTACTCGCCTTCTTCTGCGAAGCAGTAACGGCATGCAAGGTTACAATCATGCGCAATATGAAGGCAAAGAGCCTTTACAACGGTCTTTCTCTGTTTTACTTCTCCAATATACTGTTCGTAAACATCCTCTGTAAACAGCTGACCAGCCTCAGTCAATTCGCTCAAAGCCTCCAGAATTTCCTTCAGTTCTGTCTCATCCACAGACTTTCCAGCCTCTTTGAGTTCATTTCCAACATATAAAAATGTTTCCTCACTTAAAATTGTTTCTGCTGTCTGATGTGGATTATGTTTTTCCAAACAAGCGATCACATCATAGGCATCCTGATCTACAACATGAACAGAACCACTATTCACGTCAAGAACGATGTTATATCCATTATTTTGGTACTGATGTATCACAACGGATACCTCTCTTTCTAACTTTAATTCTTCTCTTTGATTTTTTACAACTTCTTTCTTCTTTTACAAATCCATAACCTATCTTTACATAAAATTACGACTTGCCTTAAAACAAGGATAAGGCAGCGCCCGAAGTCGCTGGTCGCTGCCTTGTTTCACTCACTCTTATCTCAATGATAATGAAATGGTATCCTTATTATCTTTTGTTCTCACATGTCTGGTTTCCAACTGTACAAGAAGTCTTGCAAGCTGACTGACAAGATGTCTGGCACTCACCACATCCACCTTTTTTTACTGTATTGTTCAATGTCTGAGTATTCAATGTTTTAATGTGTTTCATCTCAATCTCCTCCTACTATTCATAATGATGTTCCAATTATAACATATCAATTCTTGATTTTAAAGTGTTTTTTGCAAGAAACCTTTCTTGTAAAACAGAGTGCATTCTGTTAAAATTAACAATCAATAGAACGTGTTTAAAAAGGGAGGTGGATCCTATGAGTTTAAAAATCCCAATTGAAACTTCTGCCCGACACATTCACTTATCCTTAGCGGATTTTCAAGTGTTGTTTGGTCCCGAAGCGGAAATGCACTATAAAAAAGAATTGAGCCAACCAGGCCAATACGCCTGCGAAGAACGTCTTACCATTGTAGGCCCAAAAAATCGCCTGGACAACGTTGTCGTTCTTGGACCTTATCGTTCTGCCAGCCAGGTAGAATTGTCCGTAACCGATGCCAGAAAACTGGGGCTTCCAAGCGTGATCCGTCAATCCGGAGACATTGAAGGCACTCCTGGTTGCACTTTGATCGGCCCTTATGGTCAGTTAGATTTGGAACAAGGAGTCATTGTGGCGAAACGGCACATTCATATGACCCCTTTGGATGCTGTTCGCGCCCATGTGAAAGACAATGATATCGTCTTTGTCATTACCACAAGCTATGAGCGGTCCTTAATTTTCTCCGATGTCGTTGTACGCGTCAGTCCTTCCTTCAAATTAGCCATGCACGTAGATACCGACGAAGCCAACGCATTTGCCAATGAAGATGATCCTAGCGGAGTCATTTTAAAATTGTTTGATGGACATACTTACAATCTGCAATCTTGGGCTGAAGAGTTGGAATTGGGAATCAATCGTTCCCTGTAAAAAATTACTCCTTATTAAAATACCGCTTCCTATGAAAAATCGCTCCCTAATAATTAGGGAGCGTTCTTTGTATTCCGATTCATTTTGTTACTCTTGATTCCAACGATGATAAATGCCTTCCAATGCATCTACCACTCCATCCAAACCGAGCAAACTAGAGTTGAAGAGCATCTGATGTGCTTCAATACTTCCCCACTCTCGATCTGTATGTTCTTCATAATAGGTCTTTCTTGTGCGGTCTACTTTACGAATCTTTTCCTTAGCCTGCTTCTCTGTCAGATTATATAACTTCATAATTCTTCGGATTCGATCTTCCTTATATGCATAGATAAATGTATTGATGCAATTCGAATAATCGCCCAAAATATAATCTGCACATCTTCCCACGATGATACAAGAGCTTCTCTCTGCAAACTTCTTGATCAATTCGGTCTGCATTGCAAATACCTGATCCGAAAGTGGCTCTTCGAACGCTCCTCCGGTCATAAACATCATATAATCTTCAGAACCTAAAATTGCGGAAGACATATAATGTTCCAATACAGACTCATCAAACCGCTTTGCAACTTCTGGAGTAATATTCAATTCTTTTGCTGCCATATTGATCAGATTGTGATCATAAAGAGGAATATCCAATCTCCGAGATAAACGATTGCCGATCTCATGTCCTCCACTTCCAAACTGTCTGCCGATGGTAATAATAATGTTATCTGTCATCTAAGTCACTCCCTTCGAACGTAATGCTTATAGACACAGTATACATTATTTTTC